>Ga0247760_1000478_pt1 | contig 43676 bp, 55 predicted proteins | sample UWRJL171409R4_FD_179936 | JGI IMG/M metagenome (GOLD analysis project Ga0247760, IMG submission 179936) | Plant litter microbial communities from Arlington Agricultural Research Station in Wisconsin, United States - UWRJ-L171-409R-4 | ecosystem: Environmental > Terrestrial > Plant litter >...
AAGAGAGGTCGTGTGCTAGGGGGGGGGGTGGGGGTTGGGGGGGGGGGGGGGGGGGGGGGGGGGGACCCGAGCCTTCGTACGCAGCAACATCCCCGATTGTGCGAAACACAGTGTGATAGCGAGAGCCTTATTTCAGCGTAGATCGATCTGTTTGGCTGCACGCGCGATTATGTTGGACTGTGCAACTCAAGTGGTGTAACTGCCCGGGTACTGTAGATCGTGTTGTGCCACGGGCGGGAGGCTCAATACAGCCGGGCGGTTGCTCGGTCAGTTAAGCATATCCCACGGTCCAGAGTAAGAACTTCGTAAAAGTTGGGATGAGATGAGTGATAGGTAAGCAGTAATAAAATGATTCTGACAGCGGTGAGATGCGGGCTGGCCGCTGTTACTGAGTAGGCGCGTGGGAAAAGACGTCCCGCCCTGCCGCCGCGCGTCATTTGAACAGAACGCAGCCGCCACGCCGGAGGTTAGGTTGTTGTGGTGGGTGAGTCCGGGTCGGGCTTTGTGCAGGCGACATGTTTAAAGCCGATTGATTGCCTACGGGTACATTGCCTAGGCAAAACCCGCATGGCGAGGGTTGAGTTTGTTGATGTGTATGGAGAGATTCCAAGACCCAAGACTTTTAGTAAGTCTTTGCATACGCAACGAGACGGAGATCGATGGGGTTGATGGAATCCAAAGTGGACGGCTCCGAAGGCGCAGGTCGAGGATTACGCGATGATGGTTGTGATGCTGGCCAGCCTTCCCTGGTTGTCCGCACCCTTTGTTGTAGATGCACAGTGCGAGTCCGTAATCCGGTGCAGGCTTGAGGGCTTGGCTTTCGAAGGCCCTCAGCTGGGCAACCCCCCGCATGTTTTTACGGACGTTTTTGTCTGCCAACGTTGAGTCCGGTCCGCAACCAGCCCGCCCGGCTGAGGAGGCCAACAGACAACAAAAATTGCAATCCAGCAACAAGCCAAAGCGAATTATCTGGAAGCACACGGTGTTGGCGAAGTTTCTTGGTAGCGGGATTGACTCTGCGTCTAGGTAAGGATGATCCGAGCGGTTACATCTGGTAGCAGTGAGCAGAAACACTCCACCGCAGCCATTGGCATTGTTTGACCTTGCTCTGAAACCGAGCCAGACCCCCCGTCCCGACCTGGATTGAGGGGGCTAGGGTCGGGAGGAGAACGTCAAGGGTCCTGTTGCAGCCTGTTGCTGACCAGTGGTGCCAATCGCCCAGGGTAAGGTGTATCAAAAATCTCCGTCATCCGTATTGCTGATGCTTCGGGCGTGACGCCGATCCGTAATTTCCAAAGATGTGATTCAGGCGGGCAAGAAAGTCGAACTCTATCGATGGTTTAGACGTCCCAGACACGCAGAAAACGTGAGATAAAGTGCAGGTTAGGGGCCCGTTGCACAGCGTGCGCCCCAACGCCCTGAGCGGAGGGGCTGACATGCTCTGGAGTCCGCAGCTGACACCTTCGGCCGCAGAACCCCTGAGAACCGCGCAATCCTGTACCCGTTTCTGGCGCTCGCACGGTGCTTGGACTGTCTGGGCTAAGCCTTGGGGGGGGAAAGTCGCTGCCACCCCCTCCCTTTTCGCATTCGGCCGGTTTCCCGTCTGTCAAGGTCTCTGGGGTGGCCATGGATTGAAGTGCTGCGCAGCGACACACACCAGCGACACCACCATTAACAAAACCAGCCCATCGGCACTGCCGCTGTCTCCTTTTTTATCCAGGCAAGATCTTGCCTTGATCCGCCAACTGATCTTCCTACCTTTACCCCCCCATCCGCTCGTTCGTTCCAAAACATCATACGGACATCCTGCGCTCAGTCTTTTGTCTGCGACGCAAACGAGCCCGACACTGGTGATATTTCACAGCTGTCGCACAGCAGAACCGCATCCGCCAATTCCCCATGGACGTGAGGCGCTGTTAGATTAAACTATGACCCTTTTTAAGGCCTTCGCGGCCGTCCTCGCTGGCGCTGGCCTTTTGCTGCAAGCAGCGACAGGTACGTCGTTTGGTCGAACTCAATCAATACAGCCCAACCCCACAAGTTGGATGGCAGATTGAGACCCCGCCGTTTATTGTATCGCTCTGGACTAACACCAAAACCGCAGCACATTCTACACAGCGGAATCCACTGTCCTACGTGGGCCGCCTTGACGATCCCGTCATCCAAACGCCCTCGCATCGAGTGCATGCGCTCTCGTCGTTTGAGGTCACATTCGTACTCCACGATGGGTCGCAAAAGGTCCGCCTTCAACTGGACCCGAACCATGACATCCTCAGCGCGGATGCCACGGTACAGATATTAGGTGCCGACGGCACCGTAACAAGAATCGAGCCCATCAACAGGTCGGACCACAAAATATATAGGGGACACGCGTTTGTGAAGCTCAAGGGCCAATCCGAGTGGACGAATGTTGGCTGGGCCCGAATTAATGTGCATCAAGATGGGAGCAAGCCGATTTTTGAAGGTGCCTTCACGATCGACGGCATGCACCACCACGTCCAGACCGACGTGAATTATCGCAACACGATGATTCCAGGGGACCCCGAGATCGACGCTGCGGCAGAGGAGTACATGGTTGTTTGGCGGGACTCGGACATCACCGAGGAATATCGCCATTCCGACTTGAAGCGTGATGTGAGCACTCCTGCAGGCTGCTCGTCCGACGACCTGCTTTATAACAGGGACGACAACAACCTCGTGTATCGCGCGGTGGAGGCGGAAAGCACCCCTTGGTCTATCAACCCGAGAGCCTTGTTCGGACGCCAGATGGATGGCACCCCCGGCGGCAATGGTGCTGGCGTCAACCTTGCGAACTCGATTGGCTCGACTGTCGGTTGCCCTAACACCAGGAAAGTCGCTTTGGTCGGCATCGCCACGGACTGCACGTATACTGCCCAGTTCCCTGACAAGGAAGCTGTGAGGCGAAATATCATTACCCAGGTGAACTCGGCATCCCAGCTATACGAAAGCACATTCAACATCTCCCTCGGTATTCAAAACTTGACTATCAGTGAGGCTGAATGCCCTGGGACTCCACCAGCAACTGCCCCGTGGAATCGTCCCTGCAGCGGCAGCACGACGATTACTGACCGCTTGAATATGTTTTCCACGTGGCGTGGCCAATGGAAGGACAATAACGCATATTGGACTCTGCTCACCACCTGCAACACACTCTCCGCCGTTGGCCTGGCCTGGCTTGGCCAAGTCTGCCAGACGGGCACGCAGTCGGGATCTAACGAGACGATTGCCGGCGCAAACGTTGTGGTCCGCACATCTCAGGAATGGCTGGTCTTCGCTCATGAGACGGGTCATACATTTGGCGCTGTTCATGACTGTAATTCTCAGTCGTGCTCTGACGGTTCCTTGGCGAAGCAGCAGTGCTGCCCACTTCAGGCCAGCTCTTGCAATGCCAATGGCCAGTTCATCATGAACCCCTCTACTGGAACGGGTATCACAAAGTTCTCCCCCTGCAGCATTGGCAATATCTGCAGCTTCCTCGGCCGCTACTCGTCTCGGGTAACGTGTCTCGCAAATAACAAAGATGTCACGACCATCACGGGTAGTCAGTGCGGTAACGGCATCGTGGAACAGGGCGAAGATTGCGACTGCGGCGGAACTCAAGGTTGCACCGGCAATAAGTGCTGCAACCCAACCACCTGCAAGTTCACTGACAGCAGCGTATGCGATCCATCGAACGAAGAATGCTGCAATCAGCAGTGTCAGTTCAAGGGCGCCGGCACTGTCTGCCGCGCGAGCACAGGCAGCTGCGATCCGGAGGAGACGTGCTCTGGTAGTTCGCCGATCTGCCCTAAGGACAAGAGCGCTGACGACGGCACATCCTGTGGCAACTCGGGCGCTGGATTGCAATGCGCGTCTGGCCGGTGTACGTCTCGCGATCAGCAATGCAAGACGCTGATGGGCAGCCTGACAACGAACAACGACACATACTCCTGCTCGACTCAGGGATGCATCCTCTCGTGCGCCTCGCCCGAGTTCGGCCGCAACACTTGCTACACAATGCAGCAGTACTTCCTCGACGGCACACCATGCGAAGGCGGCGGCAAGTGCTCCAACGGTAACTGCCAAGGCTCCAACCTAGGGAAGCAGATCAGCAGTTGGTTTACTGAGAACCAGAATATCGTTATTCCTGTTGCGTCGGTCGTCGGTGGACTGATTCTTCTCGCCATTCTTGGCTGCTGCATCTCGTCGTGCCGCCGCCGAAGACGCGGCGCCAAGCTCCCGAAAGCCCCATCACCAGCGTGGAATTATGGACCCATGCCGATGGCGCCAGGTGGCATCAACGCTCACCACGACGTTCACGCAGTCGGTGCTGTCCTCCCACCATACCCCGGTGCGGGTGCTGGTGTGCCTCAGCCGATGCCGATGCAACAACAACAAAATAATGGGAGATGGGAGCCCCTAAGGACAAGGAGCTTCCGATACGCATGAGGAATGAGCTGAGCAGCAGCAGCAGCAACGGCGTGATGAACCCACCAGGGAAGGGGGTATCCTTATTAATGAGATAACCACACATATCACTGTACGTATGTGCGGGTCGCATTGGTTTTGGCTTTGGATATACCATCATCGCATTATGAACATCGACAACGCGTTTTTGGGGTTTGCATGGCATGGCGTTTTGGGAGAGGGCGGTCAGCCTTAGCTAGTTTGTTTTCGGGATTATCGAGACGACGGTCCGTCACATTTGGACTCGACAGATCCTTTTTGGATACGTGATAGGGACGGAAAGAAAGGCTTATGTATTGGAGCGGACTGCATATGGTATCATAGCTAGCAGTATATAGGGTGTATCCGATAGTGCCTACCAGCAAATGGAAAACTCCGTATGATATTGTTATAACTCGAGCACATCCTTGGTGATTTATGGGTATTGTGATAGTGGGATCTCAATCATGAGTCCGCCCTATCCCCAGTAAACTCCATCAACTGATCTTCGACCAAGTCCAAGCCATGATCTCATAACACTAGTAACGTATGCCGGGTTCATTTTCCTCGCCATGTCATGAAATCATAATATCGTTACACGCTCAAGACGCTCCTTTCCCACTATCCTATCATTGGCACGGGTAGATAGGTGTATCCCTCTGGGCTCGCCCACTCAAACCCTCACTTCATTCACTTTACATATTGGTAGAACATCCACCGTCCATAGGGGGGGAATGAATGATGATGACGAGAACTGCAGAAACCGACCAACTCCCGCCGCCTTGAATACGTGCAGGCTCTCCCTAAGAATTAACTATTCGTGCCTTGGGGGTGGTCTAGCGCGTACTCGCCCTGTCACCGCCTCTCCGCTTATCGGAATCCCTTGGCGGCGGCGGAGGCGGGTGTTGATGTGAAGTTGATTTGCGTGTATTACTGGTGCGGCTGATGTCGTCCTCGTTCTCGTAGCCACACAGCATCCGTGTGAAGTGTAGGCGTGCGCCGGCCATGCTCTGCCCCGTGGGAAAAGGAGAGAAGAGCAAGTGAGTGAGTGTTCTCTGTTATGAAGGGATGTTGGGAGAGGAGCGGAAGATAGTGGGAAAGCAACTTACATCTTCTGTGCTTTGGGCGTACATCATGAGAAGCTCGGGACTGCCGAGGTAGGCCTCGGCCTTCTTGCGGCGTTCTGTTCTGCTGAAGTCCTCTTTCTCGAGACTGTTGTTGAGGTGGGTGTTAGACAGTGAGAATGAGATGAGCAGGGTGTGGGGATCGACAGGCGTACCGGCTGCTACCCAAGCGGAGTCTTGAGCCCGCACTTGTCTCCCGGTCGCTAAGGTCACTGCCCTCGGAGCCGTCGCCGGAGTGGTAGGGGTCTTTTCCGCGGGCCTGGCGGTCCCGCATCTGAGGCGTGAAAGTGTCACCCATGACTGAAGAGGAGGAGGAGGCTTGTGTCATGTATGACGGCTGTCGCGACTGCGGGTATCCAGAACTTCGGAAAGCGGACGATGAGCCTGAGGCACCGCCGGACGCCATGGCTTTGTGCGAGGGCTGGGCTGGGCTGTTTAAATGTGCGGAATATGCAGTGTAGAGAGTTCAGTGCTCAGAGTATCGAAGAAGGTTCGGGGGAAGTGGGGTTCGGCTTTGTGAGAGGCAGATTTGGGAAGGCGTCGGTGAGATATACCCCCTTCTTGCGACCGCAATGCGAACAAAGCCAAGGGGATTGTGTTGCGCAGGACCAGCGGATCCGAGTCCAACTAGCTGAGAAAGCAGACACCGAGGGGGAAATGTTCCCCTGGTCCGTCACCAGTCGTGGTGTTGAGACGCGGAAGTTGCCTCTCAACCCCATGGGTCCGTCCCTGCCCCCCGGATGGGAGGTGCAGAATAGCGGGGTGAGGTCACTCCAGGCTCTTGCTGTCAGGCGCACCGTTGTCGTTGCAGGGCGAGCCACAGCGGTCCGCAACATTCATTCCATGTTTGCTTTTGTCCTCCTTTTCACTTTCTCATCACCCCCGGGCCCTCCGCTGCAGCATCGAATATGCATGCATGCCACCGCATGGGGCAAACACTAAGGAATCCACATGAATTCAGGAATCGGATCCCGCTCCGTGGCTCGTCGTCGGTTTGTGTGACCCTGGTGGCGTCAAATGCTCTCTGGCGAAGGCACCGCCTGCATTCCAAATCCCCGAGTCCCGATATCTTTGTTCCACCCTCCCATTGTTCTCCCCGATTGCAGGGATTCCACCAACGATATGCGCCTCGACCATCCATTGAATGTCATTGATGGCACAATGGAACAATGGGTCAAGTTAGCGTGCAGTCAATCTTGTAGTCGGCGTAACTAGCAAACAAAGACTCCAAACTAGCTGACACGGCTGGCTAGCATCTTGCCCCCTATCTGCTTCTGACATCTGCTGCATACAGCCGAGCTAGGTGCGTACGGCTTCCTGCATCGATGAGTCCAATGACGGCGCGGGACGGGGATGTCTTTGAAGAAGCAATTGTCGGTTTTCTACCCCTCCATCTCCTCTTACCGTGCTGCGGATGCCTCAAGCCCGACGAGCCGCCGCGTGCAGTGGTTGGGGGTGGTAATCCATCCCGGCTGAGCAACCACGGCGCTGGAACGGAGGTTGAGATGTTCAGCTTGCCTGGAGGGTTACATCACAGTCTTCTTTCTCTATGAACTGCAGGTGCTCACGAAGCCCAGGCAGCATGCTCGCAGTCGACTCCATTTCCCTCACTATGCTGGCTGCCAGCCACAGCAAGGTCGGGCTTGCAACCCTCCGAGCGCGATCTTTGCTTTACTGCTGCGCTGAAAGGCCATCGGACCGGCAGCCGTGCCCAGAGCTGATCCCGGGCCGGAGTATCTCGACTTACCTGCAGCGAACCGGCTCTCTGGGTGCCGATGGGCTGACGACCACCAATCCATGAAGAGCTTGAAAAGCCACCAACACCCCGCGTCATGCCAAGTCAAGGACCGGGCATTCTCATCACAAGGCTTCCTTGCCGCCTGGGTGCTGTCCAGATGCCTTGCACTCTCCAGAAGGGGAGTGATCATGTCGGCGTGCCCATCCCCGTGGCGCCTACCCACCCAGGCGTAGTGAGAAGATGCAATGACAGTGGCCTCCTGGCACAAAATGCCATAACTGACTGATTGGTCCAGTGGGAAGACCTGCCGTGGAACGCCGATTGCATTGTCTTGCCCAGGTCTCATCTCAGAAACTTCCGAGAGACTCCTCGTGTATATCGAACGCCTCTCGCATTGGGCTGTCCCAGCTGACGACTGTTGGGTTGCGTCTGTACACCCGCCTCGGACTGCAAGTAACTGGAGTAGAATTTCATATTTGGCAATTTCATGTTTGGCGACCGGTTTCAGCCAGGCGGACAGTTTGTTGGTTTCAGCAGAGCTCGTCTGGGTCCAACATGCTACTGTCGTGATCCGTTACATCCAGCCAAGACAATGGAAACATTTGTTTGATGCGCACCCTAGGAGTCGGCCTAGGAACTGAGGCCTTGTTTCAGTGCTAGTATTTCGAAGGTTTAACAACTGATCGGTGGTGCTATCTTGGTTGCGGCTTTTCTGCAAGCTCTCGGAGCAGCCCATTCAGGAGCTCACGGGGATCCGGAGCCCTGTGTCCGGGCTGCTGCATGTTAAGGGCCCCTAAATAGTAACTAACGAACCTGTAAGGTCGGTTCCACATCGACCATTCCCCCCTTCTAAACCCAAGTACCGAAAACAAGAAATCTCGATAGCATTCCTACACCACAGATTGAGCCGCAGTACCGTGAGATCCCACATCCGCTTGCAAACAACTTACATCTCACAAGCCACTCAACTCTCCACTGCCAACGCCTTCGCGCCAACCAGCTTCGCATCCTTCCCCTTCCCTTCCGTCGTGACCACCCAGTACTCAGCCTTGACACCCCCTCTTCCCACCCGGTACACCCTGACATCGTTCCCCGCGCCCGCCTTCCGAACAGCATCGATGATATCCTTGTACTGCCCGTTCTTATCCCAATCCACAGGATCCAATATCTCGATCTCGGCCTCCTTCGGCGCCCAATGCCCAATCAGCCCAGCGAATTCCTCTATATTCCCCGTTAGCTTCTCCCCTTCTCAGAACTCAATCCCACCCATCTTCCTCCCCTCTCTAGGGAAACCCCCCCCCCCCCCCCGCCACACACCTCACAACCCACCCCCCCCCCTCTCCCCCCCCCCCCCAGGGAAACCCCCCCCCCCCACCTTGCAACATCATGACAACAAAAGGAGCCGGATACGTACCCTCATCAGGCAACCCCTTCCCACTCTCGTCCCACTTGAGCGCAACAGCCTCGAACGGCTCATCCGCATCACTTGTGTAGAACGCATCCGTCGTAGCCTCCTTCAGTGCCTTGGGCACCGCAACGCCCGCATCCGTAGTCTTAAACGGCCCACCCGCGCTGGTCGTCGTGTTCTGCGCGTAACCCTCGGACGGGTCGCGGTTTGCCTTGTCCAGGAAGGCCATATAGTCTTCGTCCGAGGCCATTTTTGCTGGCGTGGTTGAGTGGAAGGGCCTTTTTGCTCTAACCGTGGGGATGGTGTAGGTGTGAGGGGGTGCTCGCGCGGGGTTAGGGAGAGGAGGAGTAGAGCTTCGGGATAGAGGTCGTAGTTGAGGTCGAGGTTGGATTGAGCTTCTTAGAAGAGTTTGTTTTGAGAGAGTAGATACCCGGCGGAAGGGTGGTGAGTTTGGGGCTCGAATTAGTCGAAAAAGACACTGGTTACAAGCGTGTGGAAGAGACGAGACCATGGTGGTAGTCGTGGAGCTGATTGCGCATGGCAAGTTGGGCTGGGCCGATGATGTAACCTCGCCTTCAGCACCTGCTCGGCAGACGATGGCTAGCTGCCCCACCAACTTTTAGAGCGCGGTTCCAGGGTCTAAAGTGACGGCACAGGCCATACGATTGGATCCAATTCGGAATCACGAGACCAACGGTCATTGAGGTCAAGCACTCGGTCTGCTATGGCACATTTCCATTACACAGGAAATAATACATTGGAATCAGCACTGTTGGTTCATTTTTCCCATTCCTCGTCATGCAGCCCTTTTACTAGACTGACTATGCTAGGGTAGAGTCCCAATCCCAACCAACCGAAGAGCAAAGAGCCGTGACACCAATGCGATCCCAGAGACAAGAAAACAAAGCCGCACCGCTTTACGAGCTGGCAGCCAGATCCTTCTTGAGAGTTCCCTGGAACTGCTTCTTCTCCGCCGGGGTCTGGAAAGCACCGTGTCCGAACTCGGACGAGGTGTCGATCCACTTGAGCTCAACCTTCTCGAGGGCCTTGCGCGAGGTGTGGATGAACATGGACTTGCGGAGGGTCATGACTCTCTTCTTGACACCAGGGACGGAGCCCTTGACCATAACGAAGTCGTTCTTGATCTCACCATAACGGACGAAACCACCCATGCTATTGAAATATGTTAGTCAATCCCGCAACTGCCGAGAGTTGAAGGAGCAGAACTTACGGGGTGATGGTCTTCTTGGTGATATCAACCTCAGTAGCGGCGTTGTCGTCGGCATCACCCTTACCAACACGGTAAACCTTGTGGTTGACCGAGGTACGGTGATGGTAACCCATCTGACCGGCGCGGGCAACAGTCCACTGGACGTGGGACGGATGCCAGGCACCGATACAGGCGACCTTGCGGAGACCCTTGTGGGTCTTGCGAGGCAGCTTCTTGGTACCCCAACGGGCGGTGACACCGGAGTAGCCGTGACCCTTGGTGACGGCGATAACATCAATCATCTCATCCTGCTCGAAGATGGTGTCGACGGTGAACGGCTTCTCGAAGAGACCGTGGCCGAACTCGACCTTGTCAGCGATGGAGCCACCGTTGATCTGGACCTCCATAAGATGGGCCTTCTTCTGCTTGAGGGGAGTCTTGCGGATCTGGGTGTGCGCAAGGAGACGGACGACAGTGCAGTACTTCTTGATGCGCTCGAGCTCGCGGTTGATGGAAGAACCGCTGTTCTCGGAGTGCTTCTTGGCGTACTTGGTGAAGGCCTTCTTCTTGGACTTGTACCAGTTCTTGTAGAAGCGGCGCTTGAGCTCGTCGCTCAAGTGCTCAGCCCAGATGGTGGTGAGCGAGCGGAGACCGCGGGGAGTCTCGATATACTACATTTTATTAGAATTCCTGGCTCCATCCATATTCTCTCAACCGGACAGCAATGACTTACGCCAACCAGACCCACAACTATCATCTGTGAAAGATGTTAGCCATTGACACAAAAAGAGCCAAGCGGGCTGAGTTGCGCGTACAGGTGGGGTATCAATGATTGTCACAGCCTCGACAACCTCCTTCTTGTGAGCCTTGGCACCGGGACGGTCGAGGTCGCGGACGATCGTGGTCATGCCGGCCTTGTAGCCCATCATGGCAGTAAGGTGAACGGGCTTCTTGGGGTCGTCCTTAGGGAAGCTGCGCACCAGACCCAGGTCAGTCCATGATCTCTTCACACTAGGGAGCGATCATCACAGAGCGCTAGAGTTTTTGACTTACGACTTGACCTTTCCCCTGTGGCGGGCGGCGCGCTTCCGCGGCAGGTACGCCAGCGAACCATGGCGAGGGGCCTCGTACTCTGGAATTTGGTCAGTTTCAATCGGCTCTCGAGTTGGCAAATTTCGCAGAAATCGCCCCGCCGTCAAGATTTGAATCGCGCGGGCTCGAGGATGCAGGACATCGGTTCGAATCTGCAAAGAATTGCCGTCATAAGGGAGTCGGCTAGTAACTCACTTCTGTGCGACATGGCTGCTGATGTCGAGTATGAGGACTGGTCGTTGGGTGTTGAAGGAATATTTCACGATCCAAACCACAGGAAGAAAGGCGTAACAATTTGAGTAGTGGAATTTTTGTGTGTTGGATGGAGTCGGCAGCTCGGGCCAATCAGAGCGGAGCCCTAATTGCAGAAACCCTCTGAGGTCCCACTTTCCCAATTCTCTCGACCAAGTCTCTTTAGCCACAGACCTGCCACTGCAGTATATCAACCGTGCTGTTTTAATGCCAGGACCGTGCTCTTAATTTGTGCCCACAGCTGAAGAGTGCCTCCACACCACAGCTGCTCACCGCCCAGAGAAAGGTCTGTCATCATCACGGGAGTTGTGCGTTGAGCGAAGATTTTGAGAAATCAAGACAATTCATGTCTCATATGGTGATAATTAGCTAGCTACCGGAAATGTACACAAAATGCAAATCAAGACAATGCCAGGGCCGCCATAAATGGCGGCACATCACCCTGACCCTGAGCCCCTACGCAGTAGAGAATTGGTAGTGAAAGTCCGCGTCGTCCTCCATCCCCACCGGGGCCTCCACCATGTACAAAGGCTCCCGTACCGAAAGGAAAAGAGGAGAGACATGTCAACATGAAAACCGCCAAGAGGCACCATCCAGTGCGACCCTCCACAACTCGTCGAACACAAGGAACTCAACGGCCGCATCCATTCAGTCGTGACACGGAAACAAAAGCAACGCTAACAACCTGCGTGAGCAAAAGGAAGTATATGAGCAAAAATCAACACAAACAACCCCACCACCACCCACAATTAGTTGCTCTCAACCTTTTGCCCCATGATGCCATTCATACCGGCGCTCGTTGGGGCACCGTTCTTCATCTCACTCGAGGCAGATCCTGGGCCCGAGGGAGGTCCGGGCAGGATACCTGCCTTCTTGTCTTCTTCGCCACTGTCGTCGTAGTCCTCATCGACCTCCATTTTACGGGCGGCCCGCTCCGGCTCATCGACAATGGGAGGGCGAGGAGGGGGTGGTTGATCCATCCGCTTCTCATCCACTTGAGGGTAATCCCGAGGTCCAGGACCCTGTTGGGGCCCCGGGCCATCATGGATAAGATTCTGCATCGGAGCTTGCTGCTGCATTGGCGGTAAGTGAGCCGAAACTGAATGTGATTGCGGATGATGGGCAGCTTCTGAGGGGTGATAGCCTTCGTTGTGGTGGCGCTGCTCCTCGGCCCGACGCATCTCCTCCACGCGGCGAGCCTCCTCGGCAGCCCGGCGAGCGTCTTCCATCCTACGGTCATCGAAACGACGAGCCTCAGACGAGTTGCGGCGATACGGCTCGATGCGAGGCGGAGTCGAGGGACGGCGGTGTCGAATGTCATCCATACGAGCACGAGAATCCTCGGTTGTTGCCTTCTTTACGTCGCGATCATCTTCCCACTCCCGAAGCCTCTTGGGGCCTACCGACGGCGGGCGCCCGTCGTGATCCCGATGGAGGGAAGGATCAGAGGGCATGCCGTGTTGGGGAGGAAGAGGCATGCCTTGGTCCGGGCCGCTGGGGCCAGCGTGGTCCGGGTGAGGCGGATACGACGGCTGGTGCTGGGGATACGCCGACTTGGGCGACGGGATGCGGGCGTTCTCGTGCATGGGGGGCCTGCCATCGTTTCTCGGGCTGTTTGTGCGGTAAGAAGGCATGTGCGGGTTAGGGGGCGGCCCGTTTGGGCCAGGCCCTGAGTTTTGCATGACAGGCGCAGGGGTTGGGCCACCGTAGTTGGGGTTACGAATGCGCGCTGGAGGTGCAGAGACTTGCGGCGGTTGGTTTTGCGGTGGTGGGGGCGGTGGGGGAGCACCATAATGGACCGGGCCAGGCGGAGGAGACGGTCCTCGCCTTAGCTGCTCCGGAGGCGGGCCACCTCGGTTGTCCTGATACGGCCTCATCTGCTGCTCCTGTCGAGGGCTGGGTTGTCTCTGAAGGGGGGGAGCCTGGCCGCCACGAAAGGGCTCCCGATCGGAGGCATAGGGGTTCGGAGGCTGGGGTGGAGGATTGATCTCCGAGATGCGACCAGGCCATCCGTTAGGGCCGTTCACAGAGCCCGGGCCAAGCATTGGCTGAGGTGGCTGAACGGGAGGTGCCGTGCCCGACCCGGCCCACTGAGGTCCCGGAGGTCCAACTGCTCCCGTGGCTTGATAGGCCTGGGGATGAACATCGGTGGGCATCGGAGCTTGTCCCGGGGGAGCGCCATTCGCTTGTCCGTTTCGGAGAAGCTGCAGCCTCGCCTTGATATGCGGGTTGTTAGGATCGAGCTCAGCTGCTCTCTGGTAGGCATCCAGCGCGTCACTGATCTGGTTGTTGCAAGACTCATACTACATTCATGTCAGCAAGACCCTCAACGACGACATCAAGATATATGAACGTACCAGTGTGCCAAGATCATACCACACCTCTGAGATGAAGGGGTTGAGGCGAATAGCCCGCGAGTACGCATCCAATGCATCGCGATACTGGTTAATCTGATAATACAGAACGCCGATCGAGCACCAAAAGGTAGGATTCCGGCCGTCGCGGTACACAGCCTGCTGATAGGCTTCATATGCTTTAGGGTACTTCTGTTGTGACATGTAACATCGACCAAGGAGGTACCAGCTTTGCGCATCGTTGTTGTCTGCCACGTGTTAGTGGTTTGAACGCAGGTTGGCCAGTGTATTCAGTAGCAAGACTTACCAGCATCGACAGACTTCTCGAGATAGTCAATAGCTCTCTCTTGGGAGGAGAAGCTGCTGCTCTGCTGATGGTGGAGCCAGCCAAGCTGTTGGAGAACCTTTGCGTGCTTCGGGTCCCGATCAAGGACGCGCAAATACGCAGTCTTCGCGTTATCAAACTGGAAGGATATTAGCATTGGGAAGGGCAGGGTGCGGCATCGAGAAACTCACATCTTTCTGTTGTTCATACACATGACCAATCTGGAACCATATGTCCTCTTCGGTAAGCGGCGTTGGTGGCGAGTTTACAATGTACTTGAAACACTGGATTGGATATTAGACCATGTTGACCGAGCTGTCAGACCATAAGAAGTCGGAACGTACCTCGAGCGATTGGTTGTACTTCTGCTGCTGTTTGTAAATTATACCCAGCCTGAAGTAAATTTCGTGGGCCTTGTCGAAGTCGGGCTGCATCTGCATGACTTGGGAAAAAGCCTCTTCGGCGTGGTCCAAGGACCCATAGCGATCATACAGTATGCCGATGCCATACCACAGCCTTGGTTCCTATACGTGAAGCATATGATCAGTAATGCACCGGCGCAACAAGGCAGGAGCTTGACCAACCTTGGGGTTTGGAAGATTGACCAGCGCTGACTGATAGGCAGCATAGGCCTGTTGAAGGTCGTCCATCATGAGGTGACAGTGTCCTATCACAATGCATTAGTCCCCTGTAAACGTTGAGATTCTGTTGTGTTGCTCACCAAGGCTGCCCCACGCTTCGCCGTTCCTTGGATCGATCTTCAGGATAGCTTGAAGATATTCCGCCGCTTTAGCGAAATCCTCACGTGTACGAAGAACAAGACTAATGGCATTCATAGCCGGAATCGAGTTCGGATTCGCCCTGAGCGCATGCTCATAAGCCGACATTGCTTCTTCAAGGTTGCCCATAAGCTCAGACAATGCGCCTGTCCTCGACTGTTAGCGTGCCGTTCTTACACAAAGTCCCCGCGGGACAAGGATACCAAAGGGGCGCATACCAATTTGGATCCATAGATGCTCGTTCATCGTGAGCAATGTTTGGCGTGTCTGGGCAAACGATGCTGGCGGTCCCGGAGGACCAGGCGGCCCCGGAGGGCCATGATGCATTTGCATCTGCATTTGCATCGGCGGAGAAGGGTGAGAGGGATGCGAAGGGTGATGGTTCGCCATGGCGCCGGTCGCGCGCTGTGCACCCGACCCCTGAACCACCTTGAGGGTGTTGAATCGTTGCTAAAGTCCGGGATGCGCGATGGCGGGTATTCGTGTCTTGCGACAAGACCGCCGCTGGGTTGTCTGCGTATGAAGAGAGCTTTCGAGCGACAAAATGTGGGCGAGAGGCCGCTTTAAATATACGTGGGGAGACGCCTAAACGACGTTTGCCGGCGCTGGAGTTGGCGATGTTCGGATGGAAGCCGATCTGGTCTGCCTCAATAATCCCAACCTCGTTCGCTGACCACGCCAACTACCGAATCATAACAAATCGGCCAGAAGAGGGGTCGGCGATTGTCTCGATTGGGGAGAGATGGGATGAATGGTGGAATGATAGACAGTGCGATAGCTTTGAATCGAATGGTCCTCGATGGGATTGTAGTCAACCGTTTGTCCAGCTATGGAGGCCAGAAGCTCGAAGGGGGAAGGGAAGTGGGAGAGAAATGCGTGCCGGGGCGAAGAAATCTCGGCCATGGGTAGGTAGGCACGACCTTCGGCCTCCGCTCCTTGCCTCAGCTCAACTCCCCTAACCCACGAGTATATGCCCCACTTTTTAATTGTGGGAAACAGTATCGTACCAACAAGTACTGTACTTCAGGCGGCCTGCGCCACTGTACCGGCGGGCGCGGGACAGGATCCATGCTTGTCAAAAAGTGGAATGGTGATTAGCCCCCGGTTCATGTGCGACCCCATGTCAATGACAGGGGTGCTCTAACAATTTGCAGGCCCCCGACCAGCCTATCAATTTTCCAGTCTTGGCTTCCCGCTGGCAACCACGCAATCAACGATGGAGCGACCCAATGATGAAAACCTTCGCGGCGTGCCGTTGTTTTCTGAAGTGAAGTGCCCGATTACGTGCCGAAGCGTTCGTATTCCTGCCACAAAGCCATTCAACAGCCTTGGTGGCAATCTTTGTTTTCATTCGGTGGGAGCCGCGACGCCATTGTGCATGCGCAAAAGTGGGCTCACCGCCCTCGCCGGATCGAGATCGCTTGATTCCTGTGACAACCGAACGGCCAGACACTAGCGCCCTGTGATGACCTCCAGGTTAGATAGCACCAGCTCGTCCGCTCTAGGGAGTCTAGGGACTCGGACACATATAGATGCATGACTTCTTCTGTCGAGGTATGCAGATAGACCCGTGACTCATGAGTCGACGTGAGCGTCAAACCCAAACCTCTCAGATGCACAGTGTCCCTGCATGTCATTGTCAATGAGATGAACAAGGACCCAAGAACCTGTGCAGCAGCAAACGAAGAAAACACGACCCTCTGATTCAGAGCAACTTCTCATCCCGATCTGTGAAGCCCTCTCCCCAACAACCCCGATCATGCCACCACGGTTCACCGCCACGACGACGGCCCTCACGATCCCCTCAAAAATGCCGATACAGACCGTTCAGCAGCCATTCCATCCCATAAAACGTCTCATATGACACATTGAGGGCTATTTTGTCCCAAAAAACGTCTCATGACACATTGGGAGCCAATTCATCCCAAAAACGTCCCATATGACACGTTGCAACTATTCACACCGAGAAGGCCTTATCTGTGGTGCTGAGTGCCGCTCTTCCGGCCCGGCTTCATCCCGATCCACAGTGATGCACACCCGTGGACTGGACATGCTGTTTCCGCTGGCCCACGAGTCTCCCAAGTTCCACTGCCAGGATACGGCCGAGGACTACTGCCCACCGATGGCAGACACAACACGCCCAGCTCACCACTGACTCCAGCTCCGGTGACCCACCCCGCTAACAAGATCCCAAGCACATAAGTCTCATGAGTTCTGACTGCCAAACACTTTCCCACTTACCCAACTCCGCCGACAACCTTTCAAGCGCCGCATAAGTCTCGCAAGTTCCGACTGCCAGAATGTTACCGAGGGCTATTGCCCGGCGGTGCCAGACACAACACGCCCAGCTCTATCATTGATTACAACTTAGGTAGCCTTTCACAGCTTCTCCCAATGACCCGGGTGCCACTCATCAAAAGCCACTTCATATTCATTACGGAACTCTTCACATAGCATACAATACCAGTGTCAACTCTTACGAAACCACATGAGCTTTGGTGCTGAACAATGCTCCTTCTTTCCCCCGACTTCATTTACCTTTGAAACCATAGCAACAACCTCTCATAGACCCCCTCGACAATGCAAACACCATCAATCAAGAGCAATTTCATTCCAGGATAGTCTTACATGAAGCTCCATCGCTCCCGAATAGAGCAGCACCACTTCCCAGCCCCGACCTCATCCGCTATTGACTTCCCAACAAGCAACTCCCTCTGTACTCCCCAATGACACCGGCATCAATCACCAAAAGGTCTCAATTCCCAAGGAATATATCACACGGCAAACCACGGCCTTCAACTCGCAGATAAACCCCCAGAGTGCTTGACAACGCCATTCCCCTCAGCCAGCCTCGGTCAAAACACCACTCATTTATCCCCTCTTAGTATCCGTTCACAGCCGCGAGGTTATGACACCTTCATGAATGAAAACCACGCCACGAATCCCATCTCAAATTCAATAATCACACCGCTACCTCAACACGCGACCCAAACAGTTAATCAACGGCGTCACCATACAGACCGAGCGCGTGGCCGCCAGAACTCACTGATACCCAGCCGACTTCGTTGTTCCTAAATGTAAACTCTCTTCAATACCAACATCGACAAGATAAACTTCAGCCTCACAACAAAGCCCGCCCATGCATGACGGGCTGCACCATGGCTGTCAGCCAGTACAATAGTGTACTTAGGCACCTTTTAAACAATTAAACTCCAAAGCACCAACCATCACATCATTTCTAATAACCATGTGCGTAGAGGCATCGGGCCGCCTCCTCGCCAAAACTCACATAATGTCTCCACAACCCGAAACTAGAGCCCCCAAAATTCAACTGTTGCCTTAGGAAGGAAGGAAATAAACTGGGTACTTCCATTGCTTGTTGGCTGGTCTTATGTCATATGCGAACCACAGTGCCGCATGCCAGCCAACAGCACCCGGGCCGTAGCGAACGGAGAAGCTCGGTCTTATTTTTGACTTCTTTTTATTTGGTTTGTTTTCGTTCGTTCCATGTCTCGCATCAGCGCCAAGCGAATAAATGTGGGCGGTAGGGATGTCCAGCCTTGGTGGCTTGGAATTCCCCTACCACACCTTGCACAAGCGCAAGCCTCCTCACCGAACGGAGAAAGGAGGAAAAAAAGAAAACAAGGTCCGGATCCCCTCCCGTTTAGGAAAAGCATCGGGAGCGATCGTCAGAAAAGAGCGATCATGTCATGCAGAATGGAGAGAAGGCCGAGGAAGAAGGCAAAATATAAACGACCTGAGAGCCGAAGCTCGCCTCAGTTATAGGCAGAAAGGCGCCGCGCGGGCAGGAAACCACATGCCGTTTCATCCCAACTTGCGGGAGTGTCGAGCATCAGTGTGGTGCGCGCGTGTGTGGGCGTGGTTCCCCGAGCTGGGGATCCGGGCTGGGCCAGGCTGGGGTGCGCTGGGTGGGGAGGGTGGGCAATGTCGCTCCCACACTGTTGTGGTGCCTGGCGGGTCATTGACATCCACCACCCCTCCCCCTCGCAGGGCTCCTCCTCACTTTTCCCAGGGTCGCCTTTGTACCCGGTACGAACCGGTACTGTCAGAGCCGAGAACCACTCACCCCCCAAGGGGGGGGGGGGGGGCGTTTCCGGAGCGAGCGGCAACGCCATTTCTTTTTAGCGTCTGGTATTGGCGTCTGTGGCGACGGTGCGACCTGACCGTCTCCCACCCATGCATCACCGCCCGCATATTCCAGCAACAGGCTTCATGGCTAGGAGACCAGGGGACGAGCAGTGTCAAGTCCCCGTTCGTCCCGTGCCTTCACCACACAGCCCAAATCAAAAGCCCGCACCATCGCCTGCAACGTAGACGGAGAAAACATTCTCGACCGTAAATGAGGTCGAGCGCCGTAATTGGGGGGTTTGATAGTGCGCCGTGCGGTTGCTGCGCAAGGGGACCAGCAAGGGGCATCACAACCCCAGCCCTCGTTATCGGAAAATAACATGCATCTCCTCCACCGCCGGACACCTTGTCGCGTAGGAAGGTAGTGTAGTGTAGGTGAGAGAAACAGGCAACACGGGGATGGGGCAGAAAGGCAGCACACCTGCTTCATATGATGCACACCACGCACGCACATATCTCATGCCTCATCCATACCTCGGTGGCTTCACCCTTCCCCCATCTTGGTGAGGTCGGCGAGCGAGGGTGCAACAGATCCGACAAGCCTCTTTTGTGCTGCACACCACTACCACCGCTAACACCACCACCATAATAACCACTACCACCCACTTTTGCGGTGATGGAAATGACGGGAAGCGATGCGAGTGCTTCGGCTAGTTAGCACCAACGTGTCATTCCCACGGGACTTTTTTACTCGGCTAGCTAGGGTCTGGGGTCTTGACGCTCGGTTGAGCATCTGCCAGTGACGCAGGCCGTTCCCTTCCCCATGATTGACCCATCGCCGCACGGCCGTCCACGGTCGCAATAAAGGCCGAGATTGCATCCATATGAGGCTGCCCTCGCAGCCCGGTTGGCTACCAATGCGGCCTGGAGAGAGAACCCCCGATTCTAGATGAAACGCCCCGACCATCGCCGGCCCAGGAGAAACGGGAGGAGAAAGGAGGGGCGTGTGTAGATCTGCAGAGGTTGCTGCGAAGCGACCAGTGGTCGCAAAAGGCGGCACTCGGGCAACTGTGCGGGAATTTATAAAAAGAGAAGGACGGCTGTTGGTTTGCATTTGCATTTGGCGATGCCTTGCCGCCTCGACTCCTCCCCTCTCCCACTTGTCGGCTGCAGTTGTCACAGATGCACCGCTGCGCGGACCAAACCTTGGCTGAGCTGGTGGTGGTGAGGCTGGAAGCAAGCGCTTCCAAGTGCGAAGCCCAGGCGTTGAGAGCACAAGGTGGCGCCCGAGCGATCTCGTCAGCGGTAGGATGGCGATCCCACCGCACAAATCCGCGGGTAACATGACACCAGCGACCTAAATATGCACGCCCTGATCTGAAGGGGGATCATTCAGGAAAGAAGACGCCTGCATATCCGCCCGTCAATCACCACTGTCCTGCAGTGGCCTTCCCCGGGCTTCCAGAAGATGTTCAAAGTACGAACCACTGTAAAACTCCAATGGAAGAACACGAAATTGAGACCGTAGTCTCAGTCAGCGACAACAACTGGTGGTGGTAGTGGTGGTTGTTGTTGTACACGCTTGCAGCCCTGAGGGTCTTGCTTCCGGGTCGATACCCGTTCACCGCGTTCGGTCGCCATGGCCAGCGATTCGTCAGGTGTGAGGCATCAACGCGTCGATGGTGAAGCCAAGGGGTGCAGTCCGCCCCGTAAAAGAGAAGGCTCGCTTCTGCATACCATCCGCTTCAGGGAACAGGGGGAAGACCTAATCCTTTTTAGGGGTGTCGCACGTGGCGCCTCATTGTTCAAATTTAGATCTTAGTCGGGAAATCAAAACAAGCCTAAGCCAAACTCGGTAACTTCAGTTGGTGACGCACCTGAATCAGGCAAAGGGAGGCTCTCTCCACATGAGCCAATCGACCACCACCGGGAGAGCAGGATGAGACGAGTGAATAAAAACTCAAAAATGGAGAGATTTTTGACTGGTGGATATTCGCATCGACAGGCCCCTCCGATCAGCCAACACCTCCGATTCTGGAGTTCTCGCCGCTGCGGCGTGTTGCAGAGGCAAGCCAGTGCGGCTCGGACGAATTTAAAATCAGCCATCCGCTGGGTTCGGGTTGGGTTGATGAACGCGACTCATCGACGATCTCCGGTTTCAGGCCTGCAGTTGCCTTCTGATCGGCTTGGCTCGCTTTGCGACCCCTGAAGGTAAATAATTGAAGGCAAGGCAGATCAGAAAAAAAATAAACAGAAAGGAATCTGGGCGGAGCATTAGGTGGTCAAGATCGCTGGTCGATGCACGCTGAGAGAACGGTGCTCAAGGAGGCATCGCCCGCGGGCTGAAGGCAGCGAGAGTCTGTGTCACGGGTCGACGGGTCGGACGGGACGAGTTGTCGATCGCGACTTTTCGCTTGGTGGGTCGCTGCCAAGAAACCTCCAACACACCTCGTCATCAACTTAAATAGCCCGCATATTACCCATATGGCCCATGTTGCGTTCCTTGACATATTGGCTGGCATATCGTTCTTTGCGTGAGAGATACCTTATTAACGGGACGCTGCCATATGACGATACCCCCTGGCACCTCGCTGTCGTGATGCATCCCGCTGCTTGTCTTTTGCAGCGGGCATGTTTCGATGCACACCTGCGTGGTGCGATATATCCGGTCAGATCCACGCATTATTTACCGAGCGTGCGTTCCAGATCTCGGGTGGTTGGGAGGTAGGTACGTAGGTATTGGCGAAGACGACGACGAGAAAAACGTCCGGGCATCAACCGACGGTGTCGGGGCCACGCACATGTCTGACGGCGTTGGGACGCGGAAGCTGTCCCGGGAGGGCCGCAGCAAGCCAAGATGACAGGATGAGCAACAAGCGGCCAGCGATGCCATCCAGGATTGACGGGTGCCGGTAGCGGGGGCACAACGGGTGAGCGGGGGAGCGGTGGGCCAGCACTTTTGCCCGAGGCTTGGTCGAGAGGGGGCTCGGCGGGCAGCAAGAGAGAGAGAGTCAAGAGAGGGAGATGACCGTGAGAGGGTGAGAGGGTAGCTGCATCCGGGCCTGCATCTCACGCATATGCAGGCCGTTGGCGGATTGCGAGTGGTTCAGCGTATCTCATTCGCCCGTGTCGAAAACTCGGTAAGTTGAAGCCGTTCCACACGGCGAGGCTTGGGTGGGATCTGGCCTTCTGGCCTTCTTGGGCGTTTTTGCTTTGGTGGCTTTCGGTGCGTGCTTGGAGTCAATTTGTGCGAAGGGGCGGGGGGTGGGGAGGATGGGGGGGTGTGGGCCTTGGCGCCGGGCGCCCCTGTAGGTCGGTCGGTGCGGAGATCCCTTTTGTGGATGGATGCAGAAGGTGCGAGGTGCAGGGAACAGGGAGCATGAAGCACGGAGCGCGGAGCAGGGTGCGCAGGACATGCAGGATGCGCAAGTGGGTGCAGCAAGGGATGACAGTGGTGGCACTTGTGTGGTGGGATGGGGGGGCGTTTGGATGCGCAACCCAGGGCGTTTTATCGCGGCTACCTTGGCTAATAACTTAATAAATCCCGTTGTTAGCTAAGCAAGCCGGCTCCCCCGCTTCGGCAACGAAGGCGAAGGCCTGGGCAGGCAACCCGCAGTCACGTGGAAGTAGCTCGGTCGCTCGGTCATCGTGCTGCCTTGGATGGGGTCGCTGCTTTCGACCATGGAGAGCGCACCTGCAGACCGGGAGAGGGCGGTCTTCACCAGGTGGAAATGAGGGGGTGGACAAGCAGGAATGGCGGGGATAGGGGCAAACGAGAAAAGAAAAGGAAGCAGCACGACTCGTCTTCTGCTTGATTTGATGTCGGTTGGATGCTGGCTGGTGGGCGGGTGTGATCCGTCATGTATGTGTGTCTGGTTGTCTGTCTCGGCGACCATGCAGGCCTGATACAGCGTGCCTGTTGGGTAGAGGGAGTAAGAGAGCACGCTGTCCGGAGGCCACCAGAGACGCCACACAGCTGACGCACCAGGCGAGTGGCACATTTCTCCGTGCAAGATGCGCTTCGTGCGTCCCCGGGCAAGCCTGAGAGCCCGATCCGACCGGTGGAATGTCGAACCTATGGAACCTATGGAACCTATGGAATGGCTCCATCTCCACGACGACAAGCGACAGGACGGGTGTTTCCACAATCTCTGCGCGATTTGCATTGGCGAGCGCAACACGTGATCCCACGCGGGCACCCACCCTCTCAGTCTGGGGCCCACCACATGGGGGGTCAACAGCCCAGATCTGCGATCCGGCTCGAATCGTCTGCGCTTACGAAACGCCCTGAGGATCCGCTCAAAATGCTGACCACCACCAGTTTTGCTCAAGAGCCCCAGGACGTCCATGGTCCTGGCATCGCATCGACGCGGCGGGCACAATAGCGACAATGTGCTAGAGATCGATCTCATTCGCAAGTTATTTATAAAGGGAAGAACAACCAGGCTGGTTAAAACACTTCGTGGGCCAAAACGGGCAGGGGAGAGACAACCCAAGTCAGTGCTGCCAGCCTCAGCGGGTCCCGCTTGCTGGGCCTCCTGTTTCCCGCACAGACTAGGCCTTGATCGGCAGGGATTTGCGGCGTCGCGCAGCCCAGATCGAATCGCCAGCGGTTGCGTGGAGCGTGGTCATGCGGCGGGCGGTAGGGTGGTTGGCAGGTGTGGTTTGTTTCGACCCTACGTACTGTGCGTGCCAGCCTCCAGAGTACCAGAGCACCGCATCACCCGAAGAGTCGGCCTGCTTCAACATACCCTCCTACTCGCGTATAGGGAGCGGCCATGTCGAATGGGCGGACCCGGTGGCTGCTGCCGTGATCCGGAGCGAATGCGGGTACCCGAGCAGACGGGCGCCGGCGGCCCTCCGGCTCCATATCATACTCTCACCCTCTCTCCTCGCCTGCTGTGGGACTTTCGATCGTTTCGTCGACACCATTTGGTGCCTGTCCACAGCTGCTTTGGCCCCGGTGTCGCCTGCCAGCTGTGGCCGAGTTTCACAGCGTCCCGCGTCCCGCGTTCCGCCTGCCCGCCTCCACGGAACCGACAACCTCTTGGGTGCCTTGGCTCTATCTCCCACACCCGCTCGACTGGACTGGTGACGATGTCCGGTTCTTTCGTTTGAGGGGAAAGCTTGGTACGGATTGCCATGCGCACAGTAAGACCACTATCTCTCCTGCGGAATTATCTCCCGATGACAGCCACCTTGAAAAGTCAGGGTATTGGGCGGCGTGATTGGCTCCCCGGCATTTGATTGTCGCTGTCGGAGGATTCTGGGTCGTTTGTCCCCGAGGCGAATCACGACCTGAAACTCTGAAACAAGAGGCACACAGAGGCACCATGGCCCCGTGCGACCCACCGTCATGACCCGAGGCCAGCCCTCCAGCCAGCCCAAACGGGGACGTCAGCCGCCTCCCGCCAGTCAGCCACGCCACTGTAAGAGCCGTCAGACCCGCCCCGGGGCCGGCGGGATCGTTCGACGGCATCTCGAAGGTGAAGTTTAATTTCAAGCCCGACCAGTCGTCAGCGCCGATGAACGCATCCTTGTCGTACCAATGTCCTTTGATGATGACAAAGTTACATGGTACGAAGTACGCAGCGGCTGTGTACTTCGAGTCTTCAGCTCGGGGGTACAGCATTCGCATAGAGTACCTAATGTTATATCTCGCTATAATAGCCCTCTTTGAGCCCAGCGATGGTATCTTTCGCATGGACTTTGAAGCCATCGGTGAGTTATCCGTATAAGTGAGCAGGTGGCGGTGGCTTTTCTCCACACATCCACTCCCCCGCGTCATATATTCGCTGAATGGCGTTCGCCCCTCGACGGTTAGGGTAGATACGTAGGTACGCAGCCTAGTTAGTTCCTGGGTAAGGTTATCACGATGTGCTTGACCACAGCTTCTCAACGAAATGCCACATGCTGTGAAGTAATCATGATTCGTAGACTACTACCGTTAGTTTTTAGGCCGGAGATAGTAGGTAGGTACGGTACCTACCCTAAGGGAAGCCTTGTTTTAATCAATGCGGGCTTGAAGTCTGAAGGCGGTTGAGAGACGAAGCTTTTCAACGGGACTGTCCGGTACCTTGGGGGCTATCCAGTTCTTGACTTACCGGTATGGCGAGCCACCGGTATAAGGACAGATAGATAGTCACAGTGGGAGTTCCCTTCCACGTAGTATCAGACCATAGGAATAATATTACATGTTTGTATTGTTGTTAGAAGAGACCCCCTCTGAGATATGTAGACGGAGTTGCGCGGGTGTATTGGTAAGGTATTGCAGAGGGGATACGTATCATCAGGGCACGAAGTATCGAAGGTGAGGAAATCGAGGAGTGTGTCCTGTGTTAGGGGATATACGACATCGGGGAGCGAGGTGGTCGGGTGGGACTGCCTACCAGAACGACGGCCCCCTATTCTAACACCTCCATCTGCAGATAGAGGTTATATTTGCGTAGCTCTCTCCTGACCCTAACATACCTCCACGTAGGAGGACTAAGGCATAATTTGATGGTCGGCAGCCGCCCCCTTTTTAGTCATCAGTTCCCTCCATTTACTTCTCTTGCCCTGCCGTGATCTCGTTCTTCTCCCCCTTTGACGTCTTGTTTGCCCTCTGAAGCGTTTGGCATACAGTTAGTTGTGACATGGTGCCTCTCTAGCCGTTATAATGGACATAGTTACGAAAGGGAATGTAGTGACAGTCCATGTACAAAGGCTGCAGATGAAAGAAAGAGCTCCCTACGCCAGTGTGACGATGCCTTCTCACAACACCAAGGCAGGCCTTGGGGGTTGATTTTGTAGGCAGTTCAAGATTACCAAAAGATTTTATAGCTTATGGATTGTCTACTCAAGTAAAGCCAAGGGTTGCGAGGATACACTTAAATGTACGGAGCAAGGCCCTTCTACCCTGGCTCAAGCTATCCAAAGAATTCTCGTAATAGCACACCTCTTACACGGAGCAGGGAGATCATTTCCTTTGGCAGGACTCCGGACCTCGTCAGATAGATACAGCCATCGGTTGACCAAACCGAGACTTCTTACGGCATCTGCTCGATGTCTTGTAGAGCTGTAGTACGGTCATGGCAAGCACTACGCGATGAGGTTCGGGACTTCTGGATACCGAATCATGGCGACTCCAAGGTAGTAAAAAGATCAAAGGGGTAGGTCGAGTCTCTTCGATACAGGCAGCTGGCTACATATGACAGGGTCTTGCAACAGGCATATATCATTCGAGCCGGACAAACCAAAATCGTACGGGAACACCTTCCCCCCAGCACTCCTATTTCCCACGGCACACTAACAACTGCTCTACATTCTCCTAGTGAGGTGGCTCAGGTTTGGAAGCACAAGCCTCATCGATGCTTGACCCCCGTAGAGGGTGGCAGCGAGAGCATGGAACATTGGAACCAAGCATTCAATGACAGTTGACCTCTCAAGCATTCGCACCGTCGTATATATGACACCAATATTTCGCGTATAGACCGCTGTTTCATACATAACAGCATACACATCTAATATACAACATGACTGACCGCTGACGCTTACCACAAACCCACGGAATTCCAACCCCTTGCTAGAGATTCCAGCGGAGGACCAATACAAAGCAACCGTCTCGTAACTCCGACGCTAGACTGCCGAATTAAGGCTTGTAAGACACACAGCGGAAGAAGCTTCTCCTTGTTTCACTCTAGGCTGCTACCCAACCATACCTCCTATGGTTTATCGCTATCTCCATCCGGGTTATAGTTCGTCTCCCCGAGAAGCCCACTGGGCTGAACAGTCATTGCCTTCTGGCTTCCAACTTGCGGTTGCGTCTGCACCGTAGGCCCGCTCGCTGATGGGGCGCTGGGGTTCGAGGGGCTGCTCGACGGCCCCGCGCTCTGCCCGCGTTGTGCAGACTGGGCGGTAGCGGCGTGCAAACGCTGATCCAACGCCTTGAGGGCAAGGGCGCGCCTCCTTTCGGCTTCGGCTCTCGCACTCCCGGGCGCACCACGTTGTCCAAAGCTATCGCTGCGTGCCGTGGAGAAGTCAGAGGCGCTGAACGGGGTACATATGCGCACCGCAACCAGCGCATCGAATATCTGTGACGAGACGCTAGCTACGAACGGCCGTACAGGGCCCGGGAAGAATTCGGCGAAGGCAAAGGTCTCGCTGGCATCGCCGCGCAGAGAGCTTGGTTGCGAGGAGTCGAGATCGGGAAAGACGGGCTTGTAGAATCGAAGGTACGTCCAACTCGTCAGGAAGCCGAAGGCGGCCAGCAAGAAGGATGCGCTGGTGAGTATGGGTGTCAGGCACAGCAGCGTTACAATGCCGATGTAGAGCAGCGGGAAGCGTGGGACGCGGAGCGAGAGGAGACCGCGGAAGAGAGTGACGGTGTGGGCGGGAACTAGCTGGCTGAAGGCTACGAGGAAGGAGATCTGGAGGGGGATGGTCCCTGCGATGGTCGTCAACCTGTACGATACTCAGTTAGCTCTCTCCATCATGTTGGCGTGATCCATGGGGGTGACGTACGTCCAGCGCTCGTTCCGAGTAAAGGCAAAGAACACAATCATGGTGGCGAAGGACAGAACATTGGGAATCAGAGCCGACACCAGCAGGAACTTGGCAAATTCCCTGGAAGACCAAGCCCGCTCCAGATAACGGCCGCCATGGAATAGCGTCAAGCAGGCGATGCTGAGGGTGAAAATGTTGCTCTCAACGAGGGTGGTCGAGACGAAGGTCCAGGGATAGACCAGCGATAGCTGCGGGATCAGGTTGAGGTACGGGATGACGATCTCCGAGTGCGCCGTCCATTGTCGATAGCGGATTGCTGCGCTCAGCACCGACTGCAGCGCCAGGACTATCAGCAGGATGCGCGTCACGGGCGGGATATTTATTCGGGGCGGCATGTTGGCCTGCTTTGGAGCTCGTCGTCTGTCGTCTCGGCTTGTCAACTCGACACCCGTCGCGCCTTTTCGTAGCCAGAGGTCGGGCCAAGCGGCGCGAGTCCCGATTCAGATGCTGCCTGGAGCCGGGTTGATGCCTGAGGCTGCAAGGCCGTAAGCGGATGACGTGCACGTGCTGTTTCATGCACTTCTGAATGGCCCCTGCACGCCCCGTCGATTGCTCGCCAGTTGGCCAAGGCAGCCATCAGCACGGCCCGCTCCTCGTCCCTGAGTCCTCTTGGCCACGGAAGCGGAAGGTTGGGAAGAAGAAGCACGGACCATCTTCAACGAAGACGAGCAAACCGTGCATCTCGAAGCATTTGCGATGGCATTCCGTGGCATCATCGCAAGCGTGACGAGGCGGGACGCGACATGCGATCAACTTCCTCTGCGGGCTGTGAAGTGCGGGCCTCGATTGCTTGAAATGGCTGCGTCTTGGCCGAGACGGGATTGAAGTGCGGCGACCCCCTGGCCGGTTGGAAAGCGGTTTGTTCCATCCTTCCTTCCAGAAATCGGTCAAGCCCCACGAGCGAGAAATTGAAGGACCTTGGGGGAAGGGAAGCTGGCCACCTCATTCATCACGGACGCCATTGTTTGATTCATTCGTTCCAGGCCCCGGGAGCAGCGCTCCGTCATCAGTCTCCTTTTGTGTTCGCGCAATACCTTCCTGGATTTCCGTGCGAGCCGTTGCTCGATGCACCGTTGGGCTTTGCGGCACCTAACCGGGCAGCCCCACGCGGGATGTGTCAGGGGGAATGCCGACGCCTTCTGGGCGTAGCTGGTAATCGACGCTCGAACTTTGGGCGATTTTGTCTGCTCTCCCGCATGTTCAAGACGGCATCATTTGTTTACATAGTACGGCACAAAGGTGGGTAAACGTTGCTCCTCAGTTTCTACCAAGCGACATGATAGCAGCGCATGTGGTTGGTGAGGCTGCAGCGCTGCAGCGCCAGATGGCGACACGACGCACAGCATAGCTACTTGTTACTCCGTACTTGCCTCGCGATAGCCGGGCTCGTCCAATGGCACTCGCATCCTCGGCCTGCAAATTGGTCAGCCTCCGGCAGAGTTGCCTCACGACGATAACCGGTCTCTTCTCCATCATGTTGGGAGTTAGCTTTTCAATGCCCTGGACCCCGATACCCCCCCGATCGTTCATATTTACCGGCTGCCATCTTTGGGGCTTTCCTCGCTACGTGTGCTCCGAAGGTCCGGTCGCAGATACCTGCAACGCGATATTGTGGAGGGGCGGGGTGCTTGTACCGTCTTGTACCCCTGAAACATATCGTCCGAGGCACGTCAAGAAGCCTGTGTCCAATCAACAGGCCCTGCCCGAGAGATCTCAAGACCCCGGTGCCATGGCACCCTGCAGGATTTCTACGCCGCGCTGATTGGCTGGCCATTTCAAGAGGCAATGATCTGGAGGGACGGCCGTGTCCAGAAACGCCAGAGAAGATCACACACGTTTTTGTTCCCCGAAATCACCAAGAAGGGGTACGTACACTCCCCTCGCTGACGCCGCACCCCTTTCACCCCCGTCCCTATTGTCCGCCCCGGCACTCTTGTAACCTTGAGGTCGAGGGTGTTCACTTGACGCCGGAAGAATATATGACGAGGTAGCGCTCTCTACGCCGCTGCTAATGCCTGGTTTGAATCCGAAGGGATAGATTTGCAAACGGATTGCGTTGGAGACGTGTGCACAACGTGAAGCGCAGAAAAAACGGCTGCATAACCTAAAATGTGGATTGTGTGCAGAGAAGCGGAGCCCGTGGCATGGGACGATGACGGGAGGTGCCAAAGAGGCCCCAGCTTGGAGGAGAAGAACGGGGCGCCCGCCCGGAGAGGACTCGGCAATATTGACCCAGCGGATACTGATTCCCTCTGCGGATGTCCCGCACAGATCGAGATTGTCCAGATCTCAGCTTTTGCGTTCGAAAAAAACGACGTGTGTTGGGTTCGTCCCTATGGTCTAAATCGGTCGTGGCGACACAGTCGAAGGCCAAATGCGGGGGTGCTCGAACGACCACCATCACCCCAAGGCTGCAGCCCGAGAGCTGGGAGGTTGATGATACGTAAGCGTGCTGCGCAGAAACAGGAAGGGAAAACCCAGAGCATGCAGACCAAAATGATAATAGACCGAGAGACGGAAGTGCCAGGTTCTGCCGAGTGAGCTCCGTCGTGCCCTGGACTAGGGCAGTGGCAGTGTGATTTTGGTCCGAAGACAGATTCCTTCCGGTCACACCTCGACGTACGGACGGTACCGGTCGACCGCAGCTATGAGGTGGGCACTTTTTAGGGCGAGGGAACCTTGCGCCAAATCGCCCCGGTGGACACAGGCCAGCTGAGGTACCTCTGGTTTCTATCGTGCGTGTTTCCTCACCGCAAAACGCTGTCAGGTACCCATTCCGTCCATCTCCTTGGGCTGCGGGACGGCAGCAGAGAAGGCTTCGATGAGCAATGAATGCTGCGGCGGGGAGTTCCCGCGTGCTCAGTCGCATGCCACCTAGCCAGGGCGGCTCGCGGCAGGTGCGAAGACGACTCGGCTGGCCAAAGGGGAACTGTAGGTGATTGAGGCAAAAAAGGTACTTAGCAGGGAGAAGCTTGCCTGGTCTAAAAACGTGTGGATTGGGCGGCTGTCTCGTACCGGGGTACGTAGCTTCAATCAATGTCGACCGCTTCTGCGGGGCCCGAGCCGGGGTGGCAGGTGGTGGCTCGGGGGTGGGTGGCAGCCTCTTTGCGATTTGTGTGGTGCTGCGCTGCTGTTGGTTGCCGCGGGCTGGGCTGCTGCTGGGCTGGTTCTTCGGGGGCCTTTGCCAGGTCTTGGGTTAGCGTTCGGCCTGCGTTTTAGTCCCTCGCCTAAACACACGCAACAGCCCAGGGCCCTGCTGGCAAATCCGCGCGCGGGCTCGACACTGCACTCCCAAATCTCAACCTTGCAATTCGAGGTTCCTCCTTCCCGTTCTTCCAGGTTCACCTCAACATCCAAATTCATCAACAAACGCCTGTTTTCCCAGTCCACCACGCCCTCGACGACGCGCTGCAGCCGTACCGTCGCCATAAGGATTAAGAGTATCGCTAAATCGCCGCATTGTGGGTACCCGTGCATCGACAATGAAGGAGCTGCTCGACACGGACCGGGTCAACTTTCTCGTCTGGAGGTTAGTTATTTTCCGCCGTCCTGCCCCCCAAGACGTTCGGCGCCGTTCCCGCAGGAGGTACGGTATTTGAGATCGCTGACGCTGACCATCTCCCCCCCGAATGTAGATATCTTCTTGAATCAAGTAGGTCGCTTTGAGCTTGTGTGTTTTGGCCGGCGGTCTGACGTGCCGCTGGCTCTCTGCTGTGTTCCTTGTGAGACTGACCGCGGGCGCTCCGCTTTCCTCAATTTCAGATTATCGAGACACTGCCGCCAAACTTCAAAAAGAATGGAGAATTACAGCGCCCCAGACGCATTTCGACTTCGCGCCTCATGTTCACACATATGCCCTCGTGAGCCTCCTCCAGAAGGGCCTCAACTTTGAGGACTACCAGAGGCAGTATGAGGAGCAGGTACGTTGCTATCTTTTTTTCTCACTCGCAGGCTCATCCTCATTTCATCTTTGGCGTCGCCTGCGGCGCACTGAAAATGGCGGATGCGCTGGCTTCCCACCACCCAGGGGCTGGAGTGCCGGGGTGCTGACGGTTCTTGCAGAAGTCCCGTGACATGCCGGCAATGGCCGAGCCGCGGGGGGTATTTGGGCCGCTCAAGTTCGAGCCAGCGATGAACGATGCAGAGAGAGAGGACGATGAAGAGGACGACTCCGAGCAGGAGGCCGAAGTCGAGGAGCGCCTCGAAAACTCTCGAAAACGGCCAGTCGACAGGCAGCATCATGCACTGCCTAATGGGTCGCCCGCTAAGCGGCAGAGACTGAGCAACGGCTACGAAAACGGGGCGGATTCAGCCACCGACCCCATGGAAATTGACCACCATGCCGACAACAACAACAATCACGCCTACCCGTCGCCGCTGGAGGGCGAGCAAGCTGCATCACCTCTCCCGCGAACCGAAGGCCCCTCGGAGGGCACTCAGGTCGACAAGGTGCACGAGCTCACCCAAGAGACGGTGTTTTTACGCCTGGGCGCCGACGGCGCCTCGGGGGGGGTAGAACTGTCTCCAGCGCGAGCTAGCGAAAACCCTATCGTGCTGCACTGCGAGTGGAACCCGCGCGACCCATCCATCTTGGCGGCTGCCGGGACCGATGCGCTAGCCCGCATTTGGACCGTCTCGCGTGGGGCCGGTCCCGAAGACACCATGTCAAGTCACGTGAATAGTGGCACCCGAGCCTTCAGGAGTCTTCTTGACGATGATATGCCTCGGAACGCGACCATATGTGCGATGGCCTGGAATTCGACTGGTGATGCCATTGCAATTGCCGTTGATGTAGGAAACAAGGTCAAGATCAGCATCGTGGGACTCGACGGCACCAGTTTCCACCACTTCGATGGCATTGAGCCACCCGTAATCAAGCTGCGCTGGAGTCCCAACAACGAATACATTCTCGGAATTAGCCCCGACAAGATTGGGACCCTGGTTACGGTCTTTTCTTCCAAGGCTGCCGAGCCCATATCCCACGCCCTCCCAGACAACGACCTACACAACGATCCTCTCGACGCGACGTGGATCAGCGAGACCGAATTCGTTCTATGTGGCGGCGACACTCTGATCGCCCTCCGAGTCACTGAGAAGGACATTGTGCCGGGCAGGGAATTTCATACCACCAGCGAAGATGCCTTCACCCAAGTGCAGTTCGATTGGCGCTCCAAATTGCTGGCGACCGCTAGTAGCGGCGGCATTATTGATGTGAGTATTTTTCTGGAGGTATGAAACCATATAGATGCTAATCCGGCTGGACAGCTATGGGATGAGTCGGGCCAACGACGATCGATTCAGGCGCATCTCGGTCCCATCAACGCTCTACAGTGGCAACCGCTGCAGGCTGAGCCGGCCGAAGATGAGAGGTTATTGGCATCAGGTGGAGACGATAGTGCAATTTGCGTCTGGAATGTTCGAAATCTTGACAACAAGCCGAAATATTCGATGACTATGGCCCTTCCAGTCATCAGCTTGTCAATAGCGCCCGACGGCGCTTTCCTCGCCGGCGCGACAAGCGACAAGATCCTAATCTGGAAGATGGGCGACAGCGCGATCCCCAGGGCGAGTTGGAATAGGGTCCCACATCCCGGATGGCAAAGCCCGAAGGGGAATAGTGAGACAGACGAGGAGTTCGAGCCTTGCCTAGGATGGGATTCAGAAGGGCAAAAACTGGTATATGGTGCGAACAGCAGAGTAAGTGCTACCCCAACAATCGGATCAGAGGTTGAGACTGACATTCTACAGCTCGCTGTTATCAATTTTCGTTAGTGCCGAGAAAGAGAAATCGAAATGATCTCTTCTGAATTTGCCACGAGCGTCACCCTTGCTGAGCCAGATTCCGCTCGCGAGGCGACGCTTCGGGCAGTAGGAGGATATGAGGATGCCCCGGACACGAGTCACTTAGGGACGTCGATCAGTATCCCTCGATCTTCGAGCACTTCGAGTTCATTCACACCACCCGGCCAGTTGTCCTCATCGCGAAATCCGCCTGATGCACTGCGGCGCCCTGCATCTCACAGAAACTCGAGTCAACTCAATTTGCCGCAACACTCGCCCATGCCACGCCGTGTGGAAAGCCTCCGGGAGCAATATAGGCCATCTTCACAACCAGATCTAGAGCGGAGAAAGGCCGAACGCCCTCGGGTGAGGAGCAGGGAAGCCCAAGTCTCCAATACTGGACGCTCTTCGCCAGAATCGTCGTCCAACAGATCGGATTTGTCGCACCGGTCATTTCGGACTGGCTCAGATCAAGCACATACGTCTCGAGCGGGCACGAACACATCCCAACAAAGCGTCGCTACCAACAGCGGACGAGCCCCAGACCAAGTTCGTTCCGATGCAAGCAATTCAACATCCAGTACGGCTCGTGGAAGTGCAAGGGCGGCATCTGATATGCTCTCCGAGGTAAGGGCCAGGGCAAGAACTAGTATTTGGCGAGGGCCTCACCAACCACCTCCTACCGGGCCAGAACGAAGTAATGCACCCAAGGACGGCAGAGGGCAGAGAGGAAGCTGAAAAGAATGCTGATATATAACATCAGCATCAGTTATATGTGCTAGTATCGCGCGCCCAAGAGTGGTATCTTAGGGATCGATGCTGGTTTGGATAACTTTTGTGGAACTGTTTGTTGAAACCGTTATTGTATACAGCTGCATTTGCGGCCTTTGTTCACGTGGCGTTTGGTTCAGTTCATCAGCTCGCGGATGCAGCAAGGAAGGCAAAGGAATCGGAGTTCTGGCTTGCAACGGCGCATGACATTGCTAGGTAGAGTCTAGTGCTCGGGTAGCTTATAAATGTAAACACTTGTGGACTATCTTTTCGTGTCGTTGTATAAACAACCCAGACATGAATTGTGGGCCAGGGAGTAGTTGTTTATCTTCCCCTGTGTCACAGTACTCAAAACACAGCCTGCAAAGGGCTTTCATCACAACGTACTGGTATTACTCTCATTATGGGTAGAGCACAATACTATTATTATTATACAGCATAGTCTAGCATGTATCTGTACTCAACGCTCTCTGTGCCGCTTCCTTGCTTGTCTGATGATCCTCTCATCAGCAACAGCACGCGCTGTCCTCGTCGGTCATATTACCGCCGCCCACGCCCAAATTGTCGGTCATATTACCGCCGCCCACGCCCAAATTCCACCTCTCAAGGAATCGAAAATATGCGTAAAACGCTGGGTATGTATGCAGCCAAAATCAAAACCATGAACCAAAAAGGGAAAAACCCACGGTTTTCGTTGTCCTAACGCCATGTCGAAAAGAAAAAGAAGCAAAACTGCCACCCGACCACATTACTTCCTGCGCCCGGAATAGGCGAGGACCTCTCTCTACACGACGTTATCTCCCGTCCTGGGGGCGCTCGAACGCGCCGCATTGTCAGCTAGTTCCTTCTCTGCTGTGGTGGCGTCAGACATGTCGCTATCGCGACTAGGAACGAAGGCGTTCTGCGGCGGCGGTGTAGGAGCAAACGTGCTCCTGGCGCGGATCTTATGACCGTAGAGGTAGAATATCACCGGGATGGGAACAAGCACTGCGGCTACGGCGCCAAGAAGGGTAGATGCCCATTGGATGCCCATGCCCTCGAACATGTAGCTCGAGAACAGGGGGAAGCCGGCGCCGGCGAGAGAGCGCATGAAGGTATTTCCTGCGATGGCGGAGGCGGCGAACAGGAGGTACGCGTCGACGAGGTAGTTGATGGACTGGAGGAAGATGGACATCAGACCGAAGCCGGAGCAGAGGCCGGAAAGAGTCGGGACGATCCAGTGGACGTCGGCACGGTAGCCGGACCAGCCGAACCAGAAGAGCCCAACGGAAAAGGAGGCCCCGCCAGCGATGACGCTCGGGAGACGCCATTCGGGAACGGGGACGCCGTTGTTCGCGGCCAACTTGCGCTGGTACCATGGCTGTTGGAGCAAGACTGTGATGCCTGCAAGGAGTTGGCCGATGATCATGCCACTGTGATTGTGTTAGAATTTTCCGCGGAGAGAAGAACTGTATCGGGTTTTGTGCGACTTACAAGAAGGTCAGGCCAGACACGCCGGCCGAGAAATGGTGAATGCCCTGGAAGACGAAGGGGTATGCCGTCAAGAACAAGTACAGCAGGCCGTAGATAAATGACATGTAGATGGACAATAATGTCACAATCGGCTCGGTAAACAGCAGGCGCATCGGACGCGAGAAGTTTTTGGTAACCAACTCTCGAAAGTCAATTTCGATTTCCTCTTGCTTGGCGTGAATACCCCAGTTCAGTGTTCTGCGGCGCAGCTCGGCAGCCTTCGCAACCAGAATCTGTGGTGGGTATGTCTCCTCGAAGAACAAAAGGTCCAGGCTGAAGGCGAAGAAGCCCATGATGGCCACGAGGTATGAGGTCCATCGCCAGCCGAGGTGTGAGTCCACGATGAAGCCGCCGATGAAGGGGGCAAGCAGCGGACCGGTGAAGACGGCCATGGAGAAGAGAGTGATGGCAATTCCTCTTGTCCTGTTGTCAAACATATCCGAAAAGGTAGCGGCAACGACGGCGAGTGGGCATGCGCCAAAGAAACCGGCGAAGAATCGACTGATAAGCACGGTTTGTAGGTCTTTGCCAGTAGCCGCGGCGACAGAGAAGATGGAGAGCCCGAACATGCCAATGATCAGTGGCAGTCGTCGCCCCTTCAGCTCAGATAACGGAGCCCATAACGAAGGGCCGAACGCAAACCCAAGAACGTAGAACGAAACACCGAGAAGGGCAACCGTTGTTCCGACATGAAACTCGGCGGCAACCGCACGAGTTGCGGCCGAAAATATGCTCGAGCCGAAGGCGGAAACCATAGTCGTGTATCCCAGTATAGCAGACGTAAAAATCCTTAGTACAAGACAACTGTCAGTCACGAGCACTCGCTGACGGGGGATCGAACAATAGGGACTTACTTCTTTCCAATGGGCCAGTTCTGCGCGTGGAGCGGATCGTCGGGCCCATCGAATTCAACGACATAGTCCTCCTGGTCGGGCAGGGTCGGGGGATACGGCTTTCCAGCACCAAACGGGGGCAGAGGCTTTCGGGACTCCCTACTCTTCATGCTCTTTACATCCCTCCCGACCGTGGCACTGTGTTGACTCCTTTGCGTATGAATGCGACTGAGCTCGGTAGGGTGTCGCTCCAGATCACGCTGCGTCGATACTCGGCTCATACCTGCGCCTCTCCTACTGGCTGCGATGCTATTACTGGACGACGACGTTGTTGACACAGACGAAGCCGAGATCACTCTCTCGATCTCCTCGCTGCGGCGATACGGAAAGGGTTGCCCGGCGGCATCGCGCTCAGCACGCTCGATCTCCCGATCGGCCTCGTTGACAGCCATTGTAAGCGATTCGACTGTGTTGTAGCGATGATTTCGGCTGCTGTCTACCTGACAATGCGGCGAGTAGGTCTTTCAAGTGTTGAAGGAAGTATGGAGAGTGTGAGCGTAGAAAGTACAACCCTCGATGTAATTGTTGGGGTGAGGCACGATCAATCTTCTTCAGCAGAAGCGGAGAGTCAGACAAACGATCGAATTTGGTATGAAGGGATATCCCTTCTTTCCTATACTAATAAAAGAGTCGCATTCGCATGCTGTGTTTTTCGCCCCCCTTCTTAGTCCATTATGTATGCTGGTGTCGCATGGCTCGCCTATTGAGATCAGGAAATAAAACTGGAGCTGTACTGGAGTCATGTCGGTTTCCGCAACCTCGGGCCCTCTCGGCGCTCGCTCCTCGCGGAGTTGGGACGGCTTTATCGTTGGTGGGATGGTTGTGTAAGCAGCCGCGGCAGGCCGTGACCTGGAATTCTCAATCGAACCCGCCGATTCACGACCCATACAGCCAATTACCTCCCGCAAAACGCGAGGAGGATTCCCAGGCATGCGGCGGGTTCAGTCAGCGACTCTCTGCCGGCGAGGGGATATCGGATCTCAGTGGAAACGAAGCTTTTTCTGTGCGCAGGGGGGGTGGCGGCATGGCTGCAACCTTGTGTTTCCCCACCTCATTGACTGGTCCACCCGACAAGAGATGACGCAGGTGGACTGAAGGCGGGGTCGAACCATTCGGTCACTCCTGCTTCCCAAAGTCCGGGTCAAAGCACCCGGTTCTTTTGTATGAGAGAGTCGTTCTTACTCATCGCGTGTTACATCAGTTGGAACTTCGGGATGCCCAGGATTCAACGTATTCGTATGGGTGAAGAGATCCGAGCTCATCCTATTTCCAAATAGTGTACGCTGTCTGCCCTCGTGCTGCGCTTGATATTCGTGCCCGATTGAATCAAACCGATCTCGGTCTTCTCCACTGCTGCAGAGTTACGTCAACCATTGGCCCTTCGGGTTCAACACAATGCTACCTGCCAAGACCAGACGTCAAGGAGAAAATTGAAAACCCCTTCTTGGCATTTAAGCGGCTCAGCCATTGTGGAACATGTCCGACGTGTACTTGCGCCCGGCAAGGCGATAAATCTCTGCGATTTTGTCGTGGTGCCGTGGATTGCCGCGAATTGCCGTTATGTTGCCCTCCAGTTGCTCCAGCGTGGCGGACACGCTGAGAGGGACTGGCAGAAATGGGAGGAACTCCTGTGGATCTTCAATGTGGATTTTTGATTTCGAACATCAAAACGTCCCCGCTTGGCGCTGGCATCGCGCGCTGCCATCTGATGCTGGTGCGTTCTAGACTCGGCTCATCGACCGGGAGTGTCCCTGGAGGCCGGGTCCATCCGTTGACATCAGCGGAGACCCCAATTGTCATCTTCCAGAAGAGTTGCCGCTTCTTCGAGACTTAGTCCCGTAGTTTCGGGGTAAAAGCTCCAGATCAACCCGTATCCAGCCGCGCATATGCCGGCGTATAGAACAAAAGTCCACGTTGGGGTCAAGGCGTCCATCATCAGGAGAAATGTCAGTCCGATGACAAAGTTTGCGCCCCAGTTTGTGGCAGTCGCAATCCCTGAACCCAACGATCGTACATTTAGCGCGAACAGTTCGCTTTGCATCCACGGCACGTTGCCGAGTCCGATGGCGTATCCCGCCACGTACATCATGATGCTGACCAAGATGGCGATGGCAGCGCCATGAGCCGTCGGCGCTTCGGGATTTGAGCTCCCGCTGAATGAGGCTGACGACAGCTCGATAAAAGAGAAGCCGTAACCCGCCAGTAGTAGGCCCAGGATCATGAGTGGAATTGACCATAGAAGAATTCGTCTTCTCCCGATACGATCCACAAAGACGAGCGCCACCAGTGTGAACACGAAGTTGGTCACCGCAACAACAAGGGATGTAAGGGTGGGAATAGGAAACCCTAGCATCGTGAATATCGTCGCAGAGAAGTACATCAGAGAATTCTATGTATCAAACAGTCAGAAACAGAACAAGGGCCTGAAAAGTTGGGGGGATACCCACAAAGCCGCAGAGTTGTTGGAGTCCTTGTAACAGGCAGGCAATTACCAATGCGCGACGGTTTCTGCGGACGCTCATGAGTTCATAGAGTGAGTCGGAAACCCCAAACCGGGGTGTTGTGCGCAGCCTGACGGCTTGTTCCTCTTCCCGGACCTCCATCTCGATGCTCTTTAGGGTGGCATCGACATGTCTCGATGTGCCGTCGTGGTTCCCGTGGACTTTCTGAATGACTTCGCGCGCTGTCGCCGACCTGCCAGCTTTGACAAGCCATCGGGGTGTCTCCGGCATCCAGAACAACACGCAAAGCTGCAAAGCAGCCGGGAGAGCACCGAGGCCAACCATCCACCTCCAGGCCGTTTCTTTTGTTCCATATTCGCCAAACAGCCAGCCCACGATGTATGCCACTACCTGGCCGAGGGTGATGAACACAACTGTCGTGGTGACCAGACGGCCTCTGTGTGCCGCTGGAGCCAGCTCGGCGATGTAGAGTGGGACAACGAAGCTCGCGGCTCCGACTGCAGCTCCAACAACTGAGCGGCCAGCAACCATAACCGTCACACTCGAGCTAAGCGCCTGTACTATGGCACCTGTTATAAAGAGAGCGTCTGCTACCAGGATCACCCGCTTCCGTCCCCAGGAGTCCGCGACCACCGAAGCGAAGGGCGAGATGATGAGGGCGAAAAGCGAGGTGCAGGATGTGACGATCGATTTGTCTAGCGAAGAAAGCGACCTCCCCGACAGCGAGGTACCTATGGATACAAGGGTTGCTGAAATAACACCGGTGTCATCTGTTGGTTGCTCGTCAGTCTCGGTACTCTTCTTCTCCCAGACTCCGTATCTCCGATAAAGAAAAGAGGCTCATCTCACATCCAAATAACAGGCCACTGATACCGGCGGAGAAGGCAAGCAGCCATATAAACAACCCGGGCGGGGAGTCGTCCGACTGTTTCCCCAGGGCGGAGTGGGTGTCACCATCGTCGGCGAAGCTGTCGTTGCCGGCCTCCGCCTCGGGGTTGGCAATTAGAGGTTCTTGCGCGTCGCTCATCGCAGCCTCGTGGACATCGCACCCACCAGGATTCCCAAATAAGCGGTCCCACGGATCTCCAGCAACGTTGCACAGAAGTTCTCTGGTAACCGGCGATAAGATATTCCAGAAAGCTGTTAAACTTCACCGAAATCCGGTGATCGGCTCCAGACGCCAGACCCAGGAAACATCCGTCGGAACAACGGCAGCTGTCTAATCCGACCAATAATATCGACATCTCAGATTGCGCTAACCCGCAAGCGCCAGCGCCAACCCTAAAAGGCTGCAGGGGCAATTGAAACAGCTAGGGGTCGCGGCGCTTGGGCCGAGCGCGTTTCAAACGCCGCAGTTGCGTGACCGTGACACAAACAGGGACAGAGAGCTCCAAACCCCGAGGGCGACCACATTTTCATCCCATCTTCTGCATTCCCTTCTCTGTTTCTAGGCTTACAGCTCAAGCTGTGTGGCTTATTTCCAGCGACCGTTATCTTTGCGCTTGTTCGAGTCGACCTCGGCATACCAGTTGCGGGTTTCTTCAGCGCTTGCTTCTATACACTCCCCACCTATACTCTGCCATATAGCTGAGGGGCAGCTTCGCCGTGCGATCCTCCCCAAAGAGCTCAGAGAGAGACCAAGATATCCAAAATGCCGTCGCAATATACCATTCCCCCGCAGCGGGACGACTCGTGGTTCGCACCTCTCTCCATCGACCTCATCGTCAAGGTGTTCAAGAGGACGTTCTTCCACCCCTTCATCGCATGGATTGTCCCGCTCTGCTTCCGGGCGCAGAACATGTTCTGGGATGCCCCGCCCATGCTGGTGTCTATCGCCTGGGCCACCTTCATATCTCTCTCCTGGGTCCTCGGGGCCATCAACAACAGGCTGGCGTTCGGTCTGCCAAGAGAAGTTGACCTGTCCGAGGAGGTGATTGTGATCACCGGCGGCGCGAGCGGGCTCGGCCTGCTGATCGCTGAGGTCTACGGCATGCGCGGTGCCACCGTTGCCGTGCTAGATGTCAAGGAGATGGCGAACGGCGAGGCCCGTGGTGTCACCTACTACAAGTGCGACGTTACAGACAAGGCTCAGATAGCCCGTGTTGCTGCCGAGATTGAGAGAGATGTATGCCTCCCCCACCAAACCCTCCCTGCTATAGCTCAGATACTGACTGGTTCCAAACAGCTTGGTACACCGACCGTGCTTATCAACAATGCGGCTATCGTCAATGGCAAGCGACTCCTTGATATGGAGGTCGAGGAGATTGAGAAGAGCATCGCGACCAATCTGACCAGCCACTTCTACACCCTCAAGACCTTCCTGCCTGCCATTGCGCGAAGCGAGGTGGGCGGGACCGTCGTAACCATCTCGAGCGTTATCGGTCATGTGGGCGCTGCGCAACTCACGGACTACGCAGCGGCCAAGGCGGGTATCACCGCCATGCACAAGTCGCTGACGGCCGAGCTCCGCGAGACACACCCTGAGATCCGTACCGTGTTGGTGACCGCCGGCCAGCTCAGCACACCCCTATTCTACGGCGTCCAGACACCCAACGCGTTCTTGGCGCCAGTCGTCGAGCCCATCGATGTCGCCAAGGAGATTATCGCTGCGATCGACAACGGGCACAACGCGGCCATCGGCATGCCCCTTTATGCGCGATGGATCGACTGGTACAACGTCCTTCCGCTAGGCATCCAGGCCGTGGCGAGGAGGATCGCTTCAGTGGACACCTCCATGAAGTCATTTGTGGGCAGGAACGGAGCCAAGCACAGCGAGAAGAACGGCGTTGTGATAGAGGCCTTCTAAGCTGCCGGCGCTGGCGCTGGGGAGGCGAGCTATGGGCTGTAATGATATGCAAAACGTTTGCCCGGAGCATAAATCATTCCTACATATATATACGGAGTTGGGAAAAGTTGGATCCGAGCGTGTTAGAGAGATATGGAAAATGTAACACTGCAAGTTCACACTCAGCTACTTGGCCGCCTCTTGCCGCGTGCACCCCCTTTCATCAGCCCCCTATCTGATCTTCTCTGCCGGCAGCATCTCCACCTTGATACGCGGAGAAGCCGGCGATTCAACTGCCCTACCAACGGTGACGCGCTTTGATTCAGACCCTTTGTTTCGGGCGCGGGTCACAAAACACACACATGTTGACAAGGGGGCGGCAAAAGAAACTTCAACAATCAGCGTGAGACATGGGGTAATGGAAAACATCTCCGTCATCTCCGTTGTCTCCGGTAGAAAGCCTCATCCCCTCCATCCAACGGCAAATACACATGTAAACACGTCGGCGGCTCCGCCACATTGTGTTCGCTGCTCATCGAACAAACCCCCATCCCAAAAGAATGCCGCCTAAGTTAGTGCGTACGACGTCCCTACCGTAGCAACCCAAGTAGGAGAAATACGCAGTTCAACACGGATCGACACTCTTGGCACCCTAGTGCCGAGAGCTTGGGACACCAAGAGGACCCTTGGGGGGGGACTATTCCAGAAATTTTGGGTGCGACTGTAATCTGTACTCTAATCAGTATGGGTGGTAGGGTAGTAGGGTACGACGTCGTGTAGCTCTCGGCTGTATATTCTAGTGTAGGGACATACACAGACGCACACATATCCCAGAAGGGTGATGGCGGTTAGGTTAGCTGAGGATTCACACACAGGGAGGGGAACAACATGGCCCCTGGCAACCCCGCGCCAACCCTCCGCAGATAATAATACAAAATGAGACTGGCCGCTGCTGCGCTTCTGCTTCTGGGGATTTGGCGATTCCCCAAGTATTGATCACCCCCTGGGCCGTGCAGGTATACATGTCCCCCTAGGTCTTGGGTGGGGGGTAAGGGCACACAGGCGCGCTGGCTGCGCGATAACGTTTTCCTAGACTGAGCTGGTGATGGATGGGTTGCGGGATAAGGATCACGACGCAGCAGCATCTTCAACAACGCACGATCCGGAACGGGAACGAAACTCGGCAAGATGGATGGCTTCCATACCCACCACTACTTCCCAGTTGGTGATGATTGCGTATCTTGTATCTCATGCGGCAAGTGTCCTTGAGACCCCTTGATTTCCGGAAAGGTCCTAGGCTGGACAACGCTGCCCATTCCGGCTGTCACGGAGATGATCGCGGAGCGCCGTACACATGTGATTCAGCCCCGTGAGGATATCAATGATGGGGTCGTATGCGGCCCCGGCGGCCCTATCGTTGCGGTCCCACGGGGTAGTGGTATGGGGTACGGAGGTACAACACACGGAGTCCAGGACCCACGGACGTGGTACTACGCACCAGAAGTCTTAGGCCTTGCAGAAGCATGAAAACCACGTTCGGCCGCTGGGGTACATGAACTCCATGTACTTTGACAAGAGTCGCTCTCATCCAGCAACAGCAGCACTGTCGGGTGTTTTGTCTGGGGGTACTTCGGAGACTCCCGCCCAGCTAGACTTCTTGGGTGGGTTGACGATGCAACGACGGCATCGACGACAGCAATATCGCTCCCTTCATAGAGGAAACTCGCGCACAGATATGCTTCGTACCTTTTTTTTTTTGGCGCCCGAGAATCACTGGCCGGCCTTCGGGTGGGTGTTCGCACCGTTGGGCGAGGCTGCAGAAATGCCTCATGGCTCGCAAGAGCGGGCGGGAGGCGGTGACGGTGACGCCGTCGCCGTTGGATTCGCACAGCGACAGCAGGCGTTTACATGTACACCGAGACGGGCTTTCAGAGGCCACCCACGGTTTGAGAAGCGGTCAGACATTGGGATCTTTTCCAAGATGAGGGGGGTTGCAGAAACTCAAGGTCAGGCTCATCCCAGCTCGACCGGCGAGGAGATGCACCCCAGGGTGTTTGGCACATCCCCCCAAAACGCCACCGACCCCCCCCCCCCCCCCTCCGGTGGGGCCG
>Ga0247760_1000479_pt1 | contig 43616 bp, 37 predicted proteins | sample UWRJL171409R4_FD_179936 | JGI IMG/M metagenome (GOLD analysis project Ga0247760, IMG submission 179936) | Plant litter microbial communities from Arlington Agricultural Research Station in Wisconsin, United States - UWRJ-L171-409R-4 | ecosystem: Environmental > Terrestrial > Plant litter >...
TCAGCGGTTTCCCGCGCATCTCCTCCTGAACCGCCGCGTAGTGGTTGTTCATGCCCTTGTTGATGTTAACCTTAGTGACACCGCCTGCCATGCACTTCCTGAAGATCTCCTCGGTGAAGGGGTCTGCACCGTGCAGAACCAACCTCACGCGTTCTCCAACGCGCTCGTTAATAGCCTGGAGGCGATCATATTCCAACTGGATGCCACGTGGGCCGTACTCGCCGTGGACATTTCCAAAGGCCGGGGCCAGCATGTCAATACCCGTGTTGACAAACTCCTCGGCCTCATCGGGCGTTGTCAATAGACCCTCAAGGTCTGCTGTCTCAGCCACACCATCCTCGCCACCTTCGATCCGCCCCGGCTCCGCCTCGGCAGCGATGCCACGTTCGTGGCAGTATTGAACCAATTCGGCAGTCAACTTCAGGTTCTCCTCCTTCTCGTAATGGCTCATGTCGCACATGATGCTGTCGAACCCGTCAGGGATGTCGGCAGCGCGGCGCACCAGCTCAGGCGTCTGCGCATGGTCGAGATGCAGCGAAACTGGCACGCTAGCGCTGTGGGCTGCATCGGCAGCCGCCTTGACCAGAGCGTCGCCGGCGTATTGGATGGCCCATGGGAAAAGAAGGACCATGGCAGGCGAACGAGCTGCCTCGGCAGCCTTCACGGTGGCGATGATGGACTCGATATTGTAGCAGCACATGCCAGGCACGGCGTATCCCCCGGCCTTGGCCGCGTTGAGGATGGTCATAGACCGGTTTTCAGACAGCGGAGGGCGGACCATGTTGGCAATCGGTGATGAGAATGTGACTTGGGAGGATCACGACAAAAGACTTGCCAAGCTTGGAGAGTGTGGTTTGCTGACGATTGGCACTATTCATGCCGCGGAATTAATACCAAGTGCTAGCATTTGCAACGCAAAAATAGGGAGCTCCACTGGTGGTCGAGTGGCTTTACCCAAGGGCAGCGGATAATGGATAATTAACGCTCGGGTTCCCCAATGTGGGATCGTCGAATTGGCCCGCTTGGAAATCGGGACGACTTCAGCGGTTTTGGAGCGCGGGACAGACTTTAGCCTGAGAACGTAGTTCCACCGGGGGGGGACCCCATCACGTCACAATTGGCTCCTGGACTGGTGAAAAGGGGCTGTCAACCACGGCGCCCGCGAGCGGGGAGCGGGCGGGTGGGCTATGCACAGTGGGGTTCACCGAAGATTGATTTCACCCGGATCGGCGGCTCGGCATCAGGGAAGGGGAGACTCGTAGAGCTCCAACTGTGGTCGACATGTACCTCTTTCCCTAATTCGGGTCAATGACGACCCGGGTATTGCCTCCCTACCTAGATACTTGATCCTCGTAGCCGCCTTGATTGAAGCACGTCGAGGAGATAGAACGCTGACTGTCGGAATAAACTTGTTCATCATCCAACCAATCCGTCATCACACGCAAAAGCCTCTGCTGAACTAGCCCGGAAATCTGAGCCATGGCGGACGGAAAGCCTCCCGTGTCATTTATCGGCCTCGGCGCCATGGGCTTTGGGATGGCGACCCATCTGATCAAAGAGGGATATACGGTTACGGGATTCGACGTCTGGGCACCAACACTTGAGCGCTTCAGGGCCGCCGGTGGTCAAACGGCCACGACACCGGCCGAGGCGGTCGCTGGCAAGGACTTCTGTGTTTGTATGGTCGCAACAGCGCAACAGGCCCAGTCTGTCCTCATCGACGGGCCCAGCGCGGCCATCTCCGCACTTCCCCAGGGCGCCGCCGTGCTCCTCTGCTCAACCGTGCCGTGCGAATATGTCCAGTCACTGCAGAAGCAACTCGAGACCCTCGGCCGTGGTGACATCCTACTCGTCGACAGCCCCGTTTCGGGGGGTGCGGCGAGAGCTGCAGATGGTACCCTTTCCATCATGGCGGGTATGTCGGACGCTGCCTTGGCGAAGGCGCGACCGCTACTCGCTGAGATGGCGGATCCGGCAAAGCTCTATATCGTCCAGGGTGGTGTCGGAGCCGGTAGCAATATGAAGATGGTACACCAAGTACTCGCCGCTTGCCAGATTCTCTCAGCAAGTGAGGCTCTTGGCTTCGCCGACCAGCTTGGCCTCGACCTCGCCAAAGCCCAGCAGACCGTGCTCGGGTCGGACGCGTGGAACTGGATGTTTGAGCACAGAACGCCCCGCATGCTCACCCAGTACCAGCCCATCGCGAGCGCCATCAATATCATCATGAAAGATACCAGCATCATCACAGCAGAGGGACGCCGCAGTGCTTTTCCTACGCTCATGACCAGCGCGGCGGAGCAGGTGTATTTCTCGGGTATTGGACGGGGCTTTGGGCCAGATGATGATAGCAGCCTCATTCGGCTGTATACCGAGGGCAAAGGCAAAGTTGGGTCAGTCCATGGTCTCGCTGAAACTGAGGACGCCAAGTTGGAACTCGTGGTGGACCTGCTTAAGGGTATCCTGCTCTGCTCGGCAGCAGAGTCGCTGGCGTTCGCGAATACCGTCGGCTTGGACCTAGATCAGGTGTTTGAGCTGTGCATCAATGCGGCGGGCGGAAGTAGGATACTGGAGAAGGCTGGACCCGAGATCATCAAGGCCTTCAAGGAGGGGACCATCGAGCAGGGTTGGAAGGCCAGTGAGGGTGGTCTCGGGCTCAAAAGTCTCGGCGATAAACTGCAAGCGGCGATTGAGGAAGCGCAAAGAATTAAAGCGCCATTGTTCTTGGGAACACAGGCTCTCAACATCATCAGGCTGGCCCTCCAGAGCGATGGCGAGGGACTTGCTGCAGGTGCGGTCGTCAAGGTTTGGGGGAGTTACTGAACGCTGAGGGCGATGAGATAAGTAACTTCGTACGGAGTAGCTGGGAATGAGACAGACTGTAAATGAAAAATTTTGTCTGGCACAACCCGCTTCTCCCTTAACGTCACAGGCATCCATCGCTATGTTCGGTTGTTCCTTCCTGGACGACATTCTCTGGAGGGAGCAGAGGTCAAGCTAGGAAATTGCTCGAGTGCTTATACACGCCAGTGCTCATACAATTTAACCTCTGTTACTTCGTAGTGTGAGATTTTAAATGGGAAGGGAGTTGTGAGATATCTGAACAGTTTAGGATCTTGTTCTAAGGCGTAGATGAAAAGTATCTAGACACCGGTATGTTTTAAGGCCTTTGAATTTAACGTTAAGTTCTTGAACTCTTCTATCAACCCCTCAAGGGTTTACATCGAGCCCTTTAAAATAGGGAAATACCTGGCGGGCATGTTTGGCCTGAAGCTTCCGCCAAGCCATTCAGGGGACTGACCCCGCAAACCCCGCGAGCCCCGCTGCACTTCACTTAAATCCCTGCAATCCTAGTCGCGTCCCCTGACGCGTTTGCACGGATCATCACGGCGTCAACCCCAGGAACTTGTTGCAATTGAGTTTGAAAAATGGAGAAGGCTACAGCCCAGCACTTCTACAATCATGGAAATCCCGACGTAAGCGTCCCCCGCTTACATTTCGCTTCAATTCATATACGTGTGCTAACGTCGTCGCAAGGCGGACCCAAATGAAATGGCCAGCTGTCACTGGTGCCAGATTCGCTCCTTTAAGACACACTCATCAATACCCATTTCGATAGTAAACACCGCGGATGATGAACAGGTTCTAGATCCAAAATTCCGATTCATAGAGCAATCCATCATCCGAGACGACGTACCAGTCCCGGATGAGAACTTCCGTTCTGGATGCAACTGCGACGATGATGAGGATTGCATGTACAGCGGCTGCCAATGCCTGCAGGAAATGGCGCCGGACAGCGATGAGGAAGCTGACGATTGGGGGAGAGGCCAGCCGCGGCGCAAGAGATTTGCGTACCACTCGGGAGGGGCGAAGGCAGAGCTCTTGCGAAGTAGAATTCTCAACAGCCGCGAGCCGATATACGAGTGCCATGATGGCTGCAAATGCAGTTCACTGTGTCCCAACCGTGTAGTGGAACGCGGGCGGACCGTGCCTCTACAAATATTCAGGACAGAAGATCGCGGCTGGGGTGTTCGGTGTCCGCTGCCGATTCGGAAGGGACAGTTCGTGGATCGATATATCGGAGAGGTAATCACCAGCGAAGAGGCGGATCGGAGGCGGGCGGCCTCGACGGTGGCACGCAAGAAGGATGTCTATCTCTTCGCTCTCGACAAATTCTCGAATCCGGACTCACTCGACCCACTGCTAAGAGCACCGCCCCTGGAGGTTGACGGCGAGTTCATGAGCGGACCAACGCGGTTCATCAACCATAGTTGTGACCCCAACATGCGAATCTTCGCGCGGGTCGGCGATCTTGCGGATAGGCATATTCATGATTTGGCCCTGTTTGCGATCCGGGATATACCCCAAAACACAGAACTGACTTTCGATTATGTAGACGGGGAGGAAGGCTTGGATGTTGATGCACTTGACCCTTCAAAGACTAAGGACATGACCGAGTGCTTGTGCAAGACGGAAAAGTGCCGAGGGTACCTGTGGTAGGCACTCGCTGATATGGGGTTGGCCGAATGCTAGGATTCGTGATACAAGAACCTTGAGGGCTTTGGCCTCAAACTCGCAGGATAGAATAGGATATGTAACACGTCCCGCCTGTCGGACGAGAGATGTAGCAACATGTACCAGACTCTACTGATCTGCAGCCAATGCCGCGTGGACGGGAGCAATCTAAATGTAGGCCGTGGATCATGCGACGGAGGTGGCCTTTGGAGCTGGCAAGCCCGTTTGGCCGTTCTGGGAACCACAACGCCGTGTGCTTCTGTCAAAATCATCTAACACAAAAGCCTACTTCAATGCGCACTAATTTCTGATGTTGTTGACAAACTTCTCTATGGTGAGTCTTGCGTAGTGTTTTTCTTCCTCCCACGGTCTTTGAGAATTCCCGCTTATCTCCCCCGATAAGGTCGATCTCGCGATCTCCGCAACCAGCCGCTGTCCAATACAGTGGAGTATCTGAACGGCTAGCAGCCCTCGCTTGACCCAAGTCGGTGGGGCCTGGCGTTCTTGACAGCGATCGCCTGCATTCGCACGCTTGCCGAAAGCGATTTCGTACAGTTCGACAACCAACATCAGCTGCAAAACGGTGCAGTTCTCCGCACTTGCAACCTCGCCAGTTCAGGCAGAGGCGGCAGTTCTGACGACAGCAGATCACAAGCCCACGAACTCGACCGAATTGCCGTCTGCGAAGCCGTTATATGGCTCGACAGCCGTCATGAACTAGTTGTCCAAGCGGCTGGATCGAGCTGCCCAGAGGATTCGGAACCGAGTATCGAGACGGAACAAACCTCCGCCTCTCGAAGGCCTCGACGAGATGGTACGGCCTGACCCCAATCCCTTGCCCTTGATTGACCTGTCTCTTCATTGAAACTGTCTTGTCACACTCGTCTCTGCGACACCGGGGCTTTTACCTCCCTCGTCCCACCTCTCTTCATGCTCGAAGATACTAACACCGCCACAACAGGGCTGCTGCATGTCCCACCCTTCGGGGCCGAATTCTCCATATCCAGGCGCCGATGCGACGGGATCATCCCGGGCGATCAATGCTGCCTCCCAGACGGTCGGGACCTCGGCTTCGCAAACCGGTAACGACGATGCCCTCCAGTCGCCGAGCTCGGTGGTGCACCGTCGCCACCGCCACCATAATCAACCTCTGTCTCAACACATCAACAAACCACTGCGGCGGCACGAGTGGAGCAGCCGTAACAGGGTATGGACTCGCACTGCTCTGAGGCGCGAGAGAATCGACTTCTTTGACACGCGCGTGACTGGACGACAAGAAGTTTGGCAGACGATACGTGCTGCGCTTGAGGTTTTATGGACTGCCGATGCTGCAGTGCGATATGGCCAGCACAGTGGATTACCAGCCTTGGAAGAGGCCGATCCAGCCATCGCACTGGCAACTGCCCAAACGATTCTCGATGCTGCTGATATCACGCTGCCAACTGGTGATTTGGCCCAGGGGGCGTATGACGTGCTTGGGAACTACTACTCATTGCCGGAGCATATCGTGTCAGACCCATTGAACATCCCGCTGCGGCCAGAGCCAGCTGATGATAACCTCGAGGACACCAAGGTCGGCATGAACACCAGCGAGGAGATTCTCGAGGACGGAGCCGAGGACGGTAACGAATTAGAGAGACGTAGGGAGGAGAAGGGTAAGGCGGTTGTTGACGAACGAGACTTGATCACAATCCGCGCCCGGCTTAGCGATGGCTCTAAAGATGTCAACGTCAAAGCTACTGAGTACGAGAATGTCCGGGTCATCGCCAGACGAGTTGCCGAGCAAGCTCAGGTAAGTTGGTCTCGTCCACTGAATTGTGATTCCCTGAACCTGGTCATTGACTTCTAGCAGCTTGCTCCGAACAAGAAGATTCGAATTGCCTACATGGGTAGAATCCTCAAGGAGGGGTCGCCCTTGGTTGAACAAGGCTGGAAGCAGGGTCATGTAATCAACGCTCTGGTATTCAATCGATAGAGACGATCCACGTCGGAGCCGAGTCTATCCTACCCGCTGTACTCTCGGTCCTCGGATGACGACTTCCTCGCCTTTGTGGACGACTTGGATGATACTACTACACTCACCGGAGGTTTCCTAAATCCATCATGGCTCCCGCCGAGAGCCTCCCCGAATCGGCTAAGCAGATGGCTTCCTAACATTGCTCTGGCCACGAGGGTCCGCCAACATAGTCCGCCACGAAGTTTGACTAGGCCTCGCACCTTTGATATGTTTTTGAGTCGTCGCTCGGCCCAAGGAGAAAGCCTACAGCATGCCCGACGTCATTCTACCATACTCACCGATTATCGACTCGCAGCCGCTTACCCCAACCCTGCCATGATCCCTGCTTGGAGTGCCGGAGGTCTTTTCTGCTGACTGCTGAGATCTCCACCTTTGGTCTTTCACCTTGGTGGATGGCAATCTCATTTTCCGTTCTATTTTTGTCGACTCGGAAGCAACTATGGGTGGCTACTCTGCTTTTCTAATCACTACCAATACCCTTTCCGTTGATTTCTTCCCTGGGTCTTTTTCTCCCTAGCCACCCGGTTGTGATTGCGCGATTATCAGTTGGTGTGTTATCTTGAGTGATTGTGTTGGAGTGCGGGTTGGAGGGTTACGTAGCTCAATGGCTGCGTCGCCATTTGGGCGAGCACATGATTTGTGAGAGGAAGAATGAAGATAAGCTGATCTCAAAAGCATGCAAGTAATTGTGACAGGTACTGTCGCGAGGTGATATCCAAAGTCCGCCGTCAAGCGTATCGATATGCTGTCTCATTCCTGAGATATAGTTACTGGGGGATTCCGTTGGTGTTGGTCGGGACTCTATGTGCGAAGACGGCCTGATAACCTCCCGGGTAAGGGGCATGGCCACATGTGGTTTCGGGAGAACAAGACATTGAGCCTTTTTAACAAAGCGACAGCCGAGTATTGAAGGTTTCCGTTTCCATCACCGCATCTACCTAACCTGACTGCAATCGCACGCACCGTGGCTCTATAAGAAGATTTTGGGCACCTTTTATGTAGTCCTCACCACATGACCGCTACCCCCTTCCTGCCAGAGCCTCATCATCGTTATTGGACAGGGACGCCTTATGCCTCGTCCTTCTTTTGCGAAGCACGCTACATCCCCTCGCCTAGCCATGCCCTGGCTCGCTTGGTATTGCCACCGCGACAGGACCAAGATTACAGTTGACTACAGTGTTAACCGGAATGCTGATCTCAAGCAGTTGACCCTATCTTGTTCAAGCCCTTGAGTGATCCGAGGCTGAGCGCCAGGCCCTGGGACCTGCTGCGTATCCTGACGAAACCAGTAATTGGTCCGTCCTCGCCCTCCTTTTCGATGCTTAGATTGGCTAATGCGTCCTCGCCTAAAACATAATTAGCGGCATTTTTTCTTAGGAGGGTTTTACGGGAAGAAATGGAAACATACCGAACACACTCCTTGCATACAGATTGGCACTAAGGAATTGGCAATCCCCCTTAAGGCTTGCCTCTGGTGTCAGGCAGTTCATGTTGGTACAGGCCATCAGCTGATCCAGGAAGTCTCTCAAGCTCTTGGCCTTGCTGTTGATGTTGACCTTGTTCTCCCACTCGAATTCGGTCCACATGGTTCGGAATTGGGTTTCGCTGCATGTGGCGGGCTGGATGTAATCCATGATATCAACATGCAGGTCATTGAGAATGACGACGTTGGTGTCAGTTGAGTGGGCACCTTCGTACACCACATTTCCAAAGATGACGCCGGTATCTGTCGAAGACACCTTGATAGTGCACTGAACGTTGTGGAAATCATGTGGCCCAATATTTTGCGTTGTTGGACGCTCAACAACTTTGAGGTCACCGAGAGTTGCGAACTCAACAGAGAGATTCTGTAGTGTTTCTGTCGTCTGGTTGACTAGGAGTACGTCAAGGACGATATCGAACTGGTGCACCTTCACATAAGCCTCGGCATAAACGGGATCCGAGAACCCGGTCAGCTGCACGACGCGGCTGAGCTTGCCAGATAGATCTTCCGTGGCACCAGTGTCACCACCAGTTGCGCGCTCAAGGTCGAGCTCGGCGGAATCGGCGCCGTCTCCGACATTCTTCTTGGAAAGTTGTCGGATCGAGACAACGTCGTCAACTTGCACGGCGGTCTTGGCCTTTTCGTAAGCCACCTTCGCCTCACGCTTCTTCTCTTCGACTTGAACCATTGCCCTGAAGGCCTTTCTAGTGTCCTCCAGATAAACAGTCTCGAGTTGCTTGTGCGCACTGAACTCGGCGAGAGAGCGGACGCAGCTCATGATCCGGTCCACCGAGTCCTCGTCAATAGGAGCCTTGACAAACTGCGACTGGCCAACACGAATGATCGAGATCATGATGAGCATGGCCTCAGCGCGAAGGGCATTGGTGCGGGCAGAATCGGAAGAGATCTCTGAGTGACGCATAACGAGCTTTGTGAGGGTAGCAGAGAGAACCGTAGCGAGGTAATAGTCGCCGTCGAGAATGAGTTGTCTAAGTGGAGGCTTCTGAGACGCCTTAACGGCTTCAAGTCTGGCAGCCGCAGCAGATTGGCTTGTAAGCGCGGTTTCGGTAGCATAGGTTCCATCAGCGAGAACTCTCCTAGATCCACCACCTGTTGTCGCCTTCGCATGACCATTAACCTGTTCTTGGTCTTTGTCCTCGTCTTCCGCGCCCATCTTATCAAGCAACCGTTGTTCGGAGTCGAGAATCGGAATCTCGCCAAGGCTCGCTCGAATCCTCTTCCAGGCCTCGCGAATATCTCTCTCGTCAAGCGAGTATTCTCCAATGATCCACAGGATACCACGGTAGACTTTACCCGCACGAACCTCGCTGAGTGTCTCGACCAATCTTTGGACGATCGCGGGCCGAAGCTTGGGGAACTTCTCGACAACCTCCTTGACAAAGTTAATAACATCAACTGCTGATGTGTTGTTGAAGTCGGCAATGAAGTCCATAAGAAGCTCGACGACACTAGCGGCAACCTCGGAGAACTTTACAGCGCACTGGTGGATCGAATGGATGAGAAGTTGGCGGTACTCAGAGTTCTTCTCGTACTCTTGGTCGACTGTCTTGGAAAGCTCCTTCTTCAGTAACAGAACGACCTCTTCTACGTTCTTGCTTGAGACCATGTCGAGGGCAATCTCGAGAGCCTTTTTCCTCACATCGATATCCGTCGACGACAGAACGCGCAGGATCTCCATGACCAAATCATCGAGAATGCCCTCGTTCTTCTGTCGGAGCTGGTTCACTCGTTCCAGGACAATCAACTTCACGTTGTTGTCGGCCTCCTTAATGGCCAACTCAATGAACTTTCCAGCGGCAGCCTTAACGGCGACAGGGTTGTTGGTGAGGGATGTCAGGGACGACGCTGCTTCGTACACCACAGTTGACGTGTTGGCCTCCAAGAGGTCGAAAATCAGGCGTAGGTACCGCGCCTTGTTTTGTGAGTTCTGAATCGCATCCTTGCGGATGAACTCCAGCTCAACGAGCTGTAGAAGCTCTTCAGCGTTCGGAATGCCGTCAAAAACGGTGCTCAAAAAAGCAAGCGCCTTGTCGTGACTGATACTAGCCAGCGCAGCGAACCCGTTTCTTTTGCATGTTGGATCATTCTCGCCGTCCAGGAATGTAGCAATAAGCTCGGGAGCATCAGGAATAAGTTGAGGCGAGTGTTGATAGATGGACGAAACGGCAAATACGGCGTTCTTTCGCACATATGCATGTCGGTGCTCGAGGCAGGAACGTGCGGAAGAGAGGAGGGGTTCGAGCAGCTCAGCTTCTCGAAGCTTGCAGAGAAATCGCAATGTGTTTCCTCGGATGTACTCGTTAGGGTGCTGCAAGTCGTTCCGGATCCCGTTACTTTGGAAACTGTTAGTATGTTGTCTCTGCCGCAACATCGGGCGTATGGGCGCCTCACCATACGAGGATAAACTCCTGTTTAAGCTTCCCCTGAGCATCCAACTTGGGACAAATCTCGTAGTAGAAGTAAAGGAGTTTCTTCAGAGGCTTAGACTTTGAAGGCATGACGAATCGAATGATATGCATGAGCAATTGGGGCATTGGATCACCGTTGAGCATGATGGTAAGGATGCGCTTCATGGTCTCGACCTTGGTCTCATCGGTGCCCTTTTCGAGCTGGGTGCGGAGCTCCGACATAGTCGGCGTGCCCTCGGTGGCACTGTCCTTGACCATGCTGTATGCATTTTCGAGGATCGACATATTGGGCGGCGTGGGTCAGCCGAGGCGACCACTTTGAAGATTTGCGGGCAGCGAGGCTATGGTGTCGCCGGGAATTGGCCCAATTATTGAGGGGCGGAATTGTTCGACCTCCTAGGCGCCGCTGGAGGTTTGCCGTTGTTGCGACTCGAGCAGGCGACGGCCACAGAATCCCGATCGGGCGGTCGTCTCGGTAGAAGAGGGGTTAGGAGCGTGAGCGGCGTGGAGAAAGCTGTGGCATCACCCTGCGCGCGGTGAGAGAGACACCAGTCGATCACCACAATATCGAAAGTTGGGGACCGTGCAGGGAGATGTGGCATTCTGGCCTGCCAAACTGCGCTGCGCCAGCTGGCAGCAAGGGCTAGCACGTGACAGCCCGACGAGCTGTGGGGTTGTGCCCCGCCATGCCCCCCTGCTTGTCGCGACTCCAAGATTGGGTTCAGATCAACTTGCATCTGTCGCGAAATTCGTGCCATCAGTCTGCCAATCCATCATGTCTGCGAACAACGAGCCGTTCTACCTCCGCTACTAGTATGGACACTCAAACAAACCTCCTGTCAATTCAGCGCTGAAATTTTGACAGTTCGGGCCACTCGGGTCGCTTTGGCCATGAGTTCCTAGGTAAATCTGCTATCCCGAAGCTATTCCCCTGCCAAAACAGGCGCTAATCTTCCTGCCCGACCAGAGTTCGACTTCCGCGCAGTCGGGGACGGCCGTAGCGCTACAGCCCGTTACGCAAATAACTCGAACTATCGTAATGATAGCCTGATTCGGAAAGAGAGTACGAGCGTCCCAGCCATGCGGAGATGCTGTCTCCTGCGCGGCCGGTGAGCTGACGCGACAGGAATACAGTGTGTGTTAGTTCCCTAGTCATTGACGAGATCAAGCGGATCATCAAATCGAGTGAAATTATGAAGTGAGTTGATTCTCAGCCGTGTCTTCGTCGCAACGGGCTTAACAGCGAAACAGGGAAGATGATGGCAAGTGGCCTACCAAGAATAAGGACGGCAAACAAGAGCTCGAGATTCGTCTAGGAAATGATCACATCTCCTTCGAGGTATGGCGTCGCGCTTCGTGACTTGATATGCAACTAACATGGGCGCATAGACGGCGAAGATCGGCTCGATCAACGACGTGACGGAATCTGCAGACCCCGAGGGCTTGCGAGTTTTCTACTACTTAGTCCAAGATCTGAAGGCGCTCGTGTTCAGTCTAATCGCCTTGCATTTCAAGATCAAGCCGATCTAGTCACCATATGATGATAACCACGAGTTAACGGGTTGGCCTTTTGGTTCTGGACAACGGAGTTTGAGGTGTTTGGCAAGTGTGGCGTAGAAAAGCAAATATGTTACATACCCGACGCTGAGTATTTTTAGACTTGTCATCTGAAACCAGAGCGTCCAGGGGAACTGTCATATCGATCGGCACATGTCATAGGGCTGGAGCCGGGACCGGGGTGGCACGTCGCCACCTGCCGCACCCGGCTCCGGCGAACCACAATCGGGGCGGAGACGCATGCCGGGCATCTTGGTCCGTCAATCCGTCTCCTTTGGCGGAGACATGCCAACACGTCTCGGTTGAGGATTGGCTCCCCATTTCCGTAGAGTAACTTTGTAAGCTGCGGGCTAGAATTGCTCTGTGGTGTCGGACCAATTACTTTGGAACAGCTGTGCGATCAACTGCACGAAGGGAGCGCGGCTCGCTTCGACTGGACGTTGGTGGGTGGCCTCTTTCAAGTCCCGCCCGACGCACCAAGCATGACGACTGGCCCTCTCCAGCGAACTGGCAAGGTGGGTGTGACCACCTTCGGGATGATAAGGGTGGGGGCCTACAGAAACAGGAAGTTGCCATGACTTCAATTCTACTCCAGCAGACGCATGTAATTTGTGATGAAGGATGCATCTCGCAGCCGTTCTACTAGGCATAGGGCACAGATTGTTGTCTAAGAATTGGAGCTGCCTCTCAGCCGTCCAGGTGGGTGGGGCAGAAGGGTTTATGACCTGAGAAGCCGCGCAGCTGCAACCACCCTGTTGTTATAGTGCAGTATGATAGTTAGTGTAGCGTAGGCGCTTGCTCATCCCGTCTCGTCCCAACATCTTTTTCTCTGTTGTAGCCACGCTAGTCGGGACTTAGTAGAACGGCGTATGCATTGTTCCCTCCAGCTTAAAGACGGTCCTTCTCTTCCATTACCGGTCCATTATAAGTTCGCCTGTTCCTAACCATCATCCGACTCTTTCAGGTTGATATAACCGTTTCTGGCTCGATCTGTCACTGTCCTCTAGCGCAGACCCCCGCTTGTCCCGTCCTGCACAGTGGCGTCCGTGCGCTTTCCCCGCGATCTGGGCGATTCATGATCAAGACACGGCCACAAGATCATCGGCCGTCATCGTCAACTGGAGGCGCGAAAATCACAACGGCCGCAACCGTCGGCAGCGCTACGCTGCGGGTGTCTAGAAAACGTCGCAGGCCGTGGAGAATTCCCGACTGCCATTGACTTGCCACAATCCTCTGGAGGGCGAGCCCCTCCTTGATTCCCCTTCTGGGGTAAGTGGCTAGTCCCATTCCACATCCACCGTCGCGCGCTCCGTCGTTCCGTGTCATCGAAGCGAGCCTTCAGCGACCCCCCGCACCTTTAGCATCAAGTCGCGCGGCGCATCGCAAGGGCTCTCATCAATTCGTCTGGCGTGCGTGCACCGGCAAGCATGCCCACGCCCTCGTCCAACGCGCCCGATCCGCCATCGCCGCGCTCGCCGCGCCCCTTCACCTTCTCGACATGTCCCGACCCCGATGAGTCCACTGTTCAATCGCATATAAGTCCCGCGCAATCCCTCACGCGGCCGCGGCCACGGCCACCAAGCTGGAGACGATTCTTCGGTGTCGGCGATACGCAGATGACTGACACAGATACCAATCTGCTATCCGACACGATGTCTCCCGGACCACAGCGCGATGTTGCGCACGACGTGGACATGGAGCAAGAACCACAGGCTGTCGTGCTCCTCCCTAGTGGCTCTGTCGAGGAGGACGGCCCGAAGCAGGCCAATCCTGAGGAGGAGCTTCTCGGGACCATACCGGGGAGCGCCAAGGACACGGATGGTGAGAGCAGCCAGGCGAGAGCCAGGGCAGCCCTTCGCGCATCAAATAGGGGGAAGCGGAGAGCAGATGTCGTATACCAGGACACAATGGACTCGTATGATGCGGATGCGTGGGGCATGGATGCGAATTCCATGCGGTGGGTTCAGGATAGTGGGCTTGCTGGCATGGGCTACGAGTATTCTCATATGAGAGTGATACCAACATCACCATCCTCATTCCTGCGGCCGGGGAGCCGGTTCACTGGTACACAACAGTCAGAACGGCAGCGGTACGACGTCAAGGTTGAGATCAAGCACGTCGATATGCGCGAGTCCTTTCTATGTGGTTATTTGAAGATTCAAGGCATGTGCATGATCTCATTGCTATCCCCCCTCAGAAGTTGTGCTAACACTCCCGATAGGACTAACAGAAGAACATCCGACCTTGACGACATACTTCGAGGGTGAAATTATCGGCTCCAAATATGGATTCATTACACAACATTCATTGTGGGGTGCAAATGACAAGATTGATCTGTCGCACTGGGCCAAATTTCCGGCCTTCCGTCCGTACCAGAAGCAGGCTCGTAAGGGGGGCCACATTCCGGGTGATATGGCGGGCCGAGAATGCATCTTCATGCGATGGAAAGAACACTTTCTTGTCCCTGACCATCGTGTCCGAACAATCACGGGTGCGAGTTTTGAGGGTTTCTACTACATCTGTTTCAACCAGATTCGCGGCGAGATCAGTGGTATCTATTTCCACAGTAGGAGTGAAAAGTGAGTCCTACGTGAAAAATGTTGAAGAGGTGGAACTGCTAGCCAGCTAACGTTTGCCTGATACCAGATTCCAGCAATTAGAGCTCAGTCACGTCGAGGACAGGGGATGCTTCGGCATGGTGGAGTTCAGATGAAGCAGACCGGACTAACGACCAAACATACGGCCATCAGACTGCTGGCGGTTGAACGTGTGGGACAATACCAACGGACTTCGAAAAGCTCATGGGGCACACCGTCGGGCTTTCTTGGTATTTATTTCTCTACTCTTTGCATCGGTTGGGTTTATTGTTTCTTCTTTTCAACGTCTGTTTTCGGGCGTCCTTTTTACTTTCTCGAAGATGGAATAGTTGGCATTCCTATTTTCAATGCATATTCCTAGTCAATTGCCAGGGCGGGGCACTCGTGGATGGAAGGACGGCAAACTGCAATTTCTTGTTCTTAGGAAGATAAAGAAGTGAGCGAGGAGGACAGAGGGCACCGGAAGTAATAAGTGCTAAGCTGGCTGCGTGGGAGGAGGCAGTTCCGGGAGATGGAGGAACGGGACCTGCGGAAACAACGAGATCACAACATTTGATGCTGAGAAATATCAGACAGGCCGTGGGGCGGGAGGGTGCATAACTGCTTGAACCCCTGAAAGATTGTTAGCGTGGGATTTTATGGGGTGGGTAAGGGGGATTCACTATGAGTATAACGGCCGGGGACCTGGCAAATGGGCGTTCAGCGCAGATATTTCGGCCGCGGGATTTGGAAAAGAAGGCCTTGAATTGTTCATACCAAGCCCTTTAAACGCGAGACATAAGACTTGTCTCTTCGTTGGCCTTGCTGACAAACTCCCTCCAGCGAATTGCGTTCCACGTGTCTTCCAAGTCACTGGGGAATCCGTCAAGGCAGGAATGTCCAATAGAGGCCAGAAAGTTCCGCTCTGGCAAACATTTCATGGAATCTTTGAGTTGTACTTTCTTTGCATACATTTCAGGGGTATCTAAAGGAACTTCTGAATGGATTCATGGACGTGGTCAAATTTTAGGAGTCTGTGGCGGTTTCGAACCTGTTAAAGTAGGCCTTGCGGAAGGGGTTCAGCTCATCAGCAGTCTTGCCGAGGAGGGCGGCGGTTTCTTCTTCTCGTTTCCGCATGGCTTCTTGGTCTACTTGGTTGCCGGGTAGGCGGCGGTAGGTGATGAGTCGTCGGGACCCTGGTCGGTCAAGTCAATGTTCAGATCGCCAATTGCAAACTTGGGGGCAAACATACATTTGTTAAACACTTGTTGGCATACAGATGAGACCTCGAGATATGGGTGGGTTGGTACGGGAATCTCCTGGTTTTCGTCATTGGCAGTAGGCATCCAGAAGGAGAGACGACCATTGTCGACCAGAGTCTGGGCGGCGAACTGAAGGATGTCGTTTAACATGGCCACAAAGCTATAAGGTTTCCTCGGAGGGATAAAATCCGGCTGTCTGGGGGCAGTTCTGTGTCAGCCAGCCAAAAATATTGCTGAGAAGTTAGTGAGCAAACATACCTGTACATCTCCTTCCCCTTAGGAATCACCCACGGCGACTTCTCCGGATCGCGCACACCTAGGACACGCAGCCCTTCTCTCACACCATATGGTGGATCGCAGACAATTCCATCGAATATCCGGCCCCCCACGCCATTGCTTGAATACCCACCGTCATCGGACCTGAGCGGCAGCCGGCGTATCGGTGAGTTGGTCAGATCCGCCGTAAACATGCCACCCAGCCCACTCAGCAAGCCATATTGCTCAAAGTTCCCCTGCAGCGTCTTCTTCTTGTCATCGCCGCGGATGCTTCGCCCATCGATATCGCTCCCAAACGTCAGTGCGCCAAACTGCGCACATGCAATGGGGAAGCTCCCGGTCCCGACAAACGGGTCATACATCAGCTTCCCGGGTGCGGCAAGCGCTAGATTCGCCGTCACAAGGGCCAACTCTGCATCCATGGACGTGGTGCTGATGTACCGGCGCTTTTTGAGATCTAACTTCTTAGGTAGGTCCCGCGCACCGCTGGCAAGGTAGCGGCCAAAGAAGTAACACTTTGGGTTTGGGATGCCGAGGGGGGTTGAATTCCATTCCCAGTCTTCGAAGAGGGTGAACTCCTCGTCGGGGCGGCGCATGACGATGGGTCCAGCAAAGCCGAGGTAAGCAAAGGAGTTGATGATGTCGATTTTCTTGTCGGCGTTCCGCGTGCCTTGGTACGAGTCGAAGCTGAACTTGAAAGAGCAGGTCATGTACTGGTCCCAGAGGTGGGAAGTAGTGCTACGCACTTGCTCGTGCACGTCGTCGAGGGTCGTGCCGCGGCCCCAGAGCTCGTGGATAGACATGACCAGGATGGAGCGCTGGATAAGGCGCCTTGCGGCGTCGAGAGAGGGGAGTTTGGCGATGCAAAAGGGGGACTTGATGGTGTCAGTACGGAGCCATGTCACCTCATGACCTACGTCATGTCTTCATGCGTTTCAAAAAGAACATACATCTAAACTGTATGAGACGACTTCCAAATCTACCCCCACGATGAGGGCAAGAGCCTCGATCTCTGGCAGACGAAAAGTCTCGTGGGTCTGGGAAAAGCGGATTAGAAACTCCATTTTTGACGCTCTTGACAAGTGAGAGTCTATATGCGAGTCGGGAGTTGAAATTGGCATCTTCTCGCTACTTTCCCGTCGTTTCTTTCCGTCAAGCCTGACTCATTGATCTTAAAGGGTGAGTTTTGTTCAAAATGGCAAGCGGCCTAACATGGGGTAACCAGGGTTTGGGTTTGAGCTCTGCACACGGTGGAGTGCGAATAGCGCTATGCGAACTGATAATCAGCCAATCACAAAACAGGTGTACATTTGCACCCTAGCAGTGGCTTTAAAAGAGCTAAGCTCGAGATTTTGACCTCTTCGAGCTCGACCTTCATCTGATTCACGAGCCACTAACAACCACCCTTCAACCCCCCAATTGCCTTGTGGCACATCAGGATCGGAGACCGTCGGAGATGTTGTCATTTCAGAATCCAAGTCTTTACCAATCTTCAAAATGCTTCGTCACATACGGCATTATGGGACATGTGGACCCGAAACAACCACCCTCCAAAGGCAAACCGTGGGCGACTCTCGCCAGCCAGGATTTCGTCCACAGGGTACGCCAAATTTTACTTCACTCCCGCCTCTTCACAACCATTCCGTCTTCTCTGTGTGCCATGGGCCATGGTAGTTTATTAATACTATTTCCAGGTTGATCTCGTCGTGCCCGAAGAAGTGGTCGATACAGTTCGGGACACGGTCCTGGAAAAACCAACACCCCAGTTCTGGAGAGTTGTCATGTCACTTCAGGATGTGCTTGCAGGTGATTTCTACATAGAGTATGTTAAGAAAGGCGATATTATGATGCTGTCTGCGGGACGCATCGGCATCGATAATGTTTATAGCCTGAAAAACGGTATGTGTGCCACCCACCGTAGTTAAAACTCGAAGCTAACGACTTAGGCGTTCTAACCATGTTCCTCGATAAAGAGGCTTATGAACGGGCCGGTTTAGTGGGGAAACCGCAAGGGGTGAAGGGCAAGAGGGGCTTGAAGCCTCGATGGGGTATGTAAACCCATGGTGGGGAAGAGCGCGTCCAGATTGCTGACACCGTTTCCCAGCTGTGGAATTCAATCTCAAGGGCGACAATATGATTCATGGCAAGAAGGGCTTCGATAGACTTGTCTATGCGAGCAAGAATGCTCTCAGTGGCCCAATCACATGGCTGTTCTGCAACCTCTCAGGCACAGGTTTGCATCACTCACTAAACCTGCCCTGCACTGAACATCACTGACAATCTCCAGCTCCAAATCCTGATCTGATATCACAATATTCTTCTGTGAACAGGACAGCCACTCCAGAGGTCTCATCACCTATCGAAACTTCACTTCCAGTGTTGAAACCGGCAGTCGAGGCCCTAGTTCCCACAGGAAGGGAAGACTTTGAGAGTCTCTCTACCGAACTTTATGAGTGGCTATCACTGATCCGACTTGAGAGTCCGCGAATATCTCCGGGAGACGATATCGATCCCTTCCTCTCCCGATACAAAGTCCCCAGCTCTCACCGTCCTGCTTTTGTCCGCAAGGTCAGCTGGACGGGATTCCTTGCACCGACCTGGTCACAAAAACTTCTCATCGACGTAGTTACCGCTCTTCCTTCCCGGACTTGGTTTTCTTTGAGTACCACAACATTCCCAAAGGGTGTCGCCGGGGAGAATTCCGAGTGTTCTATGCTCAGACCACCGGACTCAAACGGAGAGTACCTAATGTGGGAAGTAAAAGGCAGCGAGTGAACCCGTTTGTTCAGGGGGGGATCACTCTTGCCGCGGCCGCACACTGCGGTCCTCGCTCAGCCCTCCTCCCATGACTGCTTCCTCCACTAGCCGACGCAGCTCTGCCTGGCCTTCCGGTGTCTGGAAATCAGATCGAGCAGCAAGTTCTTCTATCCTTCTCCGGAACTCTGGATCCGGCTGTTGCTCCTCTGCCACTTCTTCGTCCATTGTGCCCACTGTGATCTGCAACCCCTCCGGTACTGGCGGCAAGTCCAACACCTCCGAAGATTCCCCGTTCGTCGTACCGTTAGCAATGTCAGGGCCCGATCCTCGAGTCTTGAGATATTCGGCCACAGCCGGCCATTCCTCTTCAGCTTCGATCTTCTCCCTTGCCGTGTAGCCCTCGTCGTTTTTGAGGCTTGGGTCCAGGCCAAGCTCTTCCACCAAGACTTTGGCTGCCTCAATACTCTCAACAACAAAGAGCGCTGTCTCGCCATCCTCATCTCGAAGGTCAACGGGAACGTTAAAGTCCTTCACGAGTTTTCGCAGGAGGTCGATGTGGTTGTAGCTCGCTGCTGCGTGGATGAGGGAGTAGCCATGTTCGTCTTGGGTCACGGCTAGCGAGGCATCCTCTTGGAGGAGAGCTAGAAGGGCCGCCGGGTTATCGGCGGCGAGGACGTAAGGATTTGGGGCCATTCCGAGCTGTCAGGGTTGACAATCAATCTAGGAAGTTGTCTCGAAGAGGTATCGTATCTGGCTGCTCGCGTGTGTCAAGAGGCCCCAAAATCTAGTGGGGCTGTCTGTAGCTTGAGCCGAAGCGCGGGGTAGTTTACTGGGATTGGGTCGGTGTGACGCAGTGCGTTGCCCCGCTAGTTTCCCCAGTGCCGGGGGCATCATGGACCCTAACATTTAACATCTCATCAGTGACGTGACTTCCCTAGGGCCCTATCCAATTTCAAATGCCTTCAAAGAGAGCACTAGAGATAAAATAACACTTCCCAGACAGCCCAATAGTTTCGTCTTAGACTCTGAGGGCTTCTCATGTGTTGAGACTTTCAGGAGGATCTCGTTCATTTGATGCACAGTTTCGTTTTCGTTCAAATGTACTCTATTTCCGTGAGGTATGAGGTTGTGGCTGCGCATCCTGACCTCTGCCCCAGCCCGTTTCGTCCTCATCCCCGCCTCATCATTTTGTGACTGTTCGGTGAAGCTCCTTCCTCTGCTGACGGCTTTTGCATTTCTTCCTGCCTTTCTATCCATCCATATTGATTGGCTGCCGCCAGATTTTGACTCATGCAGGCGGGCGCAAGGAAGGTTGTTCCTGCAGTTCGCTTTTGTCAGTTGGAAAGACCTTCTGAGCGTCTTCGAAGATATTTATTTCTTCAAAGCACGGAAATCGTTCCCCACACATTGCGTCGCCGCCTCTCAACTTGCCCCTCAGCACTTCGGATTCTGCGAAGCGAACAACATTTTGACGGTCGCACCCACACCACTGTTCTCCCTGCTCAGAGACCCTCCATCTTGGAATTCTCCACAGGCTCAATACATCAGTCACTCAATAGCAGAATGGATCCCACACCAGACGACACGCCTCTTGCGAATAAATATGTCGCTTCCACAGATTTTGGGAGATGCGCCGAGGGAGTAGAGACGCCCCATGTTGCCCAAGACGCCCAAGAAATCGCTGCATTGCTCCGAGGCCTTGAAGGCTCCGGGAAAAAGAAAACGGGCATCAGCGTGAAGAAGACCAAATACGCCGTGGCGGGCTCCAGAGACGGCCTCACTGTCGACTCTTGGCGGTTCCAAGACTGGGATTACAAGAAAGAAAACCTGCCAACTTACGCTCGCGGCCTGTTCACGACGAGGAACGTACATGGCGTCCCCGAGATTGCCATCCGTGGATATGACAAGTTTTTTAACACGGACGAGGTTCCAGAGACAAAATGGCAGAACATCTTGAAACGGACGAAGGGTCCTTATGAGCTCACACTGAAGGAGAACGGATGCATCATTTTCATTAGCGGCATGGAAGACGACACGCTGTTGGTCTGTAGCAAACACTCCACCGGGGACCGGAGCGACGTCGAGATCAGCCACGCCAGCGCTGGAGAGCGGCATGTGGCAAGGCAGCTTGAACGTCTTGGAAAGACGAAGGAGGACCTCGCCCGGGAGCTGAGAAGGAGAAATGCCACCGCCGTCGCCGAACTTTGCGACGACAGCTTCGAGGAGCATATTCTTGCCTACGGGCCAGACAAGGCCGGCCTGTACCTGCATGGCATCAATATCAACGTTCCGGAGTTTGTGACCTACCCCTCCCCGCTGGTGCAGAAGTTTGCAGAAGACTGGGGGTTCGTCAAGACAGGCTTGATTGTGATTGAGGATGTCAATGAAGTCAAGGCATTCCTTGAGGAGGTCGCCGAAACGGGAGCACATGGCGGTCGGGACGTGGAAGGTTTTGTCATTCGCTGCAAGCTGACCCGCGACACCAACATGAAAGTCTACGAGGATTGGTTCTTCAAATACAAGTTCGAGGAACCTTATCTGATGTACCGGCAGTGGCGCGAATGCACCAAGCAACTCATCGCGGGCAAGCAGCCGCGGTACAAGAAGCACCAAAAGATCACAGAGGAGTACTTGCTTTACGCCCGGAAGCGTCTGGCCGCTGATCGGAACCTGGCCAAGCTTTACAACCAGAATCACGGTATCATAAAGCTGCGAAATGATTTCCTTAAGTTCAAGAACCTCAAGGGCTCGGATGCCGCCAATTTTGAAGAGCTCTACGAAGGCGGCGCCAACACGGAGACTACGGGCGATGTCATCCTAGTTCCTATTGCGACCATCGGCTGTGGCAAAACGACGATTGCATTGGCATTGACGCATTTGTTTGGCTGGGGTCATATCCAGAACGATAACATCACGGGCCCGAAGCGCCCTCCTCGGTTTACAAAAGCCCTTCTCGATGACCTCGACGAGCATCCCGCCGCCTTCGCCGACCGAAACAATGCCCAGAAGCATGAGCGTAAGCAGTTGATCACCGACGTCAAGATGCAGCATGCAAAGGCCAAACTGGTGGCCCTCCACTTCGTCCACAATGATGTCGAGACGATTCGCCGGGTTACTCAGGAGCGAGTCTTTGCCCGCGGGGATAATCACCAAACGATTCAAGCCGCCACAGACATGAACAAGGTCAGAGGCATTATGGAAGGTTTTATCCAGCGTTTTGAGCCTTTGGACCCCGAGAGGGAGCCAGACGCTGGGTTTGATGCAGTGATTGATTTGGACCCCACGCTCGGGAGCAGGAAAAACCTGGAAATCGTCATCAAAGAACTGAACCGCTTGTACCCCAAGTTCCTCCCTGAGATCCCTTCCGCTGAAAAGTTGGACGATGCCATCCAGTTTGCCCTGAGCGAATACCGACCCGACCTGCGTCACACCATCCCCGACAGAGGCGGCAAGAACAGGGACAAGCAGCCCAAACAGCCCCAGCAGCCAACACCAAAGCCGGCCAAGAAGAAGCCTCTCGAGTACATGTCGGTCGATGTCCAGACTAAGGATGTGCTCGAGGCACTGGAGAAGACGTTTGGCCCCGCGGGGCCCGAAGAATCGCGGTTCTTCAAACAGCTTCAAGGAACGCGGCGAGTCCAGCACAAATTCCATGTCACTCTGATGCACCGAGCCAGCGCGAAGATGCATCCGGAGCTGTGGGACCGCTACACACGCGTCCATGAGGCACAAGGAGCCAACACCCCCGACGGCAAGCTCGGCGAGATTGAAGTGCTAATGGAGCGCGTCGTCTATGACAGCCGCATTATGGCCATTGTTGTGCGCCTTGTCCCCAAAGATGACGAAGGCGAGTGCAAGTGGGAGTGTGTCAACAAAGTGGCGCATATAACAGTCGGCACCCGCGACGATGCGGTCAAGCCCAAGGAAAGCAACGACTTGTTGGGGCGTTGGCTCGAGGAGGACAGCGGTGGACAGACGGGCATATCGGAGTTAGTCATTGAGGGAAAGCCGTTACTGAAAGGCGTGATCCGCGGGGTGCTTGCCAAGTAGGATGATGAGCGAGTTACCAGGGATGAACAACCCAATGGACGTGCTAATGGACAGTCAAACGGTCGTGGAAACGGCCGCGGTAACGGGCGAGGATCGCATCATGGTAGGGGCAACTGGTCGAGGCGTGGAAGGGGCAGAGGTCGGGCGTAAGTGTGATGACATGGGACTTGCGCAGATTATGCCTTGATCTCCCTTGGGGAACTTCTAGTTGTTTGATGCGCCATTTTTGGTGGGTTTCTGTGGAGGGTATCTAGAGTTTAGGAGTTTCGTTCTAGGTCTGACCTGTCACCGCCAATTTCAAGGGAAAAGCCCTCAGTCGTGCTTTACTCAGATTTCATTCTTTGGCGAATAGTGTGAAAGCGCATTCTTGCCGTTTATTCAATACTTGATTCATTGTCGAAGACGCTGCATGGGGCTGGTGCTTTTTAACTTATTTATCCGCTCTACCCAACTCTGCGGCCCCACCAAATCCATCTACTCGCTGAAGCTGTTTGTAGCTTCTACAAATCCAGTCCATTGCCTGAGCGCCTCGCCGCTCTTGATTGCCCACCTCGCCCTGCGGACGCCCTCCTTCCAGCGGCCACCGCCCGGGCCACGCTCCGTGATGACTGCCCCGTTGTCTCCATAGCCCATGTGGCTAGTGTCTGCCTCGCAGATTCCAGAAACTACAAACAACGCCGCCGTGTTGATCAGCACAAAGTGCAGAATCGGGTCGTCATCAGGCATCTCGCCGCGGAGAATCCGTTCCAGAATCGCCGCATTCTCCTGGGGCTCCTTGCCGGGGGATACCTCACTGAGTGGATGGGCGGGGAGGCCAAAGTCCCGGGGGTGCAGCCGGAAGTGTTCGATCGAGATTGGCCCTGAGGGGGACTGCTCGCGCACGCTCCAGCATAGTGTATCACCTGCGATGCTGATTTCGTCGAGTTCTTCGTCGCCGCAGACGATGAGGGCCTTGTGCGCCCCGGAGAGGCGCATTGCCTCGGCATAGATGGCGCCGATGTCTTTGCGGGCGACGCCGACCATGCGTGCTTCGAGGAGGGATGGGGGGGAGAGCGCACAGGAGGGGAGGTCGGCGGGATTGGCGAGTGGACCAAGGAGGTTGAAGACAGTGCGCCAGGGCAGCTGGCGCCGGACGGGCGCAACGTGCCTCATACCTGGATGGAAGACAGGGGCAAAGAGGAAGGCGTAATTGGTTTGGTGGTATAAAGAGACAATGGTGTCTGGGCGGACACGCGAGATTTGAGGGGGCCGAGGGGGCATGCAGGCGAGGAGGTCAGCGGAGCCGGACTTGGAGGTCGAAGCTTTATTGCCATGTTTGGCAATGAGGAGGAGACTCGAGGCAAGGATCGAGGAGGTGGTGCTGATATTGAAGGTGTTATGAGAATCGCCTCCTGTGCCAACAATGTCGCACTAGGTTTAGTAGTTAGCTTGGATGAACCGATGAGAGGGGTAAGAGGGGAGAGTACAAGACCGCCATGGTAGTCACCTTCTCTCCTCCCTTTCTTCTCGACGACGGACTGGAGCTCCGAAGCGTCAATCTTCGCCGCCGCCTTCAGCATGGCGGCGGCTGTCTTGGCGAGGACATCGGCCTGACGATCAAGGCCCGTGAAGTGGAGGGTGATGAGCAGCGAGCTAGCTTGGACCTCTGAAACCTGGTTTGTGAAGAAATAGGAGATGGCTTCTGCAATTTCATCGGCTGTTACGGGCTTGGGATGTCCGAGGGGCCACAGACGACTGAGCAATGGCTTGAGATCAACGTGGGGGAGCTGGGCATGGGCCGACGTCGGGGGAGGAGCGGCCATTGTTGGCAGTTGGAGAATATGGCGACAAGTGCTAGCAGGCAGACAATATTACTCGCAATTCTAGTTTTCTGAGAACTCAGGAGCCCAACATGAGCACATCGACACCAGTTGACTCATCATGTCCAGACTTCGGTTCTGTGTGTCTCAATTGCTTCCGTTCATTCCCCAATGCCCCGCGATGACTGACCCCTGGCGGGGTCCTGCAGGGATTAATGACAAGGGTTCTTGGCAGAATTGGGCGGTGACATTTAGCGGGTTGCTGGCTTGGAGCCTGGAGTGGTCCTTGCGCTGCGCATTGGCAGCAACGCCAAAATTTCGGCCAAGCTGGTTCAAAGATCGCGAAGATCCACCCAAAGCCGAAGCCAGCGACGGACGGGTGTTGTTTGTTGGCCAGGTAAGGATTCGACGACACCCGCGAAGCAGGTATTCCAAACTGACATGGCCCAAAGATAACACCATGCCGCCGAGATTACGATGCCCGGCCTCCCGCGGCCTCCACTCCAGCCTCAAGACGGCGCGGATACCTTCTCGTCCCGCCGCCCTCTTCTTTCCCTCTGCCTCATCAACTCTCTCGACAACAAGGCATTATGCCTCTGCCGGTGCTCCCACTGTCTCTCGGTTGTTAGTACCAGCTGATTACATACCACCAACCAAACCGCCGACTGCTCGTCCCGCAGACGTCCGGAAATCCCAATTGCTTCGAAGCTATACTTCCCTCCTCCGGTCAACGCCTCTAATGCTGATCTTTCAACACAACAATCTCACTGCGGTAGAATGGGCTGCGATACGACGAGAACTCCGAGTTGCGTTGGCCGAAGTCCCGGTTGGATCTGACGGTGTCGACGTCTCGCCTAGAATTGGCATCCAGGTGATCCGGACACGCATCTTCGACGTAGCTCTCAAGATTATTGAATTTTTCGACCCTTCCAAAGTCCAACCTACTCTGGCAACGACCCTCACCGGCAAGAAGGTCAAGACAGTGTACAACCACGACCTGTCTGAGGCGGCGTACAAGGCGATCAAGACGGCAGACAAGGCCGGTTTAGCCGAAAGCAACTCGGATTATGCCCAATTGGCGCCTTTGATGGTTGGGCCACTGGCTGTGCTCACCTTTCCAACCGTCTCCCCCGCGCATCTGGCAGCTGCGTTGAAAATACTTTCGCCAAGTCCTCCGGCATTCCCGCCACCGCCCAAGAAGAAGTCGCCTGGATACTACGACCCCATAGCACAAAACGGACTGCATAAGCTATTGCTAGTTGGCGGTCGTATCGAGGGTAAAGTGTTCGATGTGGACGGCGTGCAGTGGGTCGGTGGCATTGAGGGTGGCCTTGATAGCTTGCGTGCGCAGCTTATGCACATGTTGCAGAGCGCTGGACTTGGCCTTACTACCGCTCTTGAGGGCGCCAGTAAGAGTCTATGGTTGACGATGGAAAGCCGACGGAGTGTACTGGAAGAGGCCGAGAAGGGGCCAGAGGAGACTGCCAAGCCTGAGAGCTAGACTCCCAAGTTTTCGATATCCATGTGTAGAACTGTCTCATGTAAAATACTATGTAACAAGTACAGTTGGTATAAACTGAAGGGGCGATTACTGTGTGATTATATCTTGTAACTGACGAATGATGAGGTATCTGCCTGGGGAGGTAGCTCTTGCTGGTGGACCTCAACACAGCGGGCGGACCCCGCAATTTGACAAAGTTCCCGCAGTTGTCGCGCTTCGGTTGCGCGTCGTCACTCACCCACCTTCTTGATGCGGCTCAGCCCTCCAGCAGCGTCAACACTCCAAGCTGCCCTCGTCAGCCGGCTGATCATCCCCTCGCAGTTGCAACCTTGAAGTCTGGTATCACCGTCGCACTCCCACTCATCATCCTCCACCCATCAATCGCATCATGAACCAACCGTAGCACCCTGGGTACTATACACCTCGACCTACCCCATCTCTCCGTCCGACGCAAACCCACGCCGATCATATTAACCGTCTTACGCGAAGCAAACCGGCTTTGCTCGACATCAAAAAGCACGCACTACTCACTGCTCGACTCAACTCGGGCCCCCGATTCCTGACACATGGATTTCGCTCCATACCAGTCCTCCCCGCCAGAGCACGGGCGCACTCTCTCCCCCGATGATGGGCCTACCTCCCCGCGCACCTCATTCGACAACCGCCGTTCCTACTCGCCAAACTACCAGCAGCGGCCGTCCCAGGTGTCACCGCCCCCTCTGCAGCACCCACAACCTCAACGCGCGTGGTCGAGCGATGTAGTGCAAGATACGGGCGGAGGATACCGGAGTCCCGTTGGTGGAGGGCAGGGAGGGAACGGATGGGGAGTTGGAGGGGCGAGCGACTACTTCGGCATGCTGGGCGCAAGAGAGGGCATGGTCTCCGAGTTTGATACAAGTTTGGGACTGAGACTAGACTACGAGGCCTGCCTGGCTTATCTAGCGTTGCCGCCGCTGGGGCCGATTCTGCTGTTGATATTAGAGAGGAAAAGCGATTACGTGCGGTAGGTCTCGACCATGGATGCCGAGAAATTGAGACCGGAGCGCTGATATGGATGGGCATGTAGATTTCACGCGTGGCAGTCGAGCTTGCTGTTCACGGCCATACTGGTTGTGCATCTCGTCTTCTCCTGGAGCAGTTTCCTGAGTTGGGTTCTTTTCCTGGCAGATTTGGCGCTGGTTGCTTGGCTGGTTCTTATGGCGTACCGAGATGCGGATACGTTAGACAGGTCTGTCTTGGGCCTCATTAAGTGTATGCGGTAGAGTGCGCCCATGCTGACATTCTGGCAGATACGAGGTTCCCATCGTGGGACCGATAGCAAGCAGGATTCTTGACGACGAGTAATAGCGAATGGATTGGTGCGGCAGTTCGTCTTCTCGGCACTGTACATATATCCCATGTTTTAATATGTGCATTTTCCATTGGGAGTGGGTTATGGTTATCTCTTTGTGCTATAATATCGGAGCAGGAAGCTCGAGAAGATCGGAGCACAGGTTGGTGGCTTTCTTTGCGTGTTGAGGGCTATCACGAAGGAGACAATGTCATTGCGTAGACGCGATGTGAGCTGTGCAGATCCCATAGTTCATCCAAATATGTATCAATTTGAGAATTGGCCTGCATCAGAGTTATGATTGTGAGTTGAGGAGCATCGATGATTGAGGCAGCTGAAGCTTGAGAGCTGAGTCGCCGTTGATTGGCTGGAAGTGGGGCTGACGGGCCCACCGCCGGGCTTGCCTGGTTACGTCGCGCTTTTGCCTGCAGCAGCTCCAGCCGAGCTTGGTGCTTTGCACCACCTCGCCCAACCGCATTTCTCAGCAGCATTTTCAACCCTTTCAGCATCGAACAAGCAAGCTTCGCAAACGCATAATCTGAGGCTGGAGCATCGCGGATTTGTTTGATCAGTATCGTCCCTAATAGACTTCGATCCAATCAAACCGATCCCTCCAAACTAGCAGCGCAAACGCCCAAGATGTCGACACTTGAGGAGCTTGACGATCTCGATCGCCGCGATCGCGACGACAAGAAGGATAAGAAGGACGACAAGAATAAGAGCAAGAGCGATGGCGACGCCGACGCCGACATGAAGGATGCGGAACCCGAGGAGGATGTTTTGGACGAGGAGATCCTCAACCTCAGCACCCAGGACATTCTGACGCGCAAGCGGCTACTAGAGAATGATTCCAGGATTATGAAGAGTGAATTCCAGCGGTTATCGCACGAGAAAGCCACCATGGCAGAGAAGATCAAGGAGAATATGGAGAAGATTGCCAACAACCGGTAAGGCTACCAGATTAGGCGGGGCCCACGTCAGTTGCTAACATGAGGGGTAGCCAACTTCCATATCTCGTCGGCAACGTTGTCGAGCTTCTGGACCTTGACCCAACGGCAGAATCGTCAGAGGAGGGCGCGAACATTGATCTCGATGCGACGCGGGTGGGGAAATCGGCTGTCATTAAAACGTCAACGCGACAAACCATCTTTCTGCCACTCATCGGCCTCGTCGACCCCAACAAGCTTAAGCCTGGTGACTTGATCGGTGTCAACAAGGACTCGTACCTCATCCTCGATACTCTTCCCGCCGAGTACGACAGCAGAGTCAAGGCCATGGAGGTTGATGAAAAGCCAACGGAGAAGTACAGCGACGTGGGTGGTCTGGACAAACAAATCGAGGAGCTTGTTGAGGCCATCGTCTGGCCTATGAAGGAGGCTGATCGGTTCAAGAAAATCGGCATCAAGGCTCCCAAGGGTAAGATTGCGCCGTGGCAGCTCGCGGTCTTGACAGTTTTGCTAACTCTCATCCAGGAGCTCTGATGTACGGCCCTCCCGGCACGGGCAAGACATTGCTCGCCAGAGCCTGCGCCGCCCAGACCGATGCTACCTTCCTCAAGCTTGCAGGCCCTCAGCTGGTGCAAATGTTCATTGGTGACGGAGCAAAGTTGGTCCGAGATTGTTTTGCACTTGCCAAGGAGAAGGCCCCTGCGATTATCTTTATTGATGAGCTGGACGCTGTGGGCACAAAGCGTTTCGACAGCGAGAAGAGCGGTGATCGCGAGGTTCAGAGAACAATGTTAGAGCTGCTGAACCAGTTGGACGGATTCGCTTCAGATGACCGGATCAAGGTCTTGGCAGCAACAAATCGCGTTGACGTCCTAGACCCTGCCTTGCTACGATCCGGCCGTCTCGACCGCAAGATCGAGTTCCCCCTTCCCAATGAGGAGGCACGCGCTCAAATTCTCAAGATTCACTCCAGGAAGATGAAGGTTGACCCTGCTGTCAACTGGAGCGAGTTGGCGCGCAGTACCGATGAGTTTGGCGGTGCTATGCTGAAGGCAGTGTGCGTTGAGGCTGGCATGATTGCGTTGCGAATGGGCAAGAATAAGATTGGCCACGAGCATTATGTTGATGCCATCGCTGAAGTACAGGCCAAGAAGAAGGATGTAAGTTTGACCCGCTTGCTTTGTCTTCATTTCAAGTTTACGCTAACATGCGTCTCAGACGGTCAATTTCTATGCTTAATCTGGACCACACGGTAGAGAGCGGAACCTCGGCGGACCAGGCGCACTTGCATCAGAACTGTGACGACTTGGCGATGGGAAACCTTTGTAAGATTACTTGGTTCTGGTGGCGTCAATACACCGTGTTTGCGAATGGGCCGCCAATGATACTGACTATCACATTATAACTGTGACATGAATATGGTGGTTCCGCCCCCCTCATATCTTAGACTGCAAGCCTTTGCCGTCTGCTCCGTGAGGTGCTTCGGCCACTAATTCTTTGCCGAGAGCCTGACTGCACCTGCGACTAGTTATGGCCCGCGGTTTTCGCCAAGTTGCTGTCCTATTAGGTCCTACATGTACTGGCGCTTCGAGGCAGGAATGCCGAGATTGATCATAGACACAAACCTAGATCCCATGCTGAACGGTTCACAATAGCTTTCTTGTGCCAGCAATATCAAATATCCGAGTCTTCAGAGAGGATTTACTGGTGACAAATGGAGATAACGCCAGCATGACACTACTCTTGGGGTGAGACAGGTGTGGGGGCTGGGCCTTACTCCTGCGTCCTTTGCTGTGCCGCACGGGATAGCCAAATCGATCCAACCGCCCGAAGGCTGCCCGATGTCATGCATCAATGGCTGAAAAACATCAGATGAAAGTTGAAATCGGCCCCCAATTGTGCCGTACGTGAGTCCATTCTTATTCTAGCCTAGTGGGAACTCTAATAGAACCTCGTCGATGACGAAAGCATGGTAGATGTTTATTCAGGGGAGATTGGGGATGGGGCGGACTCAACCTTGAAGTGCGAGGCGAACCCCCCCATCTTATGAAATGACTGGCGCAAGGTTTTTGAGCATTCTTCTAAATACAATCCAACCCCTGAAAGATTGTTAGCGTGGGACTTGGTAAGTATCTATCCAGCAGGGGTTTGTGCAACATATGAACATCTGGGAAGCTATTTTGCGAGGGGTCAAGCCAGAATTATTTAGGCCTTAAGTCTGACATTCAGGGACTTTAAATTTACTCCTTAGGGCCTCAAGTTTTTACCATGGCCCCTCAACAAGAGCAAAGAATGCCGGGGGGAGATTGGCCCAGAAGAAGCTGCAGCCAAGCCGTGAAGTGCCGCGCGAACAATCTTTTAGGGGCTGGATTGTATAATCGAGTCCCGACTTTTCCGGCTATGGCATAGTCGATTCGTCATTTGCACCGCTGGCTTCTTAGTGGCGGTTGTGGCGAAGGTGTATCTAGTCCACATCATTGGGTCGACTCAGAGGTAAGCTTCCCGCATCAAAACAAACCCTCTCCCATGACCGGCTCGAGTTTAGGCCCTCATCCCGAGGGAAGGGACTTTACGCCGCTCAACCCACACCCTATTTGCATTTCTGCAGTATATAAAAAGGTGCACGCGCGGCCTGCTCCTGAAAGATCATAACCCTTCCTCAGATTGAAACACGAACGCGCAGTCATTGCCTCGATTGACAGACATGTGCTGAGTTGAAACTCTCTTATACCAATCTAGGCTGTTCTTCCCCCTTTGGTTGAGCTGTGCCTCTCCGGGGGTGGGGAGTTTCATCACCACTACATGTCGGATCGGAATCTGCTATTCTTTCATGTTACAGCCCAGTTCGCCTACGTTCTTGCCCTGCGTGAGCAGGAAGAGGCCGGGTGGATTTGTCGGTCGTGAAGAAAACAGAGGAAGCCCTTTTGTCGTTGTGGCAATGACTGGACTGCTTGTGGGCTGCCCGGGGGCTGGAGGATGCCATCTTGGCACCTCCCCTCCCCCCAACTTCATGTTGATGGGGCGGACTATGATGAATAGCTACTCTGATTGCAAGAGCACACGCAAAGGCCAGGTTGCAAAACTTGCCACACAGAACCTTTTGTTCTGCTGGCGAAGACGCAGAGTCGGCGGCCCTATGAACTGAGTCATTTGTCATTAAAGTTCTATCGTTGATGGTGTTTGGACCCTTGGAGTGTGGTGTGTTTTCCCGTGTTTGAAATTATGGGTAGATCTTCGATCAATCTATTAATGTTTGTCTAGAGTTGAGATTACGTTTATTTTTCTATGGTTGCATTTCTTGCTGGCTGGATTTGCCTCATCACCACGTCGAGTGCGATTGACTATAGCCATCGGCAGACTCCGGTTTACTGAACCGGGAACAATGCCTTGGGGCCGTTATCGAACCTCAAAGGCCCAGATTTAGTTCGGGGAAAGAGAATACCAATGACTGCCCAGCCGAAAACCCGCACGTGAGCAATCCCATTGGGACTGGCTAGACTGCACAGCGCCCGCGCCCGGGGGCTGTCTGGTTTTCAGTTTGTAACACTCCCACGTTCCCGATTCTAAACTGCACTAAACAAAAGACTGTTATTCGCCCTATCTGTCTGTTCTTATCTCATCCCATACGCCTTGCAGCTTGCAGCTTGCCACGTCGTTCCCCGCGCGCCATCACCCTTGTTTGCTGCCAGTGGGCATTTTGCAGGCGCCGAGGGACGTTTGCCTCGCGAGGCTCTGGGGGGTGATGTGACAAGCGAAATGCGCAATCCGCCCTGATGTTCAGCTGCAGGCCTCTAGTCCGATACGATTGTGCCGGAAAATCCGGGAACTCGAGTCATGTCATGATCACAAACGGCATGGCGGTGTGTGGGCGTGCATTTGCATGCATGCATGCTCGGGGAGCCTTCCAGTCTCTCAGCCGCTGCAACCCTGGGCGGTGGCTGTGTGTCTTGGAACAAATTGCACACCACAGTCACTTTGGCTCTTGGTACCAATATGGCTTACCCGATTCAATCACCCCAGATTCGAAACGGCTTGGAGCCTTGTTGTCGTGTGGTGTGTTACTGTCTTGGTTGAAAATGGTCTGCCATCCAACCCGTGTCGCCATGGTGCTCCCGGCCTTTTTTGTTCTCTTTTCGACTGGTTCTCGTCCTTTCAACTTGACGATCTAATTACCTATCTCTTCTTTGAGAGATTGCACGGCCATGGAAAATTCAGGTAGCGATAGGGACATTGAGTTGGAGCCGGTCGCCCAGAATAGGGAGAATAGTCGAGGTGATCATCACCCAGATTCGAAACATGTTGGACCGCAGACTGGCCTGAGGCAAGATTTTTTGACAACGAGGTCCTGAGCAAGACTAACGTGACCTAGAGCGGATCTCAAGGAGCGCCATGTCAACATGATTGGCTTCTCCTATGTCCTCGGTGTGTAAGTTTGACCTCCTCCTCCTCCTCGCGCTAGGTGGTTTGTAACTGACCTTGACAGAGGACTCTGGCTGAGCTCAGGGCAGGTAATCAACATGGCTGGGCCAGGTCTCGCTTTAGTTGCTTACCTGCTTGTTGGAACCCTCATGTGGTCTGTGTGATGCTCCTGGCCAGTTGAGGCAAAGTGGTTCGGGAAACTGACGAGATAAAAGGTCTGCCATGGCGTCCATGGGAGAAATGACGGCTCTCTTTCCCGTCAAAGGGCCAACTTTCGAGTTTGTCCGAAGATTCACTGACGAGTCGGTTGGCTACGCTTGCGCCTGGATGTTGTGGCTCAACTGCGTGGTTGTTGCCGCTGTCGAGATCCTGGCGGTAACTGAGATCTTTCGATTCCAGGTCGGCACCAAATATCTCACAGAGATCCTGAAATTTCCAGAAGGCACCACTTTTGGCTGGAAATCAACCGTGAAAGTGGCGCCCCCCGTCTGGGTCATCATCTTCCTGCTCGTCGAATTGCTACTTAATCTCTTGCCAGTCAAGTTTTTTGGCAGAGTTGAGTACGTCGTGGGCTGCTCCAAGATTATCTTCATAGTGGCCTTGATCATGATAAACATGATCCTGCACGCCAGGCAAACCCACGACCAGCCGTTTTGGACTTGGAATGCACCATGGGACTACAAATCTACCAACTGGACTGTTAAGCCCCTGGACACTACTAATCCTGAAGATCCGGGAGTCATCTTCGATGGCCCATTGGGCACGTTTACCTCGCTATGGACAGCCATTGGCACCGCTGTCTTCTCCATGAGCGGATGGGAGATAATTCTTCTAACAGCTCCGGAGAATCGGGATCTCATGCGCAACGAGACCACGAAGCTCTCCAGTCGCAAGATTGCACTACGAGTCATCTTGCTGTACAGTCTAGCCATCTTCACAGTTGGCCTCAATGTACCTTACGACGAACCGGGATTCCGGGCTATCACCATATCTCGCGTGTCCGGCGGGCAGAACAGCCCGTTTGTGCTCGCAGCAATCCGGGAGCGTGTTCCGTTTCTACCACATTTCATCAATGGCTTCTTCATCTTTTCGGCAACCACGACGGGCGTGAATGCTCTCTACTCGGCTTCAAGATTGCTCCATGCGATTGCGAGTCTCAGCAAAGCCTGTAAGTGGTCCTGCAAATATACTCCTAGAGTTGTCTTCTAAATGACCACTAGGGCCAAGTTGGGGCTGGGTTGAGGCAATCCGATCCCGCCTGGAGCTGACTAGGTGGGGAGTTCCCATGAATGCCGTATTCATCTCCTGGATGTTCGCATTCATTGCGTTTCTCGCCAAGGAGCCCACCATTGACGGTGATCGAGCAATTAGAGCAGCCTCTTCCCTGACTCTGGGACGCTTGTCGAATGTTGCCTCATCGTGTATGCTTATTGTTTACGCTCTAAACTGCTTTACCTACCTCCTCTTCTTTAGGGAGTAAGTTACCTTCCAAAAAAGTTCAGGCTGGATCATACGCTAACTACCTATTCTCCACAGGCTGGAGCAGGTGGTAGAGGGGAACCGTGATGCTGAGCTTGACATTGCCCCAGACCGTCAGGATCTGCGCGAGCCGTACAACCGCACGCAGAACCCAAGCTTTCCTTATCGCTCACATTTGCAGTGGCTCCGGGCCTTGTATGCCCTAGTGTTCTCCGTCCTACTCATCATCTTCAAGGGTTGGAAGTCATTTGTGCCCCCTTTTGATCCTCAGGACTTTATAGCTTCGTACATTGCTGTGAGTGGTTCTTCCGGATATGTATTTGGGAAATGCACACTGACGTGTTTTAGATTGTAATATTTCTGGTTCTTACTACGGGCTATTTCTTTGCCCTCCACGGATTCCATCCCAGGGGATGGCGCATCTCAGCTCAGCGGTTTGCTGGGCTCAGCGTTATTGGACCTGTTGTTGTACAGAACTCAACCAAGCGGAGAGGCGAATTTGCTTGGCCAGCTGGGAAAGGACGTTATCAGGAGAAGGCAAAGGCTGTAGCAGAGTGGGTCTGGGTCTGGCTCAAGTAGAACTGTCCGAGTAGCTGCAATTTGAGAGTATTAGAAATCCGTGCACGCGACAGTGTGGCTCTCTCAGCTTCCTGAATCCGGAATCTTGCTGATCGGTTATCGGCCGACGTCACGGATGGGGGCAGTGCACGAAAAGGGCTGCGCGACGTCAATGGTATTGGCCGTTGCTTATCGCAATTTCAGGGCCAGGAATGAGTCAAAGTCCCAGAGCCTTGTGGAAGCAACAAGAAAGCATGGATTTGGCTGGAATGCCGTGCAACACTAGCGGCAGGTGGGTGTTGGCCTTGCATGTGTGAAGGTGGGCAGCTGAGATCGGGCGGGACGGGATAAAAAACGCCCAAGCTAAACCAGACAGCATGCAGTGGCACAAATTCTGGCGCTAACAAGCTGCACAATGTGGCGGGACATCAGACGACGCGGGGGTAACCTAGGTCCCTAGGCACTAGGTAGAGGGTGTGCGCCGACTGCCCCAAGTCAGAGGGACACTCCAGGTCCTTCCTCCTTGGTCCTCGGTCACCACATGTTTGCCGCTCATCCCACCCCGCTCCAGTTGTGCTCCTTCCCCTTCTACAACCGACTCCACCGAGAAACGGCCGAGAAACATGCGAGATGCTGGACCCGGATGGTGAGCACGCCAGTATCTGGCCCTTGCTGGATGGTCGACGGGATAAAGACGTCTTGATCTCGGAGCTCGTCGGCTCTTATTTTCTCAATTTGCACAGCGCACCTTCCACACCGGACGGAAAACTTGATATTACGCGACAATTCTTGACCAAACTGAAGGTCTTTTTCGACCATCAGCTCTGCTACTCGGTGAACAGGATTGCCTCCAAGGACCATGTCATCTCTGGAGACCTATGCTTTAAGACGCTGGTCTTGGTCATTGACATTGGGCTTGAGGCCGAAAATGACCTCTCGTTCCGATCCCTGGTGTTTTTCACCATTCTGGCGATTTTCCGTGCATTCAGTTTATATCCGGAAAAACTAGACCGCACACGTGCAGACGCCCTGCGCAGGAAGTTTGCAAATATTCAACAGGCATGGGGGCGCCAGGACGGTGACGTTTCACACTTTATTCTTTCGACATGGTTGCCAGCGACAGTCGACTTCTTGCGACGACCCTTCACCGGACGCTGGACCATCAGGGAATTCGGATCGCTAGATTCGTACAAGTCCAGATACCAACAACTCGACCGGGTAGGGAGTCACCTAGAACACAACGAGAGACTAAATATTGGATTGCCTGGTGCTGACACCTCTTCCCTCTCTCAGTCTCCTTTCTGCTCCAACTCTCTAAACGCGACCCAGCAAGACATAACTGCGTCAATAGAGGACTGTGCACATGTCATACGGGTGGCATTTCGAAGCTCGGCTGATGGGGGGGGATTGGAGGCATTCTGGGACTCGTACGATGTGGCTTGGGCCTTGCTTGAACTTTCAACCGCTTCTCAACTGAAGGCTGCCCCTTTCCACACACTACCGGCGGTACAGAACTTATATGAGATGGTTCAGGGGCTTCAAGCGCAATCGGGTCGACCTAGCCAATTGGTATTACAATACTTTATGATTGATAGCATTTCTCATCTCTCTGGGCAATCTCAGGTACGCAGAAGTCAGTTTCAGGCAGTTGACATATGCTGACTCACCTAGCTGCCCTTTAGCACCTTACTCTCTGATGCTACGAAGGGGGTTATCGGGAAGGCGATTGATGATTTCGAAAACTATCTCACGAAACGGGACGAAACGCTCAAGGAGCAGTATCAAGAGGCGCCCAAGCCCGAAGTGGACGAGAGCTCCCAGCCCCGACGCACCTTAACTGGCCCAACCATCCGAGGCTCCCCTGATCCGGGGGCGTCGAGGTATTCTCACCTTTTTTCAGACAAACCGTGGGGCAATGGCGGTCCTCTGCTTCAGTCATCTGAACTCTTTGCCTCATACCTTGAGGCCCCTAGTCGCATCGGGCAGTCGATGGTCATGTGCCCACAGGTTTCTGCTAGCTACAACCCCTATCAGCAGTCCATAAACCCCCCTGCGAGTCTTGTGGTAGAGAGCGAAGGCGGGGAAAGCCGGACGCCCAGCATCTCTTCCACTTCGGGAACCTCGATATCGAATATTCCGGGAGACGCTACGCACTCACTAGCCTGGGATCTTCATTCTCGCTCCGCCACTCATCCTGAGTTGGTGATACCGACTGCTCCTCTGGGTCCACCATTTTCCAATGAGTTACGCCCACACATGTCATCCCGAAAGGATTCCTATAGCACCCGAAATTCGGGATCTTCAGGCAGATCGGGCGCGACTTTTAGTGCCATGAAGGGAAAGCTCACGAGTTTCAAGCGATTTGCAACGGGCGAACGTGAAGGTCGGGTAGAGGGCGCGGCGAAAATAGGACTGCCTGAACACCTCCGCTTTTCCTTCTCAAATGCTGCGGACAGAATCTTCCTGTGGGATAAAGGGGATGCGGCTCGCATCGCTATCATCGATACCACAGGTTCAAAGTTTCAACGGGGTTGGAAGGTGAACATACACGAGCATGTCAAAGATGCGACATTCGCCGAGGCCGGCGTGGTGGGAGGATCTGATACCGTCGCTACTGTTGTCTACGATGGATCAGAGAAGCGCTATAAAGTTCTCTGTTTCAAGATCAGACAGGCTGAGATCTTGGAACCACTCGTTGCCCAACTGCCCGAAGGGGATGGGTTGCCCAAGGCTATGGCCATCTCTCGAGACCGAGAGTCTCCTTTGCTCGCCGTTGCCTGTGAGACAAAGGTTTACGTCTATCGTCTCCAGAATGATAAGCTGATCGTATGTTCAAAATTATTTGGGCTCAAGGCGTTTGGAGCCGGTCACAAGACAAAGACAGGTCAACTTCGACAACGTGCCAGCTTCTCGTTAAACTCCGAAGTCCTCATCGTCGCAACGCAGATGCCACCTGACACGAAGGGCCAGAAAAGGGCCAATGTTTACATCCGCGCATGGTCATGCCGATCGGAGGGCTCTACAGAGCCGACACGGCCATTCCTAGATCAGCTGACGGATTTGAGTGCAGTATGATCCATTGCGCCCTCCACCATCGCCAGCTTGCAGTGCTAACTTTATAACCTTAGGGTGGTACCGATGACAAGGGAATCCTATCTGTTTTCTCGGCCCCTATCAAAGAAATGGATGAGGGCCGGCGGACTTCATGGCTCGCGTTCCTTGCCGCTTGCGACTCTACAGCATATCATTCGACATTCCTGCCGACAGGTGATAAACTGTTGATTGATAGGAGGTGTTCAAGGCTCGCCGCGGCAACTCAGGGGCCAAGGGGTCCAGATGGAGATGTGCAGTATCTATTCATAGCCACCAGTGGCAAACTCTACCTTCATACGAATCTTCGGACTACGGTCCCAAAGGACATTACCAAGGTTACTAGTTTTCACCCTGGACCTCCGGCCGAGGTGGGGCTTACGGATGATGGCTACGGCCTTGTGGTTTGGAAGTCTGGAGACTCGTTGATGCTGGGGCGAGTGGATACGAAGAAGGAGCATGGTAGTGCCGAGCTGCAGGGCTGCAAAATCGAGGGGTTGTTTCAGGAACTAGTGGCTCGAGGTTGATTCAGGTGATGCATCGGTGTACAATACCCTACGGCGTTTATAGTTGGTATACTAATGGAATTTTATCTTGGTATTTTGGCTATTGGGTAGTGGCGTGTGGCACTCCATGCTACCCCAGGTCACTCTTTGGGAAGTCTTGCCAGGGAGGGATTGGTACCTATCTACGAAGTACACACAATGGTCACTCGGTGGCCTGAGAGACAGACCATGTGTCTAGCCGCATTGACTCAATTCAGAGCTTTCGATGTGAACGCCCAGCGTGTGAATTTTTTTGGGGTTTTCCACTCGGTTTGTAGTGATAGAGTCCTTTGGCAGATGTTGTAGACATTGCAGAGACGGCACATGAGGGACGCCGAGACGGGTCAAACGGCTGGTATATCTCCGAGAATGCCTGGGTTCGAGATGCAGCCGGTTGCTGTAACTATTGGTGATACCAAAATTTGCAGAGAGGGTTCACTGGGGGTAGAGGCAATTTGTATTCCGTACGATTGTTTGAATTCGCGGTCAATTGATTCAAGTCCAAGCCAAAAATGTCCAACCATCCACCTAACCTCAAAGGTACCTACCGAGGTACCTTCCTATATCTCATCCAGTTAAACCAGCTGTGAAGCAAAATATCTAGTAAGGGCTCTCATAAAACGAACAAGTACTTTCCCTACTTCTGTTCTACTTTGCTGCTATTTTGATCCGACACATCAGCGGCTTCTTCTCCCATAGAACAAACGCCCTCTGCGCTGTCCACTCCTTGCTCTCAGAGCACAGCTCTAGATCGAACCGAAACAGCACTCGCGCTAACATCAATCGCATCTCATGCATGGCCATATTCCTTCCAATGCAGTCTCGCGGACCATACGCAAACGGCTGGACGGCTTCACGACGATCTTCCGCGAATCGAGACCCTTTTTCACCAAACTCAATCCAGCGCTCGGGGTGAAAGGCATCCGGGTCGACAAAGTTGGCAGCGGAATGGTATGTAGCATAGTGGTGGACGGAAACCCGCGTGTCGCCGGCAACGTGGCGACCCGCGATGGTTCTCCCACCGGCGGGAACGACACGGGGCACGCCGACAGGTACGGGAGGAAATAGACGCAGAGCCTCCTGGATGCAGGCATTGAGGTAGCGCAGCGAGGCGGTGCTCTCCATGGTGATGTCGGCTTCGGACTTGTAGCGCGAGCGGATCTCGTGGGTAAGACGGGCGAGTTTGTCCGGCGATGAGGTGAGGAGGAAGTACGAGACGGAGGGGAGGGCGGTGCCAGTGGTTTCGCTACCAGCGAGCATGAAGACATCGGCGTGGCAGTACATTTCCTCGAGGCTGAGCAGCTGCTGCTGCTGTTTGTCCTTGGCCGCCAGGACCAGGTTCCAGATGTCGGGTTGGTCTGAGCCGCGAGCCAGGCGCTGGTCGACGCGATCGGCCGAATGGCGGAAGTGGTTGTACTTCATGTCGCGCACGAACTTGGGCTCGACAAGACGGAAAAGATTGTCGAGGACGGGGTAGTACTGGATGAACTGAGCGATGGGAATGGCCTTGATGGAGTCGAAGACGGCTTGCACCCAGGGTGAGTATTGATTGTTCTCGAGTAGGCCAAGGGGCTGGCCAAAGCTGAGGTCACCCATGATGTCAAAAGTGGTGAACTGGTACATCTGGACCAGATCAACGGACTCTGTTGTTTGTGCCGACTGCTGGAGCCGTGAGATCAACATGTCCACATGACGTTGGAAGAGCGGCTCCTGGCTCTTCAGTGCCCGATCTGAGAATGCGGGAGCAAAGAGACGACGGAAGCGGCGGTGGTCCTCGTGGGTGATGGCACTGTTGATGCCGTAGACGCCTATCAACAACGCAGGTCAGGTCAGCCATGGTTTTGATGGTGTCTGGTTGCAAGGAAAATAGGACGTACCATTAGCAGGAGAAACAAACCACTCCTTCGCCTTGGGGAACTCGCGCTCATCCTTTCCGTGGCCATGAATGGCTTTCCAAGTTGTTCCATCTTCGTCCGCAAAACTCAAATCATTAGGGCTGTAGCGTACCACGGGGCCATACCGGGTATGGAGTTTGTGCATCCACTCCACTTGCTTCCCGGTGATGCAGGCCACCCAGAAGGGTAGACGGCTCACAGCACAGGAACGTGGGCCGGGGAAACGGGCCAGAGGTTGGAAGACCAGGGAATATAGGGCAATGAAGACCAGGTATGAGATGAGCAGCACCGAAGCGGTGCTAATATTGACCCCGATGCCATGCTTGAGGACATTGGCAGTGCTGCTGGTCTGCAAGTAGGGTGCAGTTAGGGTGGAGACGTTGAAGCCTGACCCGAACATGGTGAGCTGTGCGATGAAAACTTGACCAGTCAACTTTTGTGTGCAAGAAAGTCGACGAGGGGATGAGAATAGACAAGGAGGAAACATGCCATTATAACTTGGAACTGATAACATGACCTTGTTCTGTCAGGATTCGTCACACTTGGTCCAGCCACTCGCGAATGGCTAATGCAAAACGGGCGCTCCGGTTGCTCGGTCCGTGTCTCTGATGGAGGAGGATTGGAGTGGTCAGCTGGTGTGCGCACTGTGGTAAGTCCGCTGCTCGGTGTGAGGAAGTTGCTACCAAGCGTCCACTGGTGCGTCCAGGGATCTGAGCTCTTGCATTTTTGGATCGCTGGGCTTGCAGGCCCCCCCTGCTGTGCAGGAGTGAAGAGGGATGTGCGGTCCTAGTAAGTGGATCCGAACCAGCAGTTTGGGACGTTTGGTCGGCTTCGAGAAGAAACAAAAAGACATGGTCCCTTGCAAGCTTTGAGCCATTTTCACCGGAAATCACCGGGAATGCTTCATCGTCACTGCCAACATTGTGACAACTCGGGGTGCAAAAAATGGAAGGGAAAAAATTCTTGTGTCATGTGCGCAATGATCCGGACCTGAGTCTGTCTCTCTACCTCCCGTCCCTCTCTGCCTTTCCCCCACGCGACCCTAGTTGCCCATTTTACACGAAAAGCAAGCAGCCCAAAAATTAATCAAACAAACCATGAACCCTGGCCCAAGTCCCCGATTATGTTGTAACCAAAAGCTCGGAATCATCAACCGGAACCGGTCCCGGAACCGGTTTGTCTGCCCCTTGCACCAAGATGCCTGCTTCACCCCCACTCAGGATCATCCGCCGCTGAGGCAGCAAGCGCAAACGCCTCGACCTCTTGACCTCGAGACCGCGCGTCCCAAAGTACCTCTGGCTCTCGTAACTCCAGTGCAACACGCCGCTCACACATTGGGCGAATCCGTCAATGAGCTTCTGCACGTCGAGATCAACCGGCCCCACAAAGCGCGGCACCCGGCGACGGTACAGGAATTCGAAGCGGGCCATCTTCTCAGCGCTCAGTTTGCCCGCTTTATCAATGGCTTCTTGCATGCCCAAGCCAAACTGGCTCATGATGACGGTTACAATGTTGTGTTCATCGTCGCCCACCGCCTGCTCCTTGTTGTAGGAGAGAATATCATTGGCAATCACGATCAGATCCACGGCGAGCTCTTCTAGCTCGACGATGACGGGATGGCGTCGAATCTCGTCGGGAATGTCCATGTCCATCTCGTACAGAGCAATAGTGGACGGCGCACCCGAGGTGTGTCTACGCAGAGGAAAATACGTGTCCAGGTCCAAGATGCGTGCATGGGACCGATGTTCGGCTTGCTGGGCAACGGCTTCGACATAGTCGGCCCAACTTGCCCGGAATCGCCGATGAAATGTCCGAGTGGCGGTCTTGGGGATGCGGAGATAGAATCTGCTCACCCATGTCAGAGAACTAGGCAAGGGACGGACCGGGGTGGGGGGTCCTTACTGTCGGGTGAACTCGCCGCCAACCCACTCATTACTTGGCCGCGGCATTTCTGGCCGATACATGGCGTCGATTTGGATGGCTGCCTGCTCCCACACATCTTCTGGGCTCGCACAGTCCGAGTGCTCATCGAACATGAAGAATAGATGCATGATGTCGCAGCCGGTACGGAGGAATTCCTTGGGCATGCGGGAGTAACACATGGCTGCCAGGAGATCTGGATAGGAAGAAGTCAGTGATGGTGTTTCTGGGGTCTTTGAGGGGTACAAAACTCACTCAACTTTCCCTTCTCGTGAACAAGCCTCTGGGTTTCGGCATCAAAGGCGCCGAAGCTGGCACTCCATTCGAGGCATTCTCGTTCGATCTCGGGGAGATGGGGGTTGACAAGTCTGGGCCATTTCCAGAGGTCCTCTAGGAGGGGCAGCGTGATCTCGATGTTGGTGACAAGCATTGTGGGTGAGAGGCGACTGGAATAAGTCAAAGTGTTGAAGGAAGTGAGAATGACATCAACAGTGGCACAGCACGCTTCCTCGCTCAATATGGACGAGGGCGCCGGATTTTATAGACGATGGCCCCCCAGCATAGCACCCAGCAGACATGGAAATGCCGTACATTCACCAGGCGCCGCCATGGAGCAAACTTTGACCGCAGTTACCCGTACACGGGCACCAAGGTTCCCCCATCATCCCGTGCCAGCGCCCGCACCTGTGGTCGTCATCAAGGAGTGCCCTGGCTTGTGTCTCTTCCCCTCCCTCATGTCCCGCCCTCGTGCCCCCCTCTCGGGCCCCTCTCCATCCGTCAATGATCCCTTCATCCATCGTCTTTGTGTCCGGTCCCAAGAACTTGTCATGCCAGGACCTGTTCGGTTCTCGGCAGAGGATCCGAGCGGTTGGGTTCTCATCCACTTCTTCTGGAAGGACCTAACAACCGCCCCCCGGTCGAGTTGAATCAATCAAATCGGTTGGTTGGTGTCCACCAAGTCTCAGCTCAGACCATTTTTCCGTCTGGTTGGTTGGTAGGTAGTGTAGGAAACCCTTACATATCTTAGTTTGGTTCCGAGTACACGGAGAGGGGTTTGTCAGGATCGTTAAAAAGTGGAGTCTAGTCATGGTCAAGGACACGGCACGGCACAGTGGAGAGTAGTCATCTGACAAGAGGCTGATGCGGTGTGTGGTCTGGGGCTAGTTTAGTTAACTAGAAGGGCACGGGGTCGTTGATGAGAACTTGGCCGGGGG
>Ga0247760_1000480_pt1 | contig 43447 bp, 24 predicted proteins | sample UWRJL171409R4_FD_179936 | JGI IMG/M metagenome (GOLD analysis project Ga0247760, IMG submission 179936) | Plant litter microbial communities from Arlington Agricultural Research Station in Wisconsin, United States - UWRJ-L171-409R-4 | ecosystem: Environmental > Terrestrial > Plant litter >...
AACCCTAACCCTGAAAATAGAGTGAAAATCGGATTCTACATCACGTGATGCATATTAAAACGTATCATTTGATTATGTAAGCTTATAATGAAAAATTATTAAATTATTACTCTAATTCACCCAGTTAGGTTGAAAAAAACCTTTAGTTTTTCACAGATAGAAATAGAAATAGTATAGTGGTAAATAGCGTAATATTAATTAAAGAGGTTCCCAGTTCGAATTGCATTTGTGAAAGTGAAAAAAAAACTGTAAATTGTAAATTGTAAAATAAAGCCTGTAAATCCTGTAGAGTAAAGCCTGTAAACCCTGTAGAATAAAGCCTGTAAAGTCCATAAAAGAAAGACTGTAAACTTTATAAAATAAAGTCTTTCAATTGTAAAAAATAAGGCTTTAAAAAGTAAGATTTATTTTTAATTATTCTTTTATCTCTTTAAATAGATGTATTGGCCTCCGGACAGGTTTCTGTCGCTTTGTTCGCTACACTTATTTAAATAAGCTTAATACCCCACGCTAAAATTGCCAGAAGCGAAAGTGAGGAATGGAGCGCCCCGTAGCGTAGCGAAGGGCCGTCGCGGAATGACGAACGAAGCGACGCCAGCAATTTTATGTAGTAAAACGCTAGAAAATTATTAGTAATATAAGTATATTTTAGCTCTGCTTATTTATGGTAAGTGTTAGAAACTGGCACTAATGTTGTAATTACTATTAGATGTTACGACTCAGGTCTTAACTGTTAGGATAGAGCACGGACTAAGATGAACTAGCTAACTATGAATCTTTAACCTATATAGTTTTAGCAAACTAATTAGAGAGGTCTTAGTGGCTTAGAGCACTCTGCTCGGGACCTTAGGACCTGGAACTTATAATAACAGTCCCGGTTAAGTAAGGATAAGACCTTAGGACCTTGGGACCTTATAGTATAGATACTATGATTGTGCTTACGATGGGTGAGGGACCCTTCTGGTTCCTTACGCTAGTAATTATATTGTTCAGTGAGACTTATTATTTAGAACCTCTGAGTTTACAGTTTACTTAACAGTGTTCCCCCCTAAGAGCTGTACTAGCGTTTATTTAGTCCTCTTGCCTTTTAAGCCTTTAGTCGTCCTGACTTATAATCTGTCTTTACCTAGATTATATTAGTATCTTAAGAGTAAGCTGTAATACTAAAGCGATTAAAAAGATAAAGGTTATAATTACTTCTTGTCAGAAACACTGTACCTTAGAATTTGTGTGGAATTAATGGTAATTAAATTAGATTATAACTGCTTGTTTGAAATTGCTTCAGTAGTTCTAGTGTGTAGCTAGAACCCCCTTTTTTCTGACACTTCCCTTTAGTAACCCTTTAGTAAAGGTATTAATGTATAAAGTAGATTGTTACATTTGCTAGCTAAGGCTAAGGTTTACTCTGTAGATCGTACGTTCTTTTTTGACAGTAAGTGTTAGAAACGCTACCTTACTGCTGTTATCACTGCTAGAGCAATCAGAAAGAAGAGGGATATTATTAACTTGATTCTGTAAGAGGGTTATCTTTTAGTATAACTGTTATATGAACTAGATTACTAGATTGTAGCTGATTGACTGTATGATTGCTATACTTGTTAACTAAGGCTATAATCTACCTGTAGATTATACTCTCCTTTCTGACAGTAAGTAGAAATCTACTGATACTGTTGTACGAGTTACTTAGATAATTATATAAGTTTATTATATAAATTTATCCTATAGAAGCTTTAAGAGAAGCTGTAAGTGTTATAACCTATATCTTATCTTTATAGTTAGAGTCATTATAAGTTTAGTCATTACAGGCTCCTTTACTGACGTATAGTAAATAAGTATAAGGTTTTCCTAGTGACTACAGTACTGACTATGCTTTACTGGTTTCGCTTTAGCTATATCGCTGACACTAAAGTATAGTATTGACTTAGGACAGAGAGGAGGACTACGATTACTTATGTTCTGTTACTATTATAGCTTTTGATATTATACTGCTAGAAAGGGGGGTACAATTTACTGTATAGATCGTAGCCTTAGCTAGCAGTTATAGTTCTCTCGTATCTTCTGGTGCACGAACTATATATTTAACTAATTATACTGTGTACTCTTATATATGCCTGTATATTAGGTAGGATATATACAGTAATATAATAATGTAGTATTACTATAACTGTTAACTGATCTAGACAGTTAGTTAGAAGTAGCTATTGTAAGAAATAGCTATTATTACCATAACTACTTTAAATTATCAGCCGAACCTAGCTCTATTGTATATTTTATTAATGATTAAATATAAGAGAGCTTTAACTACCTGGACAGCGATAGTTCCGGTTATTGCTGCTTAACTGTTAGCTTACCTGTTAGTTGTTTATTGCCAGCTGCATTTTTGATAATGTAGGTACGGGACTTAGTGTTACAGTTCGTTAGGGGCTTACGACCTAGGCGTTGCACAGGGGCTAGTAGTTTCTGTTTTCACGGCCTAAATCTAAGTAGATTTGCTATTAGTTAATTTAGCTGCCTGATCGTGCTAATTCTAATGGTTATGTGACCCTGTTGACTTATTCAGTTAAGGTAAGGGCTTTTACTCCACTGTATCACCCCTATAATAGTTCTTGAGAGTAATTACCTAAAACACTGATGGAATAATCCTGTGGCGGAACGAGGACATAAACTTTTAAGCATACTTATTGTAGAAAAATCCACTACTTCTTTAGCTGAAATACCCTCTTAATTATTTAAAAAAATGTCCGGAGTTTTTTAGGACTGGAAAGCTGCGAGATAATATTGGTAATGTAGGCCTTGACCTTTAGGATATGATTCTGGCTCTTTTGAGGTGTAATATCTAGTAGAGAAATCTGATACCTTACCACCTAGGGCTAAATAATCTCGCTCTTTAGCTTTAACCTAGCAGCTTCTCTATGGTAATAAGCTACCTGTTAGAAAGAAGGGGGTCTAGCTGAAGGCTGGAGTGTGAAGGAAGAAGGTATAGCTAACTGAGCTGAATGGAGCTTAGGGGAGCTGAACTGACGAAGTTAGTTTAGCTGGTTAGGGCTATAGTTTGCTATTACAGTTGCCACTATACAGTACTATAATAAGGGGCTCTTTGGCTTTGCTAGAGAGCTATTAAGTAATTTAATTAAGTAGTTGTAACCTTAGAGATATTAGAGTGTAGTGTTTTTGATATATCGTGCTCTTACTGTGCCTATACTGCCTCTGTACTATAGCTTTTGCGGGGATATGCTGGGCCAGTCCAGTTGTGAGGGTAGCCTGTAGGCCGTTATACTTATAATGCACTTATGTCTGAGCTAGAGTATAGAATGTAAGTAATTTAATTAAGCAGTTGACTTTATTAATTTAATAAGATTCTAGTATGTAGTTTTCCTGACACTACTATTAAATAGGTATTATACTTTACAGTAAGTGCCTTTTTATTACTATATTAAAATAAATTATAATTTTATATAAAGGCTTAGCTAAATAACTATAGGTATACTGCTTAGTTCTGGCTTACTGCCTTTAGATAGTAGGATCTGTCTGTTTCTACTAATTGGGAAAGGGATAAGCAGCTGGTATATAAGAGGTAATATATATAATGTCTGTTTATTTTCACACTGTTTCTTTTATCTATTACGTTATTAAGTTAAGTATATCGTTAAATAAAGTATGTCAGTAAGTGGATTATGTTAATAAGTAGAGTATGTTAGAGTTTTAGCTAAAGGCTAGATTGAATAAAAAGGATATAACTCCTAGAAACGCTATACTACTGCTGTAATTACTGCTAAAGCGGCTAGAAGGAAGAGGGTTATGATTTCTTAATTACGGTAACTCTCTGGTAAAACCAGAGGGCTATCCTTTTAATATATCTATTATATATACTAGATCGCTAGATTTTAGCTAATCGCTAGTATAATTGCTATAACTACTAGTTACAGCTACACTCTATCATATGGATTGTATTATCCTTTTTAATAATGACTGAGGTTATAATTGTCAGAAATACTGGAAAACTGTAGAAAATAATAAGGGTTATAAATGCTTAATTAAATTACTTATTAGCTCTCTAACTAAGCTAGAGAGCCCTTTAAGATAACACTATATGGTAGTAATAGTGGTAGTACAGCGTAGCTCTAGCTAGCTGAACTAATTCCGTTAATTCAGCTCCTTTAGCCTCTATTCAGCTCAGTTAGCTACACTTATATATATACACTAGTTTATAAGGTCTCTTTATATAAAGCGCTAAAATATATACTAAGTTTAAGTATACTGAACTTAAATATACATATTACCCTTTATATTTACGTTCTTAAACGAGTTCCTTCTTACGATCTTCTGTATGATTATAGCTAACAGAGCAGGGTTAACTCTTACACTGTATCCTTAAGCCTTACGTTTATTCTTTACCTTCTAGATCTTAATCTCAGCCAGCTAACTGTAGAGTTATTTCCTCTAACTTATCTATAAGAGTAGTAATTTAGCTTACGAGATACTATACCTGAGGTTTGATATCTTACACTATATGCTAGTAGCGTATTTGAAGAGGGCTTAGGAGGTAGTGAAGATCAGCCGACGATAAGAGAGAATAGCTTTATAGAATGTCCAGCTGCGAGTAAGCTAGGCAGATCACTAGACCTTAGAGGTAGGATTAGGATCAGTTTCGTAGAGTATAATAGTCTCGTTAAAGTCAAACATATAAAGTAAGTACTGTAGGGTTTAGTTACCGATGCCTGTGAGGCTGTTTGAGTCGCTAAAGGTAATAATAGTAAAGTCGGCCCTTTAATAGATATAGTCTATCTGTGCTATCTGCTGACTGACTTAGTCTTTGTTATTTTAGTTAATACAGTACCGACCTATCTAGAGATAACGGTACTTAAGGTCCTTTGTTACAGTTATAGTATTAATATTAGGCTAGGTAGGGATTTAAGGCAAAGAGTCGTTTATATTAGTTATTAGTCTGTACTTAGGTAGTTAAATACGGTCTCTTTACCTGTTAAATGTCTCTTTAAATACTCTACTAGCACCTCCCTTTTTATCTCGATGTAAATCTTAATATTTACTTTAGTGACTAGTGTACTAGCTTTTATAAGAATTATTACTGTCGTTTTCTTTCCCTCTCTCATAGCTTACTATACAGCTGAATTTCCCTTCTTATTAAGTGCCGATATCGACGTACCTTTGAATAGTAAATACTTAACCAGATCCTTATGTATTATCTCAGTAGTGAGTGATAGCAGAGTCTGTCCCCTTTAATCTGTGACATTAGTACTTCCCTTAAGTGTCTTAATGAAAAACTTAATTCTTTCTATTAGACTACTTATAACGTTACTAGCTAAGAGCGATCTGTACTAGTTAAAAGTACTTAATGTTTTAACCTTAATAAGAGTCCTATAACCCTTAGCTAAGGCCTCGTGATATTTAAATAGATACTCTTAAAGGATTATATCTATCTTACCCTTTTACAGTTAGTATATAGTAGCCTTTTACTTACTTATAGGCTACCCTAACCCTATAGCTTCGATTAGAACCTTCCTTAAGACAGGAAAAGCTAAAATACCTTTAGTAAGTTATTGCTCTTTCTGTTATAGAGATAAGGCAGATAAAAGCCTGTATAAGTCTGTTAGCTGTAAATACTTAAATAAGTAAGGGATAAGCTCTGCTAGTAGATTGTTAGGGATCTCCTTAATTACTCCCTAATTTAGCGAGAAAATGTAATTTAAGATACCGTTAAGAACAGGTAGACTAAGGTAATAGCAGCTCTAGTCTAACTTAGGTATTGATAGGAACTGTCTTATAAATGCTATAACTAAGGTTTTACTTATATTATTCGCCGACCCTAAATCAGCTTTATATTTAACAAGTAGCTTTAAACAGTATAGTAGATTACACTTTACTGTTTGTAATAAGGATAACAGTAGGTAAAGCGGTAAAATACCCTTATTATTGCGAAAATTAATAGCTACAGTACGTTGAATAAGTTACCTATAAGGGTCGCCTCAGACTATTTTCCTAATAACAGTAGTATATAGAGCAATACACCTTTAGTTATCCGCTTAGTTTAGGTCGTATTTAAGCATATCTAAAGCATTTAGTAAAGGGAAAAAGTCTAATACAAACGCTTAATATATAAAGCAGGTGCCTAGCTTAGTACTGGGTACTTTAGAAAGGAGTTTTTTGACTATTTCCTTTATATATAAGCTAACGTTTTCCTAGAAGTACCTGAGATACCTAGGTTTTTCTAGGGCCTTAAACTTAGCTAGGAGAATTAGGGCTGAGGAAGCCAGTGTATATGTATTAGCTGTATTTTAGTTAATGAGGAATGTATTAATTATCGTAACTTTATCTGCCGGCTTAGTCTACCCTAGTTTTACGAAGCTTACACTAATTAGCCTAAATAGCAGTGTATTAGGAAGAGTAGTATTAAGCTGCTTATTATTACTTTCAGAATCGAGAAGATAACAGACGAATATAGAACGGTTAACTGCAGCTGTATAGTTAAGATATAAATGACCTGCCGAATCTTTAACATTACGCTTTTCTCTAAGGCTAAGAAGAGTCTTAAATACTTCTTTATTACCTATATTTGCACTTAGATAGAGTACTAAACTGTACAGACTTTTAAAGGCGCCGTTAAACTAAAGGCCATTAACGAGTAAGTTACTACGATATTTTACTATTCACTTTAAGAATTTAAGCCTCGACAGTTTAAAGAAGTAGAGTATAAGATCAGAGAGTCCGGTATTATTGTAATGTTAAAGGAGAAGTAGAATAATAACCTCGATATTTTTATTTATCGTAAGCTCGATTAGGTATCTTCTATCCTAGTCCTCGAGAGAAACTAAGGTGTACTGAGAAAGGAGGTATTCGATAGCCCTAACTTAGCTGTATAGTGTCGTAGTATATAGCGGTTGATAACTGTAAGTCAGTTCCTGTAAGGCCTTTGCTTAAGCTTAGGTAATATCCTTTCTATCAGTACTAAGGGCAGGCTTACAGTTACTTTATATATTAATGAATATATATGTGTTAGTAGATCCTTCCTTCTAAGCCGTTTCAGAGATTAACTTATTTAAATATACTAGAGTCTTATACTCTTTAATCAGCAGCTTAAGGACGTTAGTGTTACTAAATATAGCAGTAGTATTTACAGTAAAAAGAAGATAGATAGCTAACTGTTTAGTAGCTTAAATAGCTTTAATATCAGTGGATTATATGGTTAGATACTTATTTCTACCTAAGAGGAGCTTATACTCTGGGATTAGACCTAAAGTATAATATAGCTAAAGAGGTGAAGAGCTTTTATATCGTTAATCTAGATCCCTTAGCTTTTAGAACATAGCTATCTAGACCCCCTTATACAGTCCCTAGAGAAAGGCTATAAACTAGCTATAGATTTCGTTATTAGAGGTGTATTAGTAAGTATGATCTAGAAGGTTCTTAACAGTGTACTTAAGAAGAAACTAAGGACCGCTCTTATCTGTCGTTAGTAGGTTAGTTATAGCGTCTTTAGTAGCTAATAAGGTAAGAAGGCCTATCTGATTAGTAAAGCCGATAAGATCTAAATACTCTGAAGTGATAACCCTGTATGATCTAAAAAGCGTCCTAACTAAAGCCTACAGTTAGTAATGTCTATAAGATACTGATTTATTCAGTGTAAGGTTAAGAAAATATTCTTTAGTAGATAAGTAAATAAGTGATATATATTTATAATTATTTACTGTAGCTTTAAGTAATAAATTAATAAGCGGTAATATCTTATCAGTGTTTAAGATATCTAAGTTAATATAGTCTTTTAGTTCTTTAAACTTAGTAAATTTACCGATCTTACTTTATAACTTTATTACTGTTAAAAGCTCTGATACTCTTATAGGTTAAATAGAAAATAAAACCTAAAGTAATAGAGATATAACCTATTTAGGATAGCTCGTAGTAACTTTATTAAGGGCATTTAAATAGATTATCTAGAGATTATCGAGGAGCTAATAGAGAATCTAGCGTACGTTACCTGTCAAAACTTTAACTTTCCGGAGAGACCTTATAGTTAAAGAAGGGAGTAGATAAATACCTGAGCTTTACTCCCTAAGCTTATTTAACAATTTCTTAATAGAGTTTAGATAATAGTAGCCATTTTATATATAGATTATCCACTTACTGTATAATAAATATATCGATATTTTAGATATGCCTTATCTTAGTGTTCATATAAATACGCTCTGTTTTACTATATTCTTTAAAACACTTGTTAATCTGTAATAATAGGATATACTGACTTAAGAGGAGGAACTTTAGGGTTATAGTAGTGCTTTTCTTAATAACAGTAGCTAACGTCTTAAGAAAGTGTATAATGGTTTTATCACACTTATCTAGTGCGTTAAGGATATATAATGTAAGAATATTTATAGCTATAGCGTTAAAAACACTACTGAGCTGATTATATATTAGTTTTTATATAAATATTAGATCTGTAACTTATTACTGTTAACTAGCTTACTGGTTTAATAGCTGAGAGAGAAGGGAGCCTTATACTACAGATATAGTAACGATATCTAAACTAAACTGGAAGGAAAAGATAATAAGTTATCGTTACAGGTATTAAGTATTGCTCTTTCGAAACAGCTAAGCAGCTACAGTCGACTTACCGCTGCCTAGGTCGCTAACGATATAAAATATATAAGTTAAAGTTAAAGTTAACTAACTTTTAAACGTAGTATGATCTGTGATCTAGTTACAGCTCCCCTGTTAGATATTATCTCTCGACTTAAGGAAGGATAGGATATTAAAATACAGGAGGCTCTTAATATACCGTCTTATAAAGTTAGTGTAATGTAAATCTGTGTATATAAATAGTTAATAAATAGTACCTTATAGATAGGCTAGAAAGGCTGTACTAGAAACTCCTTAATAAGCTATTACCCTTACCTCTATTAATAGATAAGGATCGTAGATAAGACAGAAGATAGCCTTCTAAACAGCTTTGAAATAAGGGTCAGTTAAAGAGAACCGGCAGATTACCTAATAATTCCCTTTTATAAGGATTATCTCCTCCTTACTAACGCTTATCGTTACTGAAAACTTTAGTACAATCTAAAATAACTGATAATGAGTATAGAGCTAACTAAGCCGCTGTTACAGTAGAGATAAACGAGTTTTAAGTAATATAGCTTATCTGATTCGTAGAAGCTTTTAATCTTATAGTTAGAAATAATATCGGTAAAGCTCTTAGTGATTTATTATAAAGTATCAACGTCCTTATTTAGAGATCATAAGAGATACAGGCAAGTTACAGTAAACCTTACAATACTTAAAATAGCTTTCCCTAAAGAAGCTACTGATAATTTACGATAAAGTATACTGAAAAAGACCTATAACTATCAATGCTACTTCATTAGCAGTTATATAACTGTAGAAGGTGAATATATAATGCTATTAGTATGTTTTGATATATTGCGATAGCTTACATTAAGTGCTGTAATTACTAACGCCTTTAAGAACGATAGGTCAGTAAGTAAACTGTTAGTAGCGTTAGTAGCTTAGGTAGATATTCGTCTCACCTACTTAATAATAATCCCTCTAAAGCTATATTAAATAAAAATAATCGACTGCCTCTGCTCCTATCCAGGTCACTAATATCAGTATCACTGTTTAAACTTCCGTCACAGATACTTACCTCTTAAGATTCTCTCTTATCACAAAGACTAGTTAAGAGTCTTAAAGAATAGTTACAAATCTTAAATATATTAGACGAGAAAATAACATAAGTATTATATCTATACGTTATAACCTAAATAGCAGGGACTTACTGGTAGAGAAGATCCCTTAACTAGCAGACGTTCTCACATGTCTAGGTTAAGAGCTTTCTGCCGTTTAGTCTGTAGACTATCACTACACTACCGTAATATTAGTTAGTCTCTAACTGTATTTAGGCTAGGAACGTTAAGTAATATAACTTACTTTATATATAATAACCTATAGGCTGTAATCTAACTGTTCTAATCTGCCTTAGGAGGGTTAAATATAAGGAGCCTAGTGTTAGGTATTGTGTCCAGTTAGGCGTCTAATTAAGCTGTACTAGTTACGTTAAAATCCGATTCTAATTCCGATCAAAACTTAAAGGAGATACGGACTGTGTTATTTAGATAAGAACTGACTATAACCCCACTCTCTAGATTTTCGTCCTTAGGCTTAATATATAGCTTATTAGGAGGGTTCCTTACGTAACATTAGGCTTACCTAACGGTTAAGCTAAATAGAGACTGTATCTTAGCACTAGCTAGAGTATTAGCAACGACTTGCCCTATAGGATATCCCCGATTAGTTAGAACTCTCTGTAGATAATAATTAGACCTTACTAAGGGATATATAACTAAAGTAGGCTTAGCTTTCCCAGGACATTAGAATAACTTCTATCACACATTACCACTACACTAAAAAGCAGAAGACGTTTAATTACTCTGATAAGTAGTAATTACTATTTTATCTGACCCTAACTGTGGTATATATCTGAAAGAAAGGGGTTCAGGGGCCTTAGCTACTAGTCAGCAGAGCTGACTAGATGCCTAGCACTGCTAGGGTGCCAGTGAGCCTAAGCTACCTTATCTTAGCAAGCTCAGACCCTTCGTCTTAGTGCTTATTAGTCTGGGCATACACCTCCTACCCTACACTACCCCTACCACCCTAACCTACTAATCACAACGCCCTACTAATAAGCATATCAGAAGGGTCTAAGTCTAATCTATACGATTTTATAACTCAGGTCACTAAATCTCACTAGACTCTGACCTTTTATCAAACTCTTCATTCCCAAAGCCTTACATCTAGCTCACCACCTAGCTAAAATTGGGAAAATGATATTGTTAAAAAGCTTAAAATTAACAGTATATAATGATATTTTTTATATAATTGCTGCCTTTATCAAAGCCAGAGGGCCATCTTTTAGTACATGTATTAATGTATGAAGTAAATCGCTACACTTGCCAGCTGTCAGAAACACTGCATACTGAAAAACTGTGGGTTGTAACTGCTTAATTGAATTGCTCGGGTTCTAGCTTACAGCCAGAACCCCATTCTTTATAAAGCTCTCCGTAAGATTCGGACTTTGTCACAGTGGTGGCTCAGGCTTACTGGCGCTCTGACAGTACTAGGCATCCAGTCAGCTTCGCTAACTAAATACTTAAGGCCTTTATTTCTAACACCAGCTAAGGCCATGGTCCACTTCGTAAATTATACCTTTCTTTTTAATAGTAAGTAGAAATCTATTAAGATCGTCGTATAAAGTTACTCAAATCCTTATGTAAGAATATTGTATAAATCGATCCTGTAAAAGCTTTAAGAGGAAATGTAAGTATTATAACTTATATTCTATCTTTATAATTAAAATTACAATAAATTTAGTCACCACAGGCTTTTTTACTGACCTGTAGTAATAAGTATAGGGCTTCCTTAATGACTATAGCGTTAATATATAACGACTTATGTAACTTGAACTCTAAAGACAGACTTCTTGATTATAATAGTCACGTAAAAAGTACAATCGTACACACAAGAGGTGTAAACAAAGAGTATGAACAAGGTAATAAGTCAAGTAGATCATAAGTAGTCAGAAGATACTTTAATGTAACTATATATGTTATATGACTCAATTAGAGTCGTGATCAGTAGAGATCCAGATGTACTACTTTGACGCTACTACCATGGGTGGAAGAAGGGGGGGTGGGGCATGCAAGCAGTTATAATCGCCACCGAATTAAGAGGGTAAGACCATATCACTAAGACTAATGGTATAATAAGTGTTAGAAACACGGCAGTTCAGAGCCACTATTACCCCTACCACCAACGCCTAATCCAAGTCTATGACTGGATTAATCCTCTGGCACCTTCAAACAGTCCGAATACAAAACACCATTTCGATTCAAGCAGCCAGTTCCACTACCATTAACACCACCCCTTCCTGTTAGATATAAGCGTAACTATCAGAGTTAATAAGTAATTAGGCGCCCGACTTTTTAGCGCAGTGGGTAGTTTCTAACATAGCCATGTGTAATCCTTATGCCAGCGTCATCAGTAGGCCTCGTTTCCAAAAAGATTCAACTGGTAGTTTCTTCCGGCATATTTCCACAGGATCCTCCACCAAGACCCACCAAGCGGAGCCAATAACCAAGAAACCACCATCACGCCAGGTCAAGGTCACGTGGTACAACCCCGCCCAACAATAGCTTCTGTTGCCCAACCTGGGACAGATTTAACCCGAAATAAGGTGCCAAAGGGTTTCTGCAATCGCCAACATCGTTAGCATGGAGTGGCTGAATCAGAATAACGAGTTTTCTAAAAGAGATCTCACGCTTTTCAGGTTCTATCCCAACCATTTATCCTTTTATGCCATCAAGACAATCAAGCTCTCAAAAGACCAGAATGTGAGTTTCAGGTTAATGGAGCGGCGGGTCACGTTACAGGCTCCAGACTCAGTTCACAGGGGACTGACTATCTTCGCACACAGGGGGATTCGGTCCTCACATTGCAGTCCCACAAATCCAAACACAAGTTTTGTGACTGGTTAAAACAGGTAAGTTCTACTGCCAATATGCAACATACAGCTTATCATTCTCCCCTCCAAACAAGTCGTGTCCCCTAGGAGACTTACACGGTTCACATCAGCCGACGATAGTCTTAGTCATGTGCCCTAGACTGGGCGAGGCGACCAACGCTCAGATGCCGGTCATGTCTCTGCCATGCAGATCGGAAGTCTGGCAGCAGGCCACGAAGCGGATGTTCCAGCACAGGTCGCTCTCAGTCCTTAACCGAGGGATATCAACCGCCATTTTCCAAAAAGATTTGTGACATGGTATGATAACTCACCGGGGGGTAAATCGATTAGTACGCCTATTCCTTTGTAATTTTCAATATCCCGATCTCTATAATGGCTGACTAGAAAGCATTGCAAGTTTACGGGTGCAGATCAGACACAGCATCTCCCACGACGACGGTGTGATGCTCTCAGTGACTTCGTTCATCGATACACAGCTCACCTTTACTGTCCTGTATGGCTGCACCCGAAACACCAGGAAGTTAGCAGAGATTTACCTAAAGCAAGTCAAAGCGTCGGACCATGCATGGCACCCACTGATCCTCCCTATGCTCTTTGCGGAGCTAGAACGCAAGCGGCTGCTTAACCTGCTAGATCTCAAACAAGTCACGTTGCAACAGTCCATCCTTGAGACGGAGATCCGGGGTACGGAAGCCACCTTGGAGGTGGTTTATGGCAATATAGCGGCCGGTGTTAAGGGGTACGAGTTAACCAAGAACTGGATCAATGTCAGTAAGTTGAAGAACGGTCTGGAGAGACTAAAGACGCAACTCGTAAGTATGACGGAGCATTCTAGGATGCTCTGCCAGTCTGTCCTTGGGGAAAGGCGGGTGGAGCCCATAATCCGGTCCAGGAGCGCGCCAGCAGCGAGGCAATTGAATCGAGGCTCGGCGAGATGATCTTCGAATTCGACAGCAAGATTCAAAGCTACGAAATTCTCCTTAAAGGATACGAAATATCAGCCCAGATGGTACGAGTGACTCACGTTCTTAAAACACGATGAGCTACACGCTAATGAGTGTCCGTCTAGGAGTCGAATTACTTTGCGGGACGTGATTCAAGGGCCAATGTTATCATTGCCAGTGCCACGAAGAGAGATGGCAGCCATATGAAGATGATTTTCCTACTAGGAATGACATTTCTTCCTGGCACATTTCTCACTGTAAGTTACTACAGATATCCGGCCGAGAATATTCACTGACATGTGCCTTACCCAAGACGGTGTTCTCTATGAGCTTCTTCAACTGGAGCCCAACAGAAGGCCGCATGATCTCACCGTAGATCACCTTATATATAAGGCTGACAATTACGGCGACAACGCTAATTATATAGGGGTGGAAGAAATGGACGATAGACGAAGAGAATGAAACTTGGTTGCAGTTGCAGAAGGAGAGTGAGAATAATAACGACTCGTTTTAGATGGTTGCAGCAGAAAAAGTATAAGATAGTGGTAGATTCGTATACGCCTGAATTTCAGTACTTATTAAGGATAATTATCAGAATAAAAGGGCTCCAGCCAAAGACTGGAATGCCCAGAAAGAAGGTGTGGCCAACTGAGCTAAATGGAGCTCAGGGGAGCTGAACTGACGTGGTCAGTTCAGCTGGCCAGGGCCACACTTTCCCACCACTGTTACCAACACGCAGTATTATAATAAGGAGCTTTCAGGCTAAGCCAAAGAGCTAACAAGCAATTCAAACAAGCAGTTACAACCCTCTCCAATTCCACAAATTCCAGTGTGCAGTGTTTCTGACAATAATGAGGGCAATGTTAAACGCATACAGCGCTATCTATCTACATACAATGGCAAGTCGGGGCAGAACAAGAGGCCTACTAAATGGGATTTAGGCAAGTTGTTGGCGATGCGGATCCTCTAACCTAACAGAAAATAAGGATAATACTCTCCTAAAGTCGGTTATTTTGTAAACCTGTATGAGTGTCCTTCTCTTCCGTCCCTAACCTGAAGAGGTCTTAGCTCTAGTATTTTGATGAACCACAGAGCGGCGGTTGGAACAAGAACCGGACTTAGCGAGAGCGTATTTACTTAATGAAAAGAAAGGAGCAGTGGTAAGTCAAACGTAATTTAGTGCTAACGAGATAAAAAAACATTTAGGTGAGAACTTAAAGGTAGCTATATTAGCCTTTCTTAATGCTTATACAATGCTATTATTAGCACGATCGACTAGAGATAGCTAGATGTGTTAGATTCAGTGGGCCCTTAAGTCCCTGAATCGTGTAGTTAGCAGAATACCTTACACCGCCGCACACTAGTGCTTTATAGCTACCGCCAGGCCAAAGGGTAAAGGCTAGCAATATGTTTATAAAAGAATAGGATTCTGGCTTAAGTTCGAACTATTAGATAAGTAGCATAATCTAGCAGTCGCAAACCCTATTATTTTCTTAGTTTTCAGTATGTAACATTTCTAATAAATGCCGTTATCTGAACTATCGCACGACAGTCTCAGACGATCTTATGACTTAACGGTCCCTCGCAACGGTCTCACACAGTCTGACGTCTTACACACACAACAGTCTCACACGACGATGTCACGACCCAGGTCATGACCGCAAGGAGGAAGCACGGACCAGGACGGGCTAGGTCCAGCCAATCACTGGATTGAGAATGAAACGACCCGCCAAACCCCAGTGGACCAATGAGGGTGGACCCAGGAGCGGGGCTCTCAGGTCACCACAACCACTAGTCAAGAAGGACCCGGTCACCAGGAGCCTCGGGTCCTCGTCACGACCAAACACAGACGACCCAGAGGGGTCGACCACTGGGTCCAAGACACCAAGTAGTCTAGTATAGATACCAAAGCCGTTCCCACAACTGAGTGAGGAATCTTGGTTCCTCACGCAGGTAATGTCATTGTTCATTTATGTCTGTTACGGCCTGCTCCTGGTACACCAGGGTGACCAAGGTAAAGACAGATCGTAGTAGCGGACAGGGTCCAATTGCTACAAGATGGGGTGGTGCAAGATGACTAAGTGAAGGCTAGCGCAACTCTCCTAAGGCAGTACACTGTCAAGCAGTTCGTAGATCCAAGGTTAAGGCGATGGATCTCACTGAGTGATACTCAAGAACAATGTATTGCTAGCGTGAGGAACCAAGAAGTTCCTCACTCCATCGTGGGCACGATGATGGTATCTATACTAGTTTACTGCAGGGCTTCTGGTCCTTACACCCTGGGCCTGTTTGTTATATTTCCATACCTTAGCTCAGTTGCTCAGTTGTTTTCTGGACTAAGCAGCTGAGCACTTGCTCAATTGTCAAACTGTGCTCAGTACTGAGCACGCCAAGACCACTAAGCACTCCGTGCTAGAGGCGCTGCGACACTATCCTCCACACGGTACTCCTGCGGGGGATCGGTCGGGCCGCGCCGACCAGGATGCCGACCTGCAGGTCGTCACAGTGTCCTACTGCACAGTACCCCACTGTGTCTTATAGTGACAACGGCCTACAGTGACAAGTGACAGACCCCCGTTGAGAGTCCTTGCGTTCAATTACAGCCCTGATCCCCAAAACGTAAGTAGTTAAAGGATACTTTAGTGCAGGCGTGCAAAGCAGTATTATTATCGTAGCTAGAGGAGAGGGTTATATTGATCCTAGAGGCCTCTGGTTCCTGCTTATATAGACCGTTCCGTCTAAACCAGACCTTCCTGGACCCAACCATCGGGTCCGCCTCCGTCAGGTCCTTCTCTATTAGCCGGCTGTATAGCTTATCGCACTAATAGGTGGTCCTCATTTCTTATCGCTCGTAACCCTTCTCTTAAGTCGTGACACTTGACGAGACTAGCCTAGTCTTAGTCAAGCTTCTGACTAGACTATCAGTAACTAATTTCTAGCCTTAGATAATAGTGAGAAGAGACCTGGAGCAAAAGCTTCAGCACTTACAAGGTAGCTCTGCCGGCACGTATTGTCTGACTTAAAAGGAGTGATTATCAGTGGATAACTAGGTGCACTACTTTGACACTACTGCCGTGGGTGAAAGAAGGGGGGGTAGGGCATTAAGCGGTTGTAACCGCCTAATTTGGCGGCAGATACCGCTGGATCGGGAGACTAAGACCGCGTTACTAAAACTAATGGTATAATGTCCGGCTATTTTCACACCCCTTCTTTTATCTACTATGTCATCAAATGGACATGTCATCAAGTAGAGCATATTATGAAGTGGAGCATGTTAGCAAGTGGAGCATGTCACCAAGTGGAACTATCAGAGTTCCGGCTAGATGTCACAGCGTTGCCTGTGGTCAGGCTTGGTGCCTGACCCTGCGTTACCTAATTGGGTTCTGCAGGCTCTCAACGCCATAACCTCACTATCTTAGATAGATTTCTCAGGTCCAGAAGTGGAATCCTTCCTTCCACTCCTGCACCTTGCAATTAACTACGTTTGCCAGCGATTGCAGCCACTTACGTGACCACCATCGTGTAACACCCAGAGCAATCGTGCGGCCGTTCCGGCCGCACGAAGGCGTAGACGCACCAGCTGAAGGATGGTTCGAGTGTGCTAAGCTGACGCAGTCAGCTCAGCTGGTCAGGGCCGCAGTTCGCCACCTTGATCGCAGCTAACCACTACATAGGAAGATGGTCTGGCAGGAGGAGCAAGCTTCAATTGATCATCTACCACACCCCTAACAATTGTTCTGCTTCTTGCAGTGCCCACCCTCGTCAACCCACGTTACACATTGACACTAGAGGCCGGAACGCGCGGAAAAGATGTAACTGTCAGAAATGCTGCACCATTGCTGTGATCACTGCCAGAGTGGTCAGAAGGAAGAGGTGTGCAACTCCTTGACTCTCTTGGCTCTCTGGCGAAGCCAGAGGGCCATCTTTTGTGGTTCCAAATGTATAAACTAGATCGCTAGATTGTGGCTGATCGACCGTATGATCGCCACGCTTGCCAGCCAGGCCACGATCTACTCCGTAGATCGTACCCTCCTTTTTAAAAATTGTAAGATAAGACGCCAAGGGGACTTAGGTGTAGGCAGGTTTATAACACAACCATTATCCTCAGCCTACTGTAATGTAATGAATAGAAAACCCAAGCTGGATAACCATGTGTATCTAGCTCTATCTTAGCTCACCGCCTAACGTTAGGGCAGAATCTATAACGCCGCGAAGTAGGAACCGCCGCGCTAACAGAGCAAATGATCCGTCAGTGCAAGCACTAAGCGCTTGCACGCCTGCTAATTGAACCTTATATAGTTTGTGCGTTACACCTCCTTCTTTCTGATAGCTACAAATGGTTAATGTCAGCACAGTGTAATCACGCATCCTCTGGGTTCCGTGCTAGTATATAGCCCACAGTAGGATTCCAGGGTTCCGACCTTAGAATTGTTTTAGGGGGTTAGTGCAGTCGTATGTGAGCTTAATTGTGCCAATTATAACAAGAGTACGCTTGTAAGCTTAAGCTTTTCAGCAACTTTTCAGCTTTGTTAATTGTTGGGTTTTTACAACCCTAACCCGGCTAGTGTGGTTAGAACAGTGTGGCTGGATCCACGCAGCCGCTCCGCGGCTGCATCCGTGGATCTGCACAGCCAAGAACGCCAGACTCCACTGCCAACCTCGTATTCAGTCAGCCAACCTCGCTTCGCAGAAGCGAGTGTGGCCAATGCACTCCGTGCACTGGCCACCCTCACGCCTATAATAACACGGCTTCCACTCTCGAAGATAGAAAGAATTAATCACCTTCAACACACTCTGCTTTCCAATGCCTTGACCCCTTTTGCTTTTCAACATTAATTAAGCGCGGCTATGAAAAGCTATCGTCCGAAGCTATCAAGTAAAGCGATTTTTTAAAGCTATCGTATGAATTTATCTCCTAAAAGTAATGTAGTTACTGTTATTACTTACACAAAGTAATCTTATAGCAGCAAAATAGTTATATTAATAAAGTAAGACATGTAATTAAAGTGTAAGATTATATAATTATACCATTAGTGCAGCCTTTGTAACGAGCACTGTAAGGAAACCTCTTTTTCCTACCATAACTCTCTTTGCTAATATCTTAAAGTCTATTACAAGTATAAATAAAAAAGTGTTAACTATCATTTAAAGTCTTTTCTACCCTCTTATAACAGAAACGCTAATAAGCTAACCTAATTTAACAATTTAAGTTAAGACAATCACTTAACGTAATTACAAGTTTAGCGTTAGGGAGGTACTTACCTAAATATTTAGCGGAGAGGAATTTTTTTTTTTTCAGTGGTAAACGTTAAAATAGGAAGTTTAGGGATTAAAAGGAAGAATCAGAGATAAGTTTACAGTTAACGTGTTAAGGTGAGAGAGTGTTTTTATAACTGTATCGTTCTAACTACTGTGGATGCTATACTGTATTATGTATTATTAAACTTCACTACAGCCACTATACAACCAGCTAGGCTTTACGCCTCCAGTCGACTATCAGGTCTCCGTTCACTACACTTTACGTGTAACCTAAAACTTCCTAACATTTATGCCTCCCCTGTCATCCACCCTTAATAAGCGAAATTCGCATCAGTATCCTAAATATCCATCGCTTGTTAATAAACTTAAAGGAACTAGGACGCCCAGCGTGTTTTATTGTTCCTTCGCCTTCTTAATCCTGCCCCTGGCGCAGCTAACTCCACTGGCAGCCTTCTGTGCAGCACAGGCGCTAAAATATCTGAGACTGCCAGATCCTTTCCAAAAGAAAAAGGCCAAAATTCTTCATCCAGTAAAATGATAACTTTAAAGCAAGGAATTGTAACAGCCTTAGGCGTTTTTTTTAGATCCTGTAATGCTCTAACTGTACCTCTTTTTTAATCACTTCGTTAACATTTAAGGAAGAACAGCGAAGAAATCCTTAAAAGAATCCTTATACTAATTACTAAACGGCTAACATACACGTAATACCTTAATAATATTAAATAATAATTAAACTCTTACTCCTAATCCTATTATCTCTTTATTACGCTATTATTTATTAGCTACAAGATATACTAGGTCTGACTTAACTACATAACTTAACTTTTACACTAACTTAAACTTGATTTATATCTCTATTAGTCTCTACCTTAATATCTAACATTTAAAAGTATAAGAAATTTTAGAGAATATTCCTGTTAGCAGCCGACAATCCTTAACTAACACCGAAACGTTATTTAACTTCAGGCTTTAAAACTGCTTGTTAAAGCCGTTAGGGGTTAACGGCGCAGTCCTTCGGCACCCCCAGGAGTGACGGAAATGTAGACTAGCTGTAAGATAGTACCTAACTTAATCTTAGAATAACAGCTTATAAAGACTTTCCTACTAAATACTCTATAAAGCTCCTTTCAGTAACTACAGCGTAAAGAAAACGCAGACATTATTAAGAGTAACAAATTCAGTATAAAAACACCCCTAACCCTCACTATAAAGGCCTTTATCCTCTTCGTAGGCGCTATCGCTATATTCGCCATTACCGTCGCTGCTTAGGACACCTGCCGCGACTGGTGTAACGAGTTCTATACTAACTATATTAATTCTAGCGGCAACTTAACATTTTGCGGCGCTCTTTGCGGTATATCTTTTATGCCTGGCTCCGTTTTATAGTTTTCTTTACCTCTTAGAGAGATCGACTTATATAAAGCTAATTATTTCACGAATTTAACTTATATCTTACGGATTACACTTAGGTAATGGTACTAAGTAGTGATAGTAGTAGGACGGCTTAGAGAAGTTAAGGTTAGGTAAACTGGTTTGAAAGACTATATAAGAAAGGTAAAGAGAAGTCCTAGATTATCTTAAGGGGGCGATAAGATCTTATATCCCCCTTAGTGGTCTTACTGAGTTTATAATGCCGTTTAGCTTTTAACGCCCTGTCTTTAGTTATAGTAACCTATTCTTCCAGTTTTAAATCCACCTGTTAAAAAACCACTAGACGTTATAGATATACAAGGGGAAGTCGAAAGGTATCCTTGCTGCCAGTCTCAGGGTGAATCTTACCCCTATATTTTATATACTACCACTCTACCACTCTACCACTTCTATATCACTAGATAATAAAGTACTTATATAAATCTGGTTTGTGGACCTTTAACCTTACCCCCACTTCTATCTATCCGATACTACGGTGCTAAAGCAGCCTCAGCAAGTTTCTTATTTAGCTGGAGAAGACGGCCTTTCAGGTAAGCGGATACGGCCTGGACCTTACTCCGTTAACTTTCAGATTCCGTTCATTACTTACTTTAGTTAGGTGGTTGGCTTAGTTGAGTGCCTGTAGAGGGTACTCCAGGTGCTCTAATAAAGGGGTTAAGAAGCCAGGAAGGCAGTAGGGAAGGCGGTGTAGGGATACTATAGGTCCAGGGATACAGATAGCTCCCCGGGTACCTAGGGAATGCGCCTGGGGGTGGAAGAGAGTTTAGATAAACTGGTCCGGGATATAGAAACATGTTACTTCTCGCCATGCTAGGGACGGCGGTGGGAGCTATCGGTGTTTCCACACTATTGGACGCTGGGTAGCTTGGTAGAGGGTATCTCTGGGGGGCGCTGGTGAAGGACTGAAATGTTGGGACAAGGTAGGGCGGATTAGGCATGGTGGCGGTGACATTTGTGGTGCTAGGGGGTTCATTATAGTCAGGGGGGCGGCCATTAAGCGTCGCATGAGCCGCCGCCTTCCGCTTCTCTTGGCGCTTGATGCGCCTTTTCTCTGTCCGTCTCGCTTAGCGGGCTTGGTCGCTTTCATCTAAAGGGGGAATGTAATGATTAGCAGGTGCAAATGTATCTGACAGGGACAGAAGCAATGCATGTATACCTTGATTCACCTCGCTCTCGTTGTCCAGGTTCTTGTTGATTTGCTTCTGATCTCCAATAAGCGAGCGCCGCAGACAAGCGAGCGCCGCACTTAAAAATCCACCTATAACCCTGAAAATCTACCTCTTCCAAAATCACCAAATCTTAGTATAATTGTAAGCGGATTTAAATATGATTGATTTGATACTTTCTGTGATTATAGAAAGGCTAAAACTTATCTTAGCACGCGCTGGTTTTGCTATAAACATAACTTGCTTAGGGTTTTATAGGAATGTATGTAATAAACGGAGTGACACAACTTTTGAAAGGCACATCTGTACTGGCGGTACAACCCTGCAACACCTCGCTTCGCAGAAGCGAGTGTAGCCAATGCACTTCGTGCACTGGCCACCCTCACGGCTATAATAACCTGGTTTCCGCTCTCAAAGATAGAAATAATTAATCACCTTTTCCACACACTGTTTTCCAATGCCTTAACCCCTTTTGCATCTTAATATAAACTCATAGGGGCGTTTACCTACATGGGCCTTGATCACTTAGCGAAAAACATACGGTTGCTTCGATTCGGCGACATCGGTGGTGATGGGATCAACTGCACTCTCACTACATACGACATCGCAGATTGTCCCCTCTACGTATGCCTCTCATACGCATGGGGAGATCCCAACTCACCTCAGGAGAAGATCATCCTCAACAACCGGGAATTTCTAGTGCGCCAGAATCTCTAGTTCGCGCTTCAGGCTCTAAAGAGAAAGACAAGCAAGTGCAGGTCGGCAGAGTCTCAAGAGAGAATCCACATTACAAATTTCAGATATATCGGCAATCGCAAGTACCCAGCCGACTGGGATGGTACTGTCCACAACTGTTACTAGATTAACGCCATCTACATTAACCAAAACGATCTCCCCAAGCGGGGCCACCAAGTCAATATAATGCAGGACATTTTCTCAGCCGCCAATCTCGTTATCACCTAACTCGGGCCTGAAACGCCGGGATCCGATCTTACGGTTAACGTTATTATAAAAAGACTATGTGGAGGAAATATCAATACCGAACAGATAAGCCTAGCAGAGTATTCCGCAGTCCATACCCTGTTTTGCTAGCCCTACTAGAAACGTATGTGGATTGTTTAAGAGTTTATCTTGGCACGGAACCTAGTCATTTCCTGGGGATCAGGGGGTATTGTATAGGAAGTCCTCTTGGAGTTTTTCAGCAAGATAACCCTTAGTTTTGGGTCGGGCATTCGCGGGCGGCCGGGGGCTTATATGTCGGCTGCATGGACGCTATGCAGACAAAAGAGCGCGTGGAACAATCCCGACAGAGCTACTACCTTTACGAGACTTGATGTGCTGTTTCGAGATTTTTGCGATAGGCTTTATGTCGATCCCAGAGACAGAGTGTATGCCCTTCTCGGTCTCATCCGGGATGGGAACGGGGACGCCTCAGAAAGACTGCTGGCCAACTATACCATCACGCCGATACGGCTATACTTCCAGGTTCTGTGTTACCTACGCGATGCAGAGGCATTAGTTTTCAAACAGGACTGGGCGAATTTCAGAACAATGCTGAGGATAGCGTTGGGCATCCATGATCGTGATAGTTACAACGTCATCTATCAAATCACAGAGCCGTATCGCCCCCAGAAAGGTCTTCTGTTTCCCAAGCGCGTGCACTACGAGTTCTTAAACGCCCTACGAACCAAATTTACCGAATGTTTTGACCACAGCAACGGAGACCCCCATAACACATATAACTGGATAATTTTCAAGCTTAGGGGATTTCCACGCCAGGACGACCCCCAGGCATGGGAGTGCTTTCAAAATGTGTTACAGGAAGCTTTGGATATCCATCACGTGTGGACCTAACCTGGGAGAGAGTCCTATCTCAACGGTTTCCGGAAAATCCGTACTAGTCATCTTAACTCCTAATCCTAATGTTATTAGCCGGAGCTAGATAGCAATTCCAGCGGATTACCTGTTAATTAAATACGCGTATAATAAAAAGTAAGTTACTTGAGAAGACATCCTGCTGTTATATCTACTTAAACGAAAGAATCTACGTGCCTGTCGCCACCTAGGGGGTCTCCGAATCTCTCCTAACCATCTTAAACTCTTCACTAAGCAGGTTGTTAACGTCTTGTTCGCTTTTCTTTAGGAGTTAAAGGCACACATTAAAGGGTATGGTATCCGCTTTGATAAACGTGGCTGTTTAGATGAGTGCTAGTGGCAGATTATCTAAACGAGAAGAGAGTGTTAATAGTTCGTTAGATGTGTGAAGAATTAGCTAGAGAGTAAGCTTTGCGGTCGCTGGTTAAAGATTTTCAATAACGCTGACGACTGGCAGCTCTTCAGTTAATCAGGATACAGACGATCTGTTAATACTTTCTTCCCAGTTAGGACATTTACCGCTTATATTAGTCCAGGCCGTTGCTTTTATCTAGGAGATAGGTATATTAGTTAACAAGTATTTACGTAACGCTGCTGGTAGTATTACATAATTGCCTATACGGCGTATATGTAACCCCGGTAATATGCAGTGTATATCTGCTACACGTATATGCTATACTAATATTTAAGAGTACCAGATCCAGAAGCGAGAGATTAGCAAGAGCGTCGTTTCTCTGTTATGCTGCTAGGCTTTTTAACTATTAAGGCTAATGGAAAGAGGCGGAGAAATTTGTCATATAGGTAACAGGATTACGGACAGAACTGTTAAAAGAGGAGCATCCCTCCACACTGACTAGCATAGCTAACTTAACGTTGATGTATTAGAATTAAGGCTGATGGGAGAAAGCTGAGAAGCTTGAGGTGTAAGTGATAAAGGCGAGAAAAAGGGTGCTGGGAGAGGAGCATCCTGACACTCTACTCAGCATAGCCACTCTTACCTATACTTGGAAGAGCCAGGGCCGCCTTAACGAAGCTTTAGAATTAATGCGCCGATACGTCGAGCTCGAGCAGCAAATACTTAGCCCGGATTATCCTTACACAGTGTCTTATGTTTCTACGTTACGTAGATAGAAAGCGCTAGTAAATTAGAATGTAAATACATAGGCAGTTAATACCGTCTGCAAATTGATCTAATTACCACACCGATCGCAGCGGTCTTTCTAATAGTTAACTCTGCAGAGTGCACCAGCGTCTATGCACGGAATGTCCCAGAACACAAGTGCTAATAAACAACCAAAGCCTTTTATAAGTAGTCGACTTTATTCACAGTCTGGACCTAGAAGGGAATTATTTATGGCATCTAGCTGTGCTGGGTAAGTTGAACGAAAGGATATTCTACATACCTGACTTAAGAACCGCATTTAACGGAATTACGGATAAGAATTACAGGTAAGCGGTTGTGGGGCTGTTAGGGCGGCCTTAACGTAATACCTAGTATATTTTACGCTATACTGTATATCAGTATTAACGGCCCACTTTTAGGTCTACATAGAGAAAGTTTTTGTGTTGAAACCTGGACACTGAACCTTGCCACTACTGTATTATCACAAGCTATAATATGATATAACTATATAAGGCTATTATGTAAAGCTAACTCATAAAGGTAATAAAATTGCTATTATTACTAACCAGAAGAAGCTGTATAGCAGAATAAATATGTCAGCAAAGTTTCATACTAGTGGTCAGTTACAATTTGGCGATCTGGTTTCTGCACGTAGAAACACAAAAGATAGCCCTCTAGCTTCACTACATAGTGGAGGAAGTAATTACTATTAGAAACGTTGTAACACTGCTCTGATCACTACCAGAGCAATCAGAAAGATAAGAGGGTTGTAATTGCTTGATTCTCTGGCTCTCTGGATTCTCCAGAGAGCCATCTTTTTTATGTCTACCTGGAACGAGATCGCCAGATTATGGCTGATCGCTAGTATAAACGCCACACCTGTCAGCTTCGGCCACGATCCCCGCAGTGGATCGTACCCTCTTTTTTAACACATACCTTATCAAGCGGTTAACAATGAAAACGACACTGCGTACCTAACGATACTCCTTTAGCCCCTTTAAGTCGATAGGCTGTCAGGTAAACTACCCTCTTAAAAGTATTGTCACCCCACCCGATTTTGCCCCACCCCCCAACATAACACCCCGACAATTACTTATACGTTTTTCCACCAAAACAAGTCCAATTGCAGTGTAACTATATACAATTTGTAAAGCAGAAGCAGGCCTTCAATACTTTATATACCAACCTTTAGCCCACTGTAGTGCGGCAACGCGGCGCGGCATCGACTCCACAAGCCTGTCAATCATAGCCTAAGGGACTACCCACCACACCGCCTTCAGGGCTGCAATAACCATTGCTCTATTCGCTACGTTATCGCTGAGGGAGCTCAAATGAGGGTATTCGCGCTTAAGGATAGCCTTTATATACTTCCAAACGTGCTTAATCAGATTCATATCGGGGCTCTTTAGAGGGTGGTTAATAACCCAGATACCGTACGACTCCAGCCACTCTTTAGAGGCCTTACTTGTGTGGATTTGTGTGTTATCTTACTGAAAAAAGTGCCTTAGCCTGTAGTTTGGAAGTAAACCTTCCTTTAAAGCCTGAATATAACTCTGTGATGTATAGCTGTTACGCTTTACTAAAGGGTCTCTCTCCATTATTACTAGGTTAGACCGACCTCTTTTCCAGATTATCCCCCAGACTATAATTGTAATCTCTGCCTTTATGTAAGTTATAAGATTAACGTTCTTATAGCGGTATTAGGCATTAGGCTCTCGAAAGATCTATCTACCTAGGGTTTTGGGGTTTGTTTCGATCGAACATTTATCAGAGTAGGAGCCTTATATTGTGGGGTTAAAACTACGTGTATTATAAGTAACAGGGGGTACATCTTTAACACTACTTACCTCTACTAAAACAGTAGGATTCTGGTCCTAAAAACACGCGTACGTTAGCTGTTAAGATATGTAAGCATCTGTAAGCTGTATTCTTTTCTATACGCGTTATTTACGGCGAAAATGCTTACCCAGATGGCGACAAAGGGTAAAAACGCTAACGCTGACATTTGCCAAAATAGTAACCGCCGCCCAGGTTATTTAAGGGTTCCGCTTAATTAGTGTTGTAATATAGCGTTTGATAGGATCGTTCATCTTCTTCGGCCGGCCTGTTCGAGGTAAAGATTCCACTGTTTCGTGGAGTTAGAAGCGTTTGAAGGTGCGCTTCACAGTTCGGATATGGTAGCCAAACTCGCGCGCGATGGTGGCATTTAGGACCCCCGCCATTCGCGCACGAACCATAGCTGCGCGCTTAATCGCAGTGAGTTCGCGGCTGTTTCGCCCAATAGAACGGGCATTTCCTGATATAACGGTACCGAATTCACGCATTTTAGCCCATGTTTGCAGGAGTTATTACATCTGCAAAAAAGGGGAGTTACATTTACGCGACGCGTCGAAATGGAGTGGCTGGGTACGGGGGCATGCAGGGGTGACAATACTTTTGAGAGGTGACTGTACCTAAAAGTACCGTCACACCACTCACAGATCTCCTAATGATATTAGCCTAACGGACACCTTAGCAATACCTAAGAAGGCATGCTAGACGATCATCATCCGCACAGGCCACAATTTTTAGCAGTGTCGTTTTCATTAGCAACCGCTTGCTTGTGTAACGATGCGGGGGAACCGTTGCGCCAACCAGGGCAAAAGATCTGTCAATGTAATCACACCAGTGCTTGTATCCCTTCCCGATTAAGGGTATATAGCGTATATATTACACTTTGACGTAAAGACTTGGCTTGATAACCATAGGCACTCTGCTTAGTTCTGGCTCACCGCCTTTAGGCAGCAGCATCTTCCTGTCTATACTTACAGAAAAGTGGTTCATAGCCTGTGCTCGGAAGGTATCCAGGATATACTGTTAGAAAAGAGAGCACGATCTGCAGAGCGAATCGTCGCCCTAACCTGGCTAGCGTGGCAATCACACTGCTCATCAGCTACAACCCTGCTATCTAGTTCATCTACCCAGATACTAAATACTTAAAAGGTAACTCTCTAGTAAAGCTAAAGAGTAAAGATAATCAAGCATTTACAACACCTTTTTTTAGTCGCTCTGGAAGTAATCACAATAGTAGTGCAGCATTTCTAACATATACCTGTACTTTCTATCAGCGTATCCACAAATCATCCCATAATTTGTTATACAGACAGTCGTCAAGAATTTGTATAAGGCTGTTATAAGTAGTCGTTAGATAAAGCCATCTTGTGGGGAACGATGTTTATAATCACAATATAACCTAATATGCTCTACTTCGATAGCATGCTTTACTTTAATAACATGCTCCACTTTAATAACATGCTTCATTTAACGACATACTGTAACGTGGGTTAATAAGGGTAGGCACTGCAAGTAGCAGAACGGTACCTATATTCCAAGGTTTTCATTGTAAATTGTTTAAGTGGTTACACTACCGTTATGATCACTACCAGTGCGGTCTAAAGAAGAAAAAGAATTTTAATTCTTCTGTTCCTTAGCTCTCTGGCGAAGCTGGAGGGCCATCTTTATATAGCTACGTGCATGAAGTAGATCGTCAGATCGTGGCTGATCGCCAGTTTGATCGCCACAACTGCCAGCCACGGCCACGATCCACTGCGTGGATCGTACCCTACTTTTTGACACAAATTATTAAAGTGACTCAAACAGGCGAAAGTGCGACGATCAGTGGAGAATTGCATATGTTACGTTCACACCATTACTGTAAAGCGAGAGAAAGGGGTGGGGAATATAAGCGGTTAAAGCCACCTAATCCGGCGGCATCTGCCGCCGGATTAGGAGGGTAAGACCACGTTACTGAGACTAATAGTATAATAAGTAGTATATCTTTAAATTATTTGTAAAAGAAACGTCGTTCATAATTATAAGAACCTCTTACTCTACTCCTCTATACTTAATCCCCACATACTGTAAGCTGTACAGGTACTTAATCGTCTGCTTTACTGCAGTTAGGTGCTTTAGGCTTAGGTTAATTAAAAACTGTAAGAAAATAGAGGCTATAAAGGTTACATTCAATTAAATTATAATTAATGTGTATAGGATAGATCTTATAAGTTTTTAATACTCCTTAACTTCTACCTTTAACGCACTCCTTATATTCTTAAGGAGTTCTATACTAGGGAGGGGGATATTTAGGAATACACCCTTTAAAAGGTTATACCGTTTAGTAATCTTCTTAATATATTAGTTATAAGCTAATTAAAGCTTTTATTTACCCTAGTCCCTAATTACCTAAATACCGATAAAGCTAAAGATCTCTCCTTTTTATAAACTTTATACTGTATATAAAGCTCTTACATAATTATTTTTACAGCTTTATAATATTTTTTTACAAATATTATAAGGTAATTGTTTATATAAAAAAGTATAAACACAGTTTTACTCTTATTAAACGTAAGGTATAGCTCCTTATTTAATAAAGTAAAGCTAAGCTCTTTTAATATTAATGTAAACTCCTTATATTATAGTAATAGTAAGTCTTATAAGCTATATAACGCTTATTTAAGCTTATAATAGAAATTTTCTTCCTTAAAGCTATTTAAAAGCTTATATATTACTAAGGAGTTATTATCTCACGTAATGTATAAGAAAGCCTAAATTATATCGAATTACCAGATTTCCAGGTCTCGTTAAATAGTAAACACTATTATTATCCTAAATAAACAAACAGCTAAAGTCGCTATATAAGTATTCTAAAGTATATTAACCTCTTAAAGGTTACCTTTTACATAGATTTTAACTTTACATTTCTTAAATATATTATCTTTGTAAAACTTATAAGTAAACACCTATTTAAGCGGGAGTAGTTGTAAAAACATTATAGTACGTTTTATCTTACGCTATGTTCTTTTATAGAGAAGGTGCTGTATCTTAACTTAATACGCCTCTTTAAACTTAAAGCTAAGTATATAGTTTTCAAGATCCCTTTAATGCTTTAAAAGCTGCAGTTTAAAGAGGTTATCTTTATAAAGGTAAGGTAAGCTTAAAGCACTACTATTAAGAACACAGCGTGCAGTGTCTTATATACTTTACTCCCTTCTTTAATAACTATTTACTAATTAAGTAAAAACGTTATAAAGAAGCTTATAAAGCCCTTATTAAAAATTAAGTATTTAATCTTAATTCCACTGTAAATCTAAATAGTAAACGTATAAATTACTAACTTAAGTAATCTAATAGGAGCTAACTACTCTTAAAGTCTCTTACTTTATCTTAAAGTAAGAGGGTAGTTAATTCGTAGGTACGTATTCTGTATTTCCAGCTCTGCTACTATAAAAATATCTTTAGTTAAATCTTCTAATAAGGTATCTTTATACTCCTTTAAAGCTTTATACTTAAAGGTTATAAACGTCTTATTATAACTGTCTTCTTATAAGTAACTACTTTCCTTAAGATTTATACGTAACTTTACATTATTAATAAAAACCTTATTTAACTGTTTTAAAGTTTCTTATTATCTAAACCTTCACTTAAAAAGCTCCTTAATCTCTTTAAACCTATTATAATTTACAGAAGGTGATCTAACACGTTTACTAATTAAGTAAAGGTATAAACCTTAAATTTAAGGTTAAGTTTTAACCTTTAACGTTAACTCCAGAGTTAAAAGTCTTAATTCAGTACTTATAAAGCTTTCCTTAAGCGTTATAAGCTTATCCTTAATCTAAAAGAGTACTACTCTATCTTTAAGTACACTTACCTTTAAGTTCTAACCCTTAAGAGTATCTTCAATATCAGATTTAAAGGTTAAAGCTTCATTATTAGTAAGTGTAAGTGTAACGTTTAAGTTTAAAACGTTAATAAGAAGCTTAAGTACAGATAAAACGTCTTATATCTACGGCTTAATTTTAATAAAGTTAAACAGTTATTAAGTAACCTATACTAATAATATCTTTACTTCCTTACTCTCCTTTTTATAAAAAGCTTTTTATTAAATACCACATTACACGTTATAAGTACTGTTTTTAATTACAGGCATTAAATACAGTAGATATTAAAAGCTACATATCTAACTAAATACTTAATATACCTTTAAGGTTTAGTCTTAAAACTAAACTTATCCTACTCTACCTCTTACCTCTTATTAAAAACGTAAGTTTAATACCTATAAGTGTAAATCCTACTCTAATCTAAATAGTAATCGTTAATTAAGCTTCTACTAAGCTCACCTAACAGTATATATTACTAAAAGTACTGTCTAAACTATTTATAAAGCTTCTTATTAAGTAATATCTAATTATTTCGTTAGTTAAAGCTTATCCTATATAAGTAAGTAGCTACTTACACGCATTTAAGTTAAATCGATTTAAAAAGGTTTACTCCCTCCCTTATTTTAATAAATTTCACAATTAGCTCCTAACTTACACGCTTACTCCTACTATTCAGTTTATATATATATAACAGAGTGGCTTCGATTTTAATCCCTTCTTTAATCACGTAAAGCCAATACAGCGTATATCCCTTAATTGTAATTATTAAAGTCTCTTAATCTTAATATATAATATATATAATAAACCTAAACTACCGTTTGACTTAATTTATAAAATTCTTAATAATTTTAAACACTTTTAGCTCTTTTTTATCCTTTAATAGATAACAGAAAAGCTTCCTACTATACTTATCCTTAACTATAAGTAAGTAAATTAATCTATCCTATACTCTTTTAAAGCAAAAAAGGTCTTAGCTAATTTATAAGAACAGGTGATAAGAGAAACCTTTAAAACAGTGTTTTAAAATAATTTATTATAAATATATAAGTGTATAATATTTACAGTTAATAATCTTTATACCTATACTTATAACGTTACGTACTTATTTAATAAGTTTCTTAAAAGCTTCTAGCCTTAAGTGCCCTGCTTAAGCGTATTAAAGGTGCTTTATATCCTCTTAAAGGTATAGTTATTACTGTAAATGCTTTACTCCTTGTTTTATTATAATTACTAATATAGTATGTATAGCACTTTTAGTAAAAGGTATTAAAAAGCTTAAATAAGTGAAAATAAAAGTATATTATAAGAATATTAGATTATACTGTCACTTTAACTTCTTTAACATTATATTCTTTTTTATATTACTGTAACGAAATATATAGTTAAACTTATAATATTAAGCTCCAGCTTTAGTAATTAAAGCTTTTAAAACGATATTAATATAAAAACCCTTTATAACAGTTACGTTATTAAGTATTAAATCTTTATTATCAGTTCCTTTAAAGCTTGTAAGCACCTTTAAGATCACTTACTTACTATATCTAAAAATTAGAAATAAGTTAATCTTTATTTAGATATAATCTTTAACTTTAATACGCTAAAAGCTCCCTTTAACTAAAAGCGATTTATAATTAATAAGGTGCATTAATCTGTAATTATTAACTAGGGTGTTGTTAAAGAGCAGGTGCTTAGTGAAACTTATAGTAGAGAATTACCTTATTACTTTAGTAATCACTTTTATTATATAAACGTTAATTACTACAGTGTTAATAAATCTTAAGAACTTTAAAACGCTTAAACAGTCTTAACTTTAAGTGGTTAAAATAGCTCCCTACTTCTCCTAATAAGATTAGTAAACTTTTAACTATTTAAAGTTTATAAATTACGCTTTAATCTTCTCCCTTATCTTAGATCCTAACATTTTAATACGTTTAGTGTAAATAAGAACGTTTAAAAGTAATCTAATAATTATTAAATGTAAGATCTAACAGTTTATAAGTTCCTATAAGTGTTTTCTTCTATAGGGACAGTTCTTTTTAAAGCCTTAATTAGTCTTATTAGATACTTTAAAGTGGTTACTAGTAAAGAAAACTCCACCTTACTTATTATTATTAATAACGTATTTTACTTTATAAATTTATATAAAAAGGATATAAGTGTAATCTGTAATTCTAAACATTAAATATTTTATAGTTTCCTGTTCTACTAGTTTAAAAAACTTTTAATTCACCTATTAAGGCGCTATATGTACTGTAATAGTTTTTAACCAGTCCTTAATAACTAAGGGCCCTTAGATCTCTGTGATTTTAAGCGCTTTTACCTTATAATAAACTGTTTCCTAATCTTTAATTTATTACTCTTTTAATACGTTAATATTTTTAACTTATTCTATTATTACATAATATTCCTAATAGATTTAAAAAGTAAGGCTTATCTTATTAAACTTAAGTCATTATTAAAGGAAGTATATAAACGCTTAAATTATATATTTACCGTTTTAAATTATCTTTTATATAACCAGTTCTTTAAAACTTTTATTAACTGTATAATTAACCTAGTTTTAAATATATTAGTATAAGTTAATAGTTTTAACAGTAACTGTAATAAGAGTAATAGCTTTATTTATTAAGTGTTTATATTCCTCTTTAATATCTTATTATATAATCGTAATAAGATTTAACTTATCCTTAACTGTCTTTAAAAATAAGGCTGTTAACTTCTAATATTTATAAGTGAAGATATATGATTTAATTACCTTCTTTTAACGCTTATTAATAAGCTTATAGATTATTAGAACAATTAGCTTAATATATGGATTAACTATGTTAGGAGCAGTAGGATTAATAAGATACTAGATCCTTTAGTTTATTATGTAATATTTAAGAGTTTTAAACTAAAAGGGCTACTCTTACGCGCTTTTAAGCTTCTAACTATTAGCTAAAATATTTTAGTAAAAGGCGTTTTCTTCCGTTATAATGGGCGATTCGGAGGATTGGTAAAAGGGTTTTACAAAGGGTACTGCTTATAAGCGTCTTAATTAATTAATTCCACACTTTATTCAGTTAGACAGAGCCGGGCTTATAACTGTGGAACGTTTTTAACTGAGGAACGAGGAGTTTAAGAGCAGCGGAAATACAGTTGCAAAGTGACTTAATTTGGTAGAAAAGGGGAGTGTAAAGCACTTCCCAGTTATATATAAATGGAAGCTCCCTGTGTGTGGGGAGAGCACATGATCTAAGGCCCCTGCGCTCCAGCCAAGCCTGGAGCGGTAAGGCGCCTGCGCGCCTGAGTGCTAAGAACTGCCGCTGCAGTTCGACAACCTTCCTTATAACTGTGAATAGTGGCAAGCCGTGTGGCAAAGCCGCGCGGCTACAATTGCGCGTCTGTGGCAATGGTTACATATCTATTGTTATGGTGGTTTCCAGACTCTTCTTCTAACAGTTCTAGCTTCTGGCCAGAACCCCCTTCTTTCTGACAATACTCTAGGCTGTGATCTGATATCCACTTGAAAAAGCTCATAGCTAAGCTGATCCTTAAGCTGATCCTTAAGCTGATCAAGGATGCTGGATCGCCTGATAAAGTCCGGATTATTAGTGTAGGGCACGAAAGCTAGCTATCTTTAGTTTATACCTACATTAATAAGTGGATTAAGGCTACTGCAGAGGTAGTAACAGAACGTCTAGAAGGAGAGTGGGAAGTATGTGCTGATTTTAACGGGTAGTCTCTTAACACTCGGTAGATTCTCACTACGTATGTTATAGCTGAGGTTATGCGGCTTCTTACGAATAGGGGTCCCCTTATTCGTAAATCGTTTATCGATACTGGTATTGCTGTTGCCCTTAATGGGTCTGAGGACTACTTGATTAATATTAAGCGTCTTCAGGAGGCTAATATTAGGCCTGATTTTACTGGTTGGGAGACAGTAACAGCGAATTACGCGCTTGAGGAATACGAGCCAGACCCCGTTAACGGCGACCTCCTTTTCGAAAACCTCGGCGTTAACTATTGGAAGCTCACAAAACGCGAACTGTTAGTTATTGCTAAGACACGTGGTTTGACAGTTAAATCTAAGGATACGAAATAACGGCTGGTGGATCTGTTGAAGGAGTAAGATGCCGAGAGTTTTGTGGATTCGGAGGTTGACGACGAAGAGGTGGATTACGAAGAATGAAGAGTGCTAGAAGCAGCGAGTTTGCAAGGAATTTTATACTACAACCAGCTATCTAATCCACCAGCCAGTCTCTCCTGCTTATCATTGCCGTACAACCTACCTGCAAAACAACACGCCTCTCAACACCAAGATCCACAGAATGCACGCAAATCCACAGAATCCAACACCCTGGCTCTGTGGGGGGAGCTAGTCTCACTGCCCACAGGGGGCTGGCTTCCACTAATCCAAATCCGGCGGTTTTAAAGGGGCCGCTTACTTAGAATCCAGAGGCTGAAGCGGTGGCTTTGCGTGGCTCGTGAGCGTGCACGTCCACCGAGTAAAACCGGATTTATTGAGAGAATACGGTAGCACGCGATGTTGGCTGTTAATGCCCTGGTGGGTGCAGCCTTTCCCAGGCTTTCCAGATCATCAACACCCTTCCTGCGAATGTAATTCCTGATATCGTCGAATGTGGCAAGCCTATTTCTCACGAGGAAGGCTGTCTTCTTTCCCTGGGATTCACGTTGGTAGTACGCGTACTCCATGTCTGATTTCTTGAGGTTGCGTTGTAAATCCCAGAAACGAATTTTTTTCTTGAGCATCGTCTCGCTAATCATAATCAGTATCGTGGTAGGCAGGCAGGTATCTGATCTAACTTATCGACGGAGGCTCTTACCTCGGATAAAATGAGCGCTGCTGAGCGAGTTGACTTCTGAGTTCTTGGAAACTTGTGGCTTTGTCTAGATACTGTAAAGTGATGATATCTCGCTGTTCTTCCCATTGCTGCTTGGTGTAAGACTTTGCCGGCCTGGTCACGGCGGTAAAAGGAGCGACAGATTCCATGTTGTGACAACTGCAGGGGAAAAACAAGCAAGGTTTAAATGGGAAGACTTGAGAGACAATTTGGGGTTTGATATAGAATCATACGGACAATGTGGCTGAGAAGGAAGAAGGAAGAAACTGATGGTGGAGGTGCCCAGGTAGCGTGCGCTCTCCATCCTTTATATACATGTTGAAACTCCCACGTCAATTCAAAGTTACTGTCTCAGCCCCACTCAAAAGTTTCTCGTAGCACCTGTTCACAGCTGCTGCTTGTTTGAATCAATGTGATTGGAAGACAAATGTTACCCGCAGCTACCCTGACCAATCAAGCTGATGATGCAGCCAGAAATCATGCAAGCCAAGGCCGGCAGAGGGGCGGATGGCAAACTTCCAAGTCCTCGGAATTGCGGAGCTTGGGTTGATTTTGGTTGATCTCGTCCGGCAGCCGTATCTCCTTTTGTGGGGCGCCAGAGTACTAAAGTACCAGACCGACAAGCAAAAGAGCCTGCCGTTGGGAAGAAGCCAGTTAAGAACACGTCACAAACAGGTTATAGCGCGCTCCCTGACAGATCGTTCCCTCACCTAGGTTTTGTCCCAACCCTACTAGACCGGATCACAAGCTAGAAGTAGAGCCCGTGAAAGGTCCACGAGAGCGGCAAATCCAGACATTGTACTGCACCGCACCGACAGACTACGATACTCGCTGTATTCGTAGCGAGAGTCCTGCCTTAAAGACTATCAAACTTCGTGAGCTCTCTAGCTCTGGTCCTTAACCATACAATTCACAGAATTAAAGAAACATCTTTTAGGAGACAGCAGCAACTCATTGAAATTAGTCCGAACGTCAGGTTTGACGTTATAAAATAACTTTTCTTTTTGGACGACAAGCATGTAACGAGACAGATTGAAATTAGTGACGCGTTTCATTAGAAGGAGAGAGTGGGCTTTCATGGGATAAGTAATGAAGAAGTAGGCTGGAAACGGTTTAAACAGGTTTTATATAAAAAAGTATAAATAGGGGCCTTAAGAGCTAGGAGACTACGGAGGGGGGTTGGGACCTCTCCCCGGGCTTTTTGTTTCTGGTCTCTCAATAGCCAGACCAAGGGTAAATTTATATAAAGACCAGAATTAGTACCTGTAGTTGCGCTATTTTGGTGAGGGACTAAATCTAGGCCATCGAAGCGTGTCAGGGCTTATTTGGCTTCGAAATTCAAGCTGCGGGGTATTATTACAGTAGAATCTTATGGTTTTATGGCTGAACGATCGGCCACCTCCAGATATAGATTTTGACGATCTTAACGAACGATATTTGCGGGTGTGGGAGATTACTACTCCTCTTAACTAGGTCTAGTCAAGGCAAATTCCATCGTATCAGCTTCTCTCGCATAAAAGCATCTTCGATTTTCAACGGGGTGTCGGTGAGCATCTTGATGATTGAGTGACCCGGGCCCATGCCGCAGGCATGGTTAAGCTTTAGTATACCGAATTACAAGGTCTTATCTACGAAACCGCTTTGTAAGAGACGCCGATGGCTTGCGTGACCGGTCATCTGTCGGCTATATATGGGTACCCTGGTTTTCAGTTCACACATGCAATCTAGGTAACATTCACCCCTGTCAGATCCAATGAGACTAGGTGAACTGAACCTCATTTTAACTATCATCACGACAGAGCAGCTAGATATATAGATCGCTTAAAGGGCATATGGGTGTGCTTCATGATGTTAAAGATGCAGCAAACCTGCAGGAACCGAAGCGCGCCAGTAAACGAAGCGGGAGAAATTGCCATTCGCGGGGGTATTTTACCCGACTTTATACCTGTCTCCACCACTGGTTGATAGCACGGTTCTGCTGCTGCAATTTTCGCCACGGAGACGGCTAATGCGACCGAGGCGACCCGGAAAGAAAGCAAAAGCTACACCGGTTCAAGGAAACCTTGCGAGTGATCCATTTCAAGAGAAGGGCCGTCTACGGCAAACCGAGATGAGGTCTGTTACCGAGCTGTCACGATGCAGGTCCCATCACCGGCACTTGGTGACAGCGGGAAGACCTTGGATTATAAGCCCCCAATGGCATCAGATTTTCTGGGCATTAAAGAGCATATCAGCGCTCAGAAAGCGGCGTATAATCCGAACCTGGGACACCCTTGCCGCAATGCCCCACAACATAACTATAAGCGACCAGTCATTAACCTCGACCTATAGCTATGATCTCGACGGGGCTGCTCAAGGGCCTTGCTGCCCTGGGTTTCAGCGTTGGAGTTCAGTCACAGGGGACAGAGTCGTGCGTCGAAACAGTAACGGCAAGAATGGGGGACACCTGCGCTTCCCTGGCCGAGTTTGCCGGCATTTCAGTATCTCAGTTTCTGAGGTCCAATCCCCTGGTAACGAACTGTGAGGTTCTTGTTGGAGGCGCTGCCTACTGCAAAATAGGGACTGCTAGTGGGACACCCACCGTCGCAGCCGGCCTCCCCTTATTCCCCTCATCGGCTTCGTCGCCATCGCCTTTGGAGACTAGCGGGGATGGGGCCTGTGGAGGGAATGTTACTTGCGCCGGGTCGCGATTCGGCCGCTGCTGTTCCGCTCACGGCTTTTGCGGAACCTCGATCGACTACTGTGGCGAGGGATGCCAGGTTGGCCTTGGCCAATGTGGTGACGTCTCCTCCGAGACAAACGCAGTCTCGATCATAACGGTTGTTGCAACAAGCACAGTTCGCGTCACTGATACTGTCACTACAACACTTGTGACAACGACAGTGGCATCAAATTCGGCCAGTACTCGCACGACAACTACAAAAACCCAGAGTCCGACAGTCAAGCCATCGCTTACACTTCCTAGGACCCCAAATAATTGTCCGTTTCACACCCCAAGTTCCTAGACCTTTTCAGCTAACCGCCACTTCCCTCCGCCCTCAGGCAAAACCTACGATCAAATCCGCGACGACGACAACTGTCGCACCATCGCAACCCGCAACAGCTTCAACCTGCGTGACTTATACAGGCTGAACCCTGCGATCAACACCGGGCCATTTCTCCCCGGCCCGTTCCCCGGCCTCGGTGGGCCGGGGAGTTGTTCGCCTGGCAGGCCGCTGCCTGATCCTCTGGGCCTATTATGTCGTATCAACTGTGAGGATCTGTGGAAGGGGTATTATGTGTGCACATCGGTGCAGGCAGGGTGGGGGTTGGGCCCAGGGTTGGGCCCATGGTAGTACCATTGTTGGAAACGGGGTCTTGGTTCTGGGACTCGGCTGAGCTGGCAGGCGACATCTCTTATGTGCGTTCAGATTTCCCGCTAGGGCGGTACAACCAATGCTAGGCACGAAAAGCCTCCGAATAGATAGGTAATCAGGGAGCTATGCTCCTCTCTGGTACATAACAAACAGCAGACCTGATTCCTCCTTCACACCCCCACGCCAGCCACCGAAGGATCAATGCTCCACAATCGTGATGGTCCCATCGGAATCAGCCCGTTCACAGCTCACGACGTGGAACGTAAGTAGTTGAAGAAAACGCAAAACGTCTAAAAGTAGCCATGTAGGCAGGGTGGCAAAGTCCATAACGGAGGGGAGAAGCGGAAGATGTTTGCTCTTTCGGAAAAGAAATTGCTCCTCTTCAGCAAGTCCTGACTCCTGAGCCCAGCAGACCCTGTCAATTTCACCTTTTGGTCCATCTCCATTCCCCTTGCCCGCCATGAATTTGAGCTTGAATGTATCCAGACCAGCTAAGTTGAACCTAGCGCGTCGGGCTTGCTCATTGAATGGCTGGAGCTAGCTGAACGTGTCATGTTCATAGTGCGTAAGGGGCCACGCTTGAGATTCCAAGCCTTGAAAGAGCATCTCCAATCCACCAACACCGTTGCGCTAGCGAACCTAGAGGTTGAAGAGACCGCCGAGTCCGAAATAATCACCAACATAATCGTCTAGGGATGGCCGTGGTGGCGTGCCTGGGGTACGCGCCTTTCGAGGGCGTTGGCGTTGTCGATCTCACGACGCGCATGGTTGGTGGCCGCTTCCTTGGCTAATGCTACGTAGTCAGTTTTGCTTTCGCTTTCGATGATGGTGTCGACCAAGAGCTGTAGAGCCCAGCCGGAGGCATCGCCTAGGCCAATTGCGTTTGAGACGGCGAAGATTACGGTGTCATTGTAGTCGGGAAGCATGCCGATCATGTTCGTGTAGCAGGCCAGACTTCCCGTGTGCACAAAGCAAGAGAGTCCCACCCGCTTTGGGCACCAGTTGTGGCATTTCACGGACAAACATACTGTTGCACCCAACACCAGCAATAAATTGCGGCAGCTGGATGCGGTCCATGCCGAGTCCGTAGGAATTCTCCCTTAAATGCGATGGCGAGTTCTTGCTGATATGAACTGAGAGTTGCTTCACAGCTTCTCGTAGCGGGTTTCCTGGTGGGGGCTTCTGTCCAGATAGCTCGGCTTTCTGCGCAGCGAGTAGCGCTGACCCGTAAACGAGCATATCGTTGACGGAGCTTCGAATAGCTTGCGCCGGGGCCATGATGTTTCCATCTCCGGTCTTGGGAAAGGAGAGGCGGAAGTGTGTTTTGTCATCCAGCACTGCGTAGGGATGAGCGAGGTTCGGGTCTGAATTGTCATGTTTGGCCGAAGTGTGAGTGAGCCCCAGAGGCTGCAGGACGCGTGTTTGTAGAAAGGCACTAAGGGTTTCACCAAACAGCTTCTCGATGACTTGTCCGGCAACACAGAAGGGCTAGTTGCTGTAGCTGTATTTGGTACGGAACTTCGACATTTGCTTTAGCGCGTTGAAAACGGGAAGCGTTTGAGCCTTTTGCAGCAGCAGCTCCCCATCGGCACCATACCACCAGTTGTTGGAAAACGCAAGGCCAGAATTGCGGAAGAAAGATCCGCAACTGACAGTTGCTCCGTAGTGAGTGCGTCCTGCGTGTCGAGCTCGGGAAGGATGTTTTTGACTGGTGTGGTCCACGATACCTTTCCCTCATCCACTAAGATGCCCATGGCGCTCGCGACGAAGGATTTTGTTAATGAAGCTATGCCGTAGGCAGTATCCGGGTCGACAAGAAGTCCTTTTTCCACATCGCGGTAACCATAATGGGCGGTGTGGATGATCGATCCAGCTTGCACAACTCCAATCGAGAGACCAGGCGAGCCCGTTGCCGAGCAGATGGACTGCATTGCACCATCAAGTGCCCGCAACTGACTCAATAAGCTAAACTCCATGCAAATAGATCTGGCTGTTAACGTCGATCCCTACAAGCTGCGATGAATATTCGCGCGAACATTTTGGTGTCCTTACACGTGGTTGTGCGGACTTCGATCTCCAACCGAGGGACAGGACGATAGACTTGGATCTGAGCTAGCGAAGACAATACAGCTGAGCACATGATCCTTGGACTCTACTCAAATAGTAAGGTGTTGGGGATGGACAGCAAGAATATTGTGGATTGTTGCGCGGTTGCATGAAGAAGGCTTCGAAGGCTAGGGCTGGCTGAAATACTAGCCTAAGCAGTGGGGCTAGCCCCACTATTTCAGAATACCATATCATGCTAAACCTAATTTGGCTAGTTCAACGGCTCTTACCCTGGCTGAGATTTTGCGGGGTGCCTTGCTGCCTTGCAGAACCTGTACGGATTACCAGTCCAGAGAAAAAAAGACCTTGCTCCGTCTTTCACCCAGGATACAAGTTTCCTATCGTTTTCTCGACTGTCTACTGCCGCAGACATGTGCTATCAACTCGTTGAGTTCTATTCCACGTGTCGATGTCTTTACTACCAACATGCAGTTGACAGATGTGGGGCGTACGGGCGGCCGGGGCATGGAATCCAACGAAGAACAATTCTTGTAGGATATGCCTGCAGCGATCACACATATGGAGCCAGCTGGAGCAACGCAACTACGAGAGATAGTAGGCCTTCTGAACCGACACGCAGCGATGGTCACCGATTGACCACCGCTGCGGGCGGCAGGCTTAATGTCGGCCCTGCAGCAGCCACCCCCAAGGCGAATCCGGGCATTATATTGGAGGTAACAAAATCGATTGCCTCGGCCCGGGAGAAAAAAGCCGAAGTCAGGGAATTAAATTCTCAGGATTCTACCTCGAAGGGCGACATCGACTTCGCACAGCCCGACTCTGACGACTCAGATGCTTGGTGGCATGACTCGGATGAAGAGAGCGTCGTTTCCGTTGCCTCTTCTGCAACAACCATCAATGGTGACACGGTCGGTTTGCTCTTCTCCAATCTCTTGCGCTTCGGGGATCTACGATATCTTTGGCCACAGCTCATTGCGCGATCATTGACCTGGAAGCGGTCCCACCGCACCATTGAGAGACTGCTGCGGCGCTACTCTGACGATTTGCGCAAACTCGCTCTCAACGAAACCGATGAGTCGATTACCAAGGCCGACAGGGCATTGCGTATACAAGCGTCCAGGTTTGTGCGCCGATCGCGTGTCAACATCGCACGGCGTATCTGTGAGGCCCACTACGACGCCACCGAGCCGCCGTCCATTGACAGCGAGCATGAAGGACTCGAAAGGAAAGATGGCGGGCGCCCATTTCATGACCGGGACAGCGACAGCGACGGCAACGATGATTCGTTATTTGTGTTTGAATTCGCACATGCATTCCTCTTCCGGACCGACCCTATCCTGTTCTTGCAGGCCAATGTCAAAGCATTGGTGAGGTTCCGGGCTACGGACACAGCGTCGCCATGGGACCGCATTTGGAATCGGGCCAAACTAACATTTGAGAACGCTTTCTTGACGGGCAAGCATCGCCCATCGCAGTTGGCAAACAGCACGAGGCTTCATTGGACCTGTGTAAGTTTGGAAGCCCGAAACCAACGCGCAGCTAACCGAAGCCCGATAGGCGTGTGGTAGAGCATTGTATGACGACTACGTCGGCTACCAGCCGGAGGCCCTGGCTGAGCTACACAGCTTCCTTCAGGGCTACGCAAAGGGTCTGACGGTAGATAATACTGTTGAGACCTTTGATGTGGAGAACAACCCAGAACAGCCGAGGGGCTGGAAAAGCACCATCGCAAGAGCTACCTCGGCTTGCGCGGCACTATTCGCTTTCACAAAAGTGCTAGACAGTCTACCACGGCACCGCCAGGATGAGAAAGAAGTCATTACCACCGGGGCCTGCACAAGCGCGGGAGTAGGCGGCGCCGTCACCCACGACTTCCTCCTCCTCTGCATTCCCTTCATGCGCTATGGCACGAAGGTGTACCAGCCTGAGATTTGTCGGATAAACTCCGATCAGGAGTTCCTCCATTTGCTACGGCGCTACTACAGCACTAAGAGGGGCAGAAGCTCCTGGAGGTCGCTCCGCAAGGTGAACTCGATAAACTTCGTGAAGGTACCATCTCCACGTCAAATTGAAAACACTGAGTCCCTTCGCTAATCTACTTGCAGTTCGAAATGTACCGCAGCCATCTCGCCGATATTCACCTCTGCCCATCAGTCCCTCCCCCGGATAAAATCGGCACCGAGTACCACTTCGATGCTGGGGCAGAGCCTGACATCACACCGCCCATCGGCCCCAACCTCCTGACACATCTATTCGAGCACCCTGAACATGCTGATGTGCTCCCTACGGTCTGGAATCGCATCCCCCGGAAGCTCCGTGCTGAGTTGACCGCCTGTCCAACGCGGGGAAGCTCGTTCGGATGGGGCCTGCAACTTGCAGAGGGAATGGAATGGTTCATGCTCTTTGTGCTCGGGTGTGCTGGGTTCTTAGCCTGCTTGCTGGTTGCCGTCGTTTGGTCTCTTGTGCAGGGTGATGTGCAGGGAGGATTCTCTATCGGAGGGTTTCTGCTGGCGTTTCTGGTGTTTTGTGGCGGTATTGCGCATACGGCCGTTGCAGAGTAGAAACGCCATGACCCGCACGATACCAGACCATGCCCTGTTTACCTTTGAGTACAAAAACCGTGAACAAGGTTTTTTCCAATGCTTGTCTTCACCAGCTTCTGATTTAGGGCATTCAGGCTGACGAGATGGTGGGACGGTGCACCATGGGTGTTGGATCGGTTTTGGATGTGTGCGGATGAGCCACACCATTCAGGGTTAGCAACTTCGCAGCTGTGGTGGCACGATACGAGAGACATCGTTTCAAACTTTTCTGTTTGGCTGCACGCAATTTCAGTCCCCATCAATCGCTTTGGCTTCTAGCCGAGTCCATAGGTAGGCACGAGGTTTCTTAGAGGTCGGCGTGTCTTGGCATTCAGCCAGTCGCAGCGAAGAGGCCAAACAACTTTAATGGCACGAAATATTGTGCTAGAGGCAGTGCACGGCCATATTGGAGAATGATCTCGGTTCCGGGGCAAAGGCCCAACACACAACCGGGATGGAGATGGGCCGTCTGATAGACCACCTCATGCAAATCATTTGGGGGCGTTCGTCTGGATAAACGCAGCAGGTAAGGTAATGATCTCCTGAGAGGGGCCAGATATCGATGTTTGAAGAATGAC
>Ga0247760_1000481_pt1 | contig 43386 bp, 27 predicted proteins | sample UWRJL171409R4_FD_179936 | JGI IMG/M metagenome (GOLD analysis project Ga0247760, IMG submission 179936) | Plant litter microbial communities from Arlington Agricultural Research Station in Wisconsin, United States - UWRJ-L171-409R-4 | ecosystem: Environmental > Terrestrial > Plant litter >...
TTGTTTAAGAGAGGGAAGGGAAAAAAGGAAAAAGAGTGAACGAAACGAGCGAGGCAAAAAAAAAAAAAAAGAGAAGTGAGCAATCACATTTGGGTTTTTTGACCGCTCACTACCTATGTTTCGTCTCTCTGCGTCCCACTGGTATTTTGTCTCTCTCTCAACGTCATATATTTGTCTGTTTGTGGTTTGGTGAAAGTTCAAGATGGAGGGAGTGGCCAAGAGGTAACTAGGGTACGGGGAGCACAGGAGTGTCTTCCCCGGAAGGATTTACATCATGATTCTGAGCCTCACCTGTGCGGACACAAGGTGCATATCTCGGTCCCTTTCTTGCCTCCCCTCTCTTCTTTCCAAACCCGGCCATCCAGTCCCTGTTATCCTGTAAGATGGGCCGATTCACCCTCACCGGGGTGGAGAAGACTTGGGGTTGGATGTTTGGTACGGAGCATGTCACCGGTATTCCAGGCCGAAAAAATAGAAGAGTTTGGGGGCCAGAAATCCCCAGTCCATGAGCCTGCGACCATCGGAGGCTCGGAGGAGGAGTAGTAGGCTGAACTGGGATCGGGCTATTCTCACTTGGTTTGATATCGGTGTTCTCCTCCTCATACCGGTCACACTAGCTTGTTGACGGCATTGATGGGTAGCTGAAGAGCAATCCTGGATATGCCCAGGTAGTTAATTCGTGAGCTGATGTGAAAAAGGCGCCTGAAGGAAAGAAAAGTGCCAAGTCAACCACGGAGTATTCCGTCAGCCGTCAGTGCGAACAAACAAGGGCTCACCCAAACTGTCCATATCATATACCTGCTGCCTGCTTTGCTGTTGCGCCCGCCACACTGAATCCCGGCGTCGTTTGCAAAACCCTGCACGCGCCTTGCGCGTATCACGCAGGCCAGCAGGACAAGTTCCTCGAACAGGTGGCCGCTGCGCAAGCCTTTCGGGCATTGCCCTGTCAAGCTGGTGCAGAGTCTGTGTCAGTGCCCGAACCGAACGTTTGGCGATCTGCCTGCCACTTTTGACTGTGCCTTCGCCATGCATTCGGCAATAACCTTGGTTTGGCATCCATTGAGAGCTAACCTCCGGTGATATGATAAACAGTGTATTTATTTCCTCGTGAACGCTAGAGTCGCAATGCTTAGCCCAAGAGTGGTGAAATCATAAATGACTCGGGCTGCCAGGGGGAAAAAAAAGAAAAATACCAAGGAAAAAACCCAAAAATCCTTCTAGAAGACACAGGGATGAGAAAACCCCTGCTCCCTGCTAGCCCTTGCCGGGTGGTGTCATGGCATCGCGGCCCCGCTAGCACGCTTGGTGATGAATGGCCAAGGTACGTTGCAAGGAAGGAACCTAGGCAGGTTAGAGTCCAGTTCAGCTCTGACGAGTCCCTGACATGAACTGCCTGGCTTTTTATCTCTTCCTGCTGCAGCAGCGCATTGCAGATCTGGAGGAGTCGCTATTTTGGCCTGACCGCTTGTTGCCGACACCGCCAGACCCTACAAAGCAAACGGTATAAGATGGTCGATATGTATAAGGCGTATGCAGGGGCGTGAAGCCTGCTTCCATCTTGAGTAAGCCGGTGTGAGAGGCTCACGTCGCCGCAGTCGCCCGATTGGCCTCCCAAAACGAAGAAAGATATATGATCAAGGTTATATATACACAACCACGTTAGATACACAGGACAAATACAACTCCAACGGACAGATGCGCTGGCACAATCTCGGCTTTCGGTCCTGTGACATGCCGAGATACGACCCTGGTGGAATTTACCATGTCTCCGGCCCAAACTTCTGCCCCTGGGGAAGGATAACTTGCACGGCCGTGCCCTTGGAATCCATGGTGCCCTGGACCACGTCGTTTCCCCACCAGCGCGGAGGACTGATGTTGTGGATTGTAAAAGCAAAGAAGATGGTGACCGTTGCAAAGGCCAGTCCCAAGTCCAGACCAGCCGAGGTCAAGAAGTTAAGACGAGTCCACCAGCCAAAGTTGCGCTTGCGAATGCGGTACTGGAACAGGTACCCGACCATGCCCCATGATAGGTAGTTGAGCGGCGTGGCGGGTGGGATAGCTCCAGCTCCGCCAAAGATGAGTGGCGCCATGAGGAAGCGCGCCGGCGACTTGGGCCACCGCTTGACATAGAAAAATATGACAATTGGCACCACCGCCCCGACTACAAAAAAGAACAAAAGCCCGGCGTACACCTGGCCCGGTGAGAACATTCGGGCGGGACCGATGAGACCCCAGATGACCGAAGCTGTGGTATCATTATTAGTCAGATATATACACAGATATTTATATATTATCGCATCTCACCGCCCTCGGTCACTTACCGGAAAAGAAAACCTTGCCGCCCGGGCATGTAAAATGGTCCGACTGTGTCGGTGTGCAAACCTCAGGGATTGTCTTGAGTGCGTAGTTGAGTGTTGCAACCTGCACAAAGCAAGAAAAAGTCGTTGCCACGACCTGCGCCATGAACATGGTACGCGGCGGTATCTTCATGTAGTGGCCAAATTTCAGGTCTGAAACAAATGTCAAGGCCTGCGACATGGTAATGTAGCCAAACGTCTTGAAGCTGTCAGCTGTTAGCAACCCCGCCCTTGCCAAAAATCTGATACACAAGCACTTACATCATCAGCGCCAGCGGCCTGCCTGGTTGGATGTAGCCGTAAATGAACTCTGTCAGCACATTCAGGCCAATCTGGTTGTTGGTGACAGCCTGGATGATGCCAATCGGCAGCGCAAAGGCAAACGAGATAAACACAGCCAGTAGGAAAGCCCACCAACTCAAGTTGGTCGGCCAGCCAAGAATCGTGATAAATCCGAGCGCAAGCATCTGTTTTGGTCAGGTCAGCATCCTTCAGCAGGGAGCTTGCAGCGACATAGCTGGTGTAGCATACGATTCCAAAAAGCGACATGTACCACCATGTGGGCGCTTCCTTGTATTTCCTCATCATCTTCATGTGGACGTCGGGCTTCTCGCTCGTGCTGCTCTTGTACTGCCGCCAGATAGTCTTGCCGTGATGCAGGTACGTGTACACGACCAAGGCCACGATGGCGGCAAAGGAAAGGCCGTACGAAATGGCAAATGTCGTACTGCAGTGGTCAGCGCGGACAGAGAATGACCTCGACAAGCATTTTACCTCAGAAATAGGGGCGAGTAGTTCTTGTACGCCTCCTCATCTAACCTAAAGTCGGCAGTGAGGACGCGGGAAACGTTATAATGATGGCCACGATTATCATAAGTGCTGGAATCGCTCATGGGCAGGTACTGGGAGTACCATGCTCCGCTGTAATGCATAACCGTTGAAAGCAGGATGAAGAAGCTGACCACACCGATCATGGTGTTCGCGATGGCGTGCCTGTCAGGATTAGCTTGGTGTTCCAGGACGCAGTGACGTGTCCTACCACGGTGGTACTAGTGGCGAGCCAATGTAGCCCGAGATTTGGGTCCAGTCGAACGTGATAGGAATGATGGACAAACCCGTGGTGCCGCCAAAGAGCTGATTGACGACTGGGCTGTTTGGGGCCAGCCAAGTCATAAAGGCAAACGAGCTCAGGAACTGAGCGAGGAAGCCGGGGATGAAATAATAGACAAAGGCACAAATTGTGACTAGGGCGAACCACCGATAGCGAGGAATGGAGCCGCCGATGACGCTGGGGTCCCTCACGTCCTTCTTTTCGTACATGGCGTTCATCAGCGTTGCTGAAACCAGGTTACCCGGCCATATCATTGAGGCGGGATACACGAGAAACTTCCTCATCATGCCGGCGATTCCATATCCTAACGACTGGGTCGATATGGTGAGTAGTAGCTGGAACACAAGACCAAAGTTCTGCTTATAAAACACAACTTGGGCGAGGATGATATCGGTGGCGTAGGCGACGGAAAAGGAGACACTGGCCATGACAACGATGATGGTGTGCTCCTTAATATTGAAAGGCCCTGGATTTAGGCTCCATCGGTGCCCAAACGTGGTAAACTCCCTGTCCGGCACGAAGCGGGCCCAAGCATGACCGACGGGCCACGCAATGACCTGGGCAATGAGGGCACCAAGACTGATCGAGGGAGAGCGGAGGGAGAAGAGCGTGTTCATCGAAGCACCTAGGAAGATCAGTGATAGACCAATGCTCCAGGCCCGGACCGTGTTGCAAGGCAGATCTTCGTCAAAGTTACGCACTGCCGCGCGGACTTCGGGGTAGGGCGAGTCTTCATCTTCGTCGGGTTGCTTCAATGGGTCTTGGTCGTCCAGCTCTAGAGAGACACGGGAATGCCTCTGCGAGTATTCCTCTGGGAGATTTGGGTCGAGAAGAAGTTCATGCTCCGACATGTCGTCATCTTCTCGTAGGGTACGGACAGTGTCCTCGTGCCACTCCGGCCTTTCTTTTGGGCTTTGTACCGCCTCGACATGGATGCTTGTGTCCCATTCTTGGGCATCTTGCAACTCAATTCCTGTGTTTGATACGCCAGCCTGGGGCCCGCCCGTTCCGGTTACCGACCGTGTCATGGCGCGTGATTCCAGGGGATCATGACCTGGCACGTGCCGTGGTTGAGCTCAGGGGTTCACGTGATTTGGGATGAGTAATGATATGGCGAGTTTGCTTCATCGGGGGACGAGTGGACGTTGTAGCGGAAGGAGATAATTCCGTGGGACACAGGATGGTGTATCAGGACTCCATCCTCGACACAGAGATGCGATGTGCCTTTGACTCGAGACAATGAAGGGCTGGAGTTTCGTGTTCCGGCGTCTCGGGGAGGTAGTTTGTGTCACCTACTAGTGGCCACGAGCGCCCCCAGTGAAAAAGACAGAGAGGCGATCTCGTCGTGAATGCCGAGTTTTTGCGAATAGATTCGACAGTATAACTCGATCAGTTGGACAGTATCAGCCTTGCAGCAACTTCGGCGAAAGGTCCAGGTCTGGCCAAGTTTGGCCAGGTGGCGTCTGAAGTCGGATCCCGGCTTGCGCAGTTGAAGGCTGAGCGGCGCGGCACGCTAATTCCAGCCGACGCTAACCTGAAGCAGTGGGGCATCAGCTGAAGCTTGAACCAACATGCTAGCCGAACCTCAGCAAACTCTCCTCCTTCCATCCTGGATCCCATGGAATCATGCGAAGAGTTGTCGTGACCGGCCTCGGCGCAATCACGCCGCTGGGAGTCGGCGTGCGTCCGACCTGGCGCCGGCTGATCGCGGGAGACTCGGGCGTCGTCAGCGCCGCCCATCTCGAACCGCAAAGCAAGTGGCGCGCCCTGCAGAGTCCCATCGCCGGCCTTGTTCCCACTACCAGCACCAACCAGACCAGCATCACCCAAGATGGCCAAAAAAGCACTTGGAACCCCTCAGACTGGCTAGACGCAGCCGACCGACGGCGCATGTCCAAGTTTACCCAGTACGCTGTGGCCGCCGCCGAAATGGCTCTGGTCGACGCTGGATGGAAACCCGAGATGCAAAGCGACCTCGAGGCAACCGGTGTTTGTCTCGGCAGTGGCATCGGCAACCTGGATGACTTTTATGCCACCAGTGTGGCCTATGAACAAGACGTAAGGGTCCAGCGACCCTAAGTTTTTCCGTCGAGAAAGTTTGCTAAGTCTTTGTTTTTCTTGCTGGTCGATGTTTCAGGGCTACAAAAAGGTGTCTCCACTCTTCGTCCCCAAAATCCTTATCAACCTTGCCGCCGGCCACATTGCCATGCGCTATGGCTTCCGCGGCCCCAACCACGCGGCAACAACGGCATGTACCACGGGCGCCCACTCAATCGGCGATGCGTCGCGCTTCATCGCATTTGGCGACGCAGATGTCATGGTAGCGGGCGGAGCCGAGGCCTGCATCCACCCCCTGACCTTTGCTGGTTTCGGTAGGGCCCGGTCCTTGGCTACGGCCCACCAATTTGATCCAGCTGAGCGGTGTAGGCCGTTTGATGCTGACCGCTCCGGCTTTGTTGTGTCCGAAGGCGCGGCCGTTTTGGTGCTGGAGGAGTTGGAGCATGCTAGGGCCCGTGGCGCGTCCATCCTCGCTGAGCTCCGGGGGTATGGGTGTAGCGGTGACGCCTATCACATGACGGCTCCGACTGAAGACGGCTCCGGGGCTTTCTTGTCCATGAAGAGGGCTCTGATAAATGCCAGGGTCAAACCTGGCCAGATTGACTACATCAACGCTCATGCTACGGGCACCCAGGTTGGCGACGTAGCAGAAGCGGCGGCCATCAGCACCCTGATGAGAGGCGAGGTCGTTGATGAAACTAAGGTTGCGATGAGCAGCACGAAGGGTGCCATTGGCCATCTTCTTGGAGCTGCAGGCGCAGTCGAGGCATTGTTTTCAGTCTTGGCCATCACGGAGGTATGTCCTTTCTTGAACCTCTTGGAGGGCCGACAGCAAAAAGTCTAACCTGACCAGGGCGTCGTTCCTCCGACGTTGAACCTACATAATCCGAATGTGGGAGCCAGCTTCAACTTTGTGCCGATGAATGCGCAGGAGAAGAAGGTCAGAGTGGCCATGTCCAACAGCTTTGGGTTTGGAGGGACCAATGCATCCCTGGTGTTTTCTGCGCTTGAATGATACCATATTGTAGCCGTGTTACATGTATATGTCTGTAATATCTACTTGATCAATACACTGAACCGCGAAGTCTTAGTATTTGTGCTTTGATTCAGTCCTCCTTTCCAGCGCCAGGGGTTGGGATACCCTAACCCTGAATCTCCGATAAGATAAGGCTCAAATACTACATGATGTGAACCACCTTCCCCCAAGCTCGAACAGCACGCAGCGAACAACCTACCACCCCACATGGCTTGTCGCAATTGCAATTCCACCCTGGGCGTCCTATTACGACGCCCTGCGCCGTCACTCGGGCCGACCTACGCAGCCCCCGCTACTCAATTCACGGCAACCACTGCATTCCCTTCCCAAAGAATCCACCTCCGCCTCCAGTCCTCCGCATCCAACCCCGAACCCCCCGGCCGCGAAAGGGTCCAAGACCTCCGCCGTCAGGCCGCCTCCGCGGCCTCCCGGCGCTCTCCCGTTGCCGGTGTCGGTGCCGCATACACTGTCTATGGAAACACCGAGCGCCTCACCCGCCTTGTTGCCGCCCAAGCGGACTACACAATTGACGCTGCGGATCGCAAGGCCGGAAAGGTCATTTTGACGCCCGATGGGGAGGAGGTTGGCCGCCCGCTACCTCTCCCTCACTCCATCACCTCCGCTGCTTCCACTTCAAGTGGAAAAGAAGGCGGAAGCGAAAGAGCAAAAAGCATATGGCACGGCCCCTTCGCCCTCCCACCAACCTTCTCTACCTGGGCGCACGTCTCCATGCTACATCTGTATCTGCTCGTCGCGCGACTAAGGGCACTGGATGATACCGCCGTGTACAAACAGTGGCAGGCGCAGGTGGTGGATCATTTTTTCTATGAAGCGGAACGGAGGATCGTCGAGGTGCATGGGATCACCTCGGGGATGTTGCGACAGAAATATCTAAAGGATCTGTTTGTCCAGTGGAGGGGGGTTATACTAGCGTATGATGAAGGGGTGGCTAAAGGGGATGCGGTGTTGGCCGGGGCGGTTTGGAGGAACTTATTCAAGGGGAGGGAGGAGGTCGATGTGATGGTTTTGGCGGGCGTGGTGGGGTTTATGAGGAGGGCTTTGTCGGAGTGGGATCGGTTGGAGGATGGAAAGTTTTTGGAGGTGTTGCATGGGATGGGGGGCGGGGTGGGTGAGGATACATGGGCGAAGTGGGCGAGGCAGGAGCTGGCGATGGTGAATATGCCGGCGATGGCGATGAGGAGCTGATTGGGGAAGCAGTGGGTAGTTGCCCACTCGAGTAGTGGGGTTTATGAGAAAACCATAGAGGTGATTGGCGAGTAAAGGTAGAAACAACTGTATGATTATGTGTGAGTAGATAGCAGTTTCTAGGATCATCGATCCACCCGCTCCCACATCTGGAACTCATACTCGGTCCCGTTCTCCTCTTGGACCCCCTCAGGGACCTCCACGCCCGTCCAAGCCTCCAGCTCGGTATGGGAACTTCTCTTCCACCCAGTCGTCTCACCCTCGCTCAACTTCAGCGGAAAGAAAGTATCACATTCAAAGTCAGTCAGCACCCTTGTCAGCAGGATCCTCCGCGTCTGCGCCAACGCCAGTGCCGCTCCGTAAATTTGTCCTCCGCCGATGACAAATACCTTCCGGGGTGTGAAGCCCTGCTGTAAGTGGGCAAGGGCATCTTCCAGTGAAGATGCAAACGCCAGCTCCGGGGTTGTGCCGGGTTTGGGTGGCTGAATAGTCGGGACGGACCGTGAGATAACCACGTTGAGTCGGTCGGCGAGGGGACGGAAGCGAGGGGGGATGGAGTCCCAGGTTTTGCGGCCCATGATGACGGCGTTGGGGTAGGTCTGGGGTGTTAGTTTTATTGATAAGGATTTGGGCAGGCTGAGGAGAAGAGATAGGAGACATAGAAAGGGTTGAAAAGGGGGGCGGGATGGAGGGAGAGAGAGCATAACTTTGCTTGGATCGAGACTGGATCGTACGTCGGCTAGGAATGAACCACCCCATCGTGGATGGGCGAGGAAAGTTAACGATAAGGGAGGCACATCCAACTCAGGCCGAATCTAAACCCAACTTAGGCCTAGACCGACCAGATTAAGCCAAGGTCAAACCTAGGCCAAAGTAAGGTCCAAGATCAAGTGCCCCAGGACAAACCCTACCCCAACCCATCACCCACCCAGTCCAAACCGAGCGAAGTGCAAGGTTAACCCTAGATCAAGGCAAAGGTCGGTCGAACAGGATCAAACACAGTACCACACCCAGTCCCAATACATCATCAACACCCCCCGTCTTCAAACAAGAAAAAACCAAGGATGGAAAAGAAGAGGAAAAGAAAGAATGCGTACCCCACTCTTCGTCTTTGTAACCCTAGCGAAATACGCCATCTCCCTCCGCAGTCCCGTCCATGGGAGGGTTCCCGCGCGACCGATGCCCATGTCGCGCGTGGCGGCGAGGATTAGTGTTATTTCCATTCTCTCTCTTTCTTTCTTTCCCTCTATCTCCGTATGTCGCGTTGTGTGATGTATATAATGTGTTTCCCAGAATAAGTATTGGCTGTGGTGGGTGTGTGTGTGTGTTGTCTCGATGAGGGGATGCTGTTGTAAGATATGTGGGGTCGTGCGTCTACGGCTTGAGTCGAGTGAGTTGAGGTGAACAGTCCTCCTCTCCTCGTCTTTTGCTGGTGAGTTGAGAACGTGTGTTGTAAATTCCAAAACCTTCGAGGATAGACTATCCAATTGCTTGCTTGTCGTTTGGAAGTGGCATTATTTTGATTTGCTTGTTTCGACCTCAATGGTGGTTCAGTGACACACGTGTTGCGGACAATGAGATCTGAGGTTGCCTTGATGCCGAAACGCCAATGCCAACCTCACCAATACAGACCGCAATAAAGCCTCAACCAATCATCACACCAGCGGCCTGATTAGCATAGTGGCTAATGCGTTGCACTTGTATCCTCATTCGACACATGCAAAGATCACTGGTTCGATTCCAGTATCAGGCATTCTACAATGTTTTGCTTTTTGCCTCACCTCGAGACTATCATCAGAAACAAAGTAGCGTGTGTGCATCATCTATTATAGCTACAATACACCCTACTCTAAACACAATTTCCAAGACCACATCACTCACCCAGGGGTATTCACCCAAAGCATCGCAAGTAGCCTCAGACTTGACTACATATGCCCCATGACATAACGCGCGCGTGCCCCGAATCATTCCTATCGCACAACCAGAAAATTCCAAGCGGCGCCACTGTGAAATAGAAGCTTTGCTGCCTTACCGTCCTTCCAAGCCACCAAGTCGTTGTCCATGGCCCCGACTTGCCCAAGCAATAACGCCGTTCCAACAACCATCCACCATAATAGTATAATACTCAAGTTGGTGAGAATGCACCCCGTAATTCGCGTTCCTCATCACCGCATCTTTTCTCAATCATCCTCGCTCTGCATCCCACTGCTTCCCCCTCCGTTGATTTGGCCACCCGCACCGCTCGAGCTAGCGCTAGCTGCCGAGTTGGAGATCAGCCTGATCCGTGGCACGCCCGGTGTAGGCTGGGGTGTCTCGGTTGCTGTTGATGGGGCTACTGATGTATCCTTAGTCGATCCTATGACCGAGGGGTCCTCCAAGGCTCGCAGCTCAGGGTCACTCAGCTCCTTATCGAACTGATCCCTGTAAAATGCCTGTCCAATGTTAATTCGACACTTTTCAGCCAATGTCAGTCAACCAACGTACCTCAATAAGATTCACATCCTGGCAGATGCCGCTAGATTCTTCGTTGAAGGTTCTGCAGTTCTTCACCATCAAATCCAAGTCTCTCCGCAGGTCGGCCAGGCTGTGATATTCCTCCTTCTTGATCTTCTTGAGAATGTCGTTCATACAAATGGGGTTCGTAATGACAATGTAATAGTCAGCCCACTCGCGTTTGGGCGGGAGCTTGACAAAAGGCCCAATAATGAGACGCTTTGGCGGACCATCGTCGTCGTCCTTATCATCGGGATTCTCCTCTGGGGCATCGTCGTCAACTTCAAAATTCATCAAGCCGTCGTATATCCTCTTCAGGCTCCTTTGCAGCTTCTCACGAGTCTCAGCAGGCATCCGACCATCGCCGTTCGAGGCTGCCACCGCATTCTTGGGAGGACGTCCTTGTGGTCCTCGCCTCTGCTTTTTGGCTGGCGGCTCTTCGTCACCGTCTTCCGCCTTACGCTTTTCGGCGTTCTTGCTTCCGGGCTTGCGCCCACGCTTCTTGACGGGCGTCTCCACCTCTTCAGTGCTGGCGCGGCTGGCAGAAGGCGAGTTCTCCATGGAAGCATTGGTAACTGCAATCCGCCGAAGTTTGTTGTTCTCTCGTTTCTCTTTACGAGCGGCCTTGCGTGCAGCAGCAGCCTCAGGTGTGTCTTCATCGTCATCCACAGCCATGAGCCACTGCTCCTCTGTAAGACCATCATCATACTTGACCTTGGTACGCTCGCGGGCGCCACGACCAAGGATAACCTCATTCTCCTCTTCGACGGGATTGCCTTCCGTGAGGTAAAGTTCGGGCAGCTCATCCTCACCCATCAGTCGAGGAATAGCCTTGCACCCAGGCTCAGTTCCGTAGAGCGGATCGCGAGCCCGTTCTTCGTCAAGTTTTTGGAACACAGTAAGCTCATCCTCGGTACGGGCCAGGATCATATTCAACTCTTCATCATCCATCTCCTCTTGCTCGCCGCCTTCAGCCATATCAGCGGCTTCAAGAAGCGTTCGGAGCATGGCGTCGCGATCTGTTTCTGAAGACTTGTTGTCGAAGCGACCGGCCTGAATAATTTTACCGTCCATATCGAGCTTAAACCGAGCTCGCTCGAGAATCTTCTCTTCAACCGATGCAGAGCTGATCAGCCGCAGAATCCGCACCTCGTTCTTCTGACCAATGCGATGGGCGCGATCCTGGGCCTGCAAATCCTGGTGAGGGTTCCAATCAGAGTCGTAAATAATAACGGTGTCAGCGGTCTGCAGGTTCAGACCGAGACCACCGGCGCGGGTGGACAGAAGGAACATAAAATATGGCGAATCAGGTCGGTTGAAGTCCCGGAGAAGGTCTGAGCGGTCTTCCGACTTGGTCGTGCCATCGAGACGGAGATACTGAACACCGCGGAAACGGAGGAAGTCCTCCATGATGTCCATGATGGCTGTCATCTGGAAGAACATAAGCACACGATGACCCGTGGCCTTGTACTTGGGGAGAATCCTGTCGAGCAGCTCGAACTTGCCGGCTGTTCTCCAGAGGAGATCATTACTGATGTTGGCAGGGTTCATCTGGTTCTCGACCTCGTCAAAGACGAAAGGGTGATTGCAGAGTTTTCTCAGCTGCATGATCATGTTGCTGAGACCGCGAGCTCCCGTCTTTCCGCCTTTCCCGTCGCTAACGAGGATCTTTTGATGTGTGACCATCTGCTTATAAAGACGGGACTGCAAGGCAGAGAATTTGCATTTGATGACCTTTTCGGTCTTGTCGGGAAGATCTTTCTCTACATCCTTCTTGAGACGACGAAGCAAAAACGGCCGCAGCACCTTGTGAAGGCGGCGAATAACGAGAATTTGTTCTTCTTCGGTGAGCTCTATCTTGTCCTGGCCACCTGTGTTGGCGAAGGGCGTGTTGAACCATTCATCGAACGTCTTGGCTGACTTGAAAATGTTGGGCAGGACGAAATTGAGCATAGCCCACAGCTCGCCTAGATTGTTCTGCAAAGGCGTACCGGTGAGAATGAGACGGAAGCGAGTGCTGTAGTACTGCTGAATGGTGCCACTGAGCTTGGAATTCGCGTTCTTCATGCGATGACCTTCGTCGATAATCATGTGGAACCACTTGATCTTGCTTAGAAGGGGCCGATCCTTGATGATATACTCGTAGGTCGTGAGCAAGACCTGGAACCTGCCCTGGCGAATTTTCTCTTGCTGTAACTTTCTCGCATTAGGAGGACCCTTGTAGACCACCTTGGTGACCGAGGGAGCCCACTTGTCGAACTCAAGGTTCCAGTTGGTGAGGGTGCTAAGGGGAACGATGACCAGATACGGGCCGTTCTGCTGCTTCTTTTCAATCAGGTAGGTGATCAAACTGATGGTCTGGATCGTCTTGCCCAGACCCATTTCGTCGGCAAGGATACCGTTGAGATTGTTGTTGTAAAGGGAGATCATCCACTGCAATCCCTTGATTTGGTACTCCTTGAGTGTACCGCCGACTAACATGTTGGCTTGCTGTGTGACTTCCTCCTTGATCCGATGGGCAACCGCATAATAGTCGATCTTGCGGCTCCGGTCCTCGCCTTCTTCCTCTGCCTCGCTTTCCTCCTCTGGCAACTCTTCGACGTCGTCGCCGTAGCGTTCGGCCGCTTGCCTCTGCTGCTGCCTGACCGAGGAAGCCAGCTGGTGCAGGAAACCATCGGTCTGGCGAAGCAAATGGGTGATACGGGTATCCTTGGCCTGGTCGAGCAGCTTGAGATAGGCCTCTTCATCATCAGCCTTCAAAGCCTGTAGACGCTGCTTGGCGGTCCTCTCGACTCTCTTCTGCTCCTCCTTCTCAATATTGAAGTGGTGCGAGAACATCAACCGTCCCATCTTCTGCATCTTGTTCCGCTGGCCGTGATCGTGGTTTGCGATCTCAACACGATGGTTGGAGATGGCCGTCAAGAAGTCGTTGTGCTTCTTGCGCTCCCGATGCTCACGCGCATCCCTCTGTTGCTTCTCAAGCTTCTCTGTTATCCTTGCCTCTCTCACGCTTTGCTTCTTCATCCGGCGATACTGAGACCGGTTGGTAGTCATGGCCAGATTGTCGTAGTGCAGCATTTGTCTCCCGATCTTTTCTCGTAGGGCCCGCTGCTTCGAGTACAGAGCCAAGGACTTCATTTCGATAATAGCCCTTAGCTTCGCGGTATCGTCGGGATCAAGGACATCCTTGCTGGTATCCCAGTGGGCCAGGTTTCCAGGCAGGCTCTTTAGCTCCGAGTATCGCGCGCTCATGCGATTGAAGACAACCTTCTCACGATCGGTTCGCAACTGCTCGAAGTCAATTCCAGTGGGAAAGATGCCTGGTATTATGAGACGGTTTTGTCGCTTAGCATGCTCGCTGTAGCTGATGGCCTTCCGGACCAGGCCGCCATCGTATGGGGACTTCAGGGTCTTGAAAGCGCGTGGCTTCGGGACTGTCGCATCCTCTGACTCGACAGTAGGGACTCCATTCTCGATTGGCTTGGCATCTTCCTTAGGAGTGCTTGCGGAGGCGCCGGCTGATGCCTGTGCTGCCTGTTCTGCGAGTGCAGCATGACGCTTTGCTCGGTGCTCGTAGATCGCCTTCTGCATCTGATAGGGAACGCCGACGTTTTTGCCAAGCAACTTGAACGCTTGGATTTGCGTTCTCAGGAGCGCCAGCTGCTGTTGTGTGAATTGAGCCTGGCCTTGGCTTGGCGGGGCAGACATGGAGCTAGATGTAGGGGTGCCGGATGCCGGAGGAAGAGCCGATGCGCCGAGTGCGGCTGATGATGATGGCTGACTTGTCTGCGTAGTGTTTTGCTGCTGGGGAGGACGATTTGGTTGGGTGCCATTGATAGCACCATTGGGGCCGTTTTGCATTTGCTGCTGCATCTGCTGCTGTTGCATCTGCTGCTGTCTTTGCATCCTCATAATCTCATTTTGCCTCTGTATACCCGCGAGGATATTTTGTGTCTTAATCAGTTCAGGGTGGTTGTCCGGGACGCCTTCGCTCTTCATCCTCTTGTATTTCTGTGGAGTGTCAGCAAACAGTGGGACACGACGTGGTTTGTGTAAAAAAAAAAGGAGAGAGCAAGATGTTAGACGAACCATTAACAAGTCGTTGGCCTGCTGTGAAGTCATGCCGGCCGGGATGGCGGAGCCGTGATGCTGCACCGCAACCGGCGCCTGAACGCTGGCCATGATAGCGACGTGTATGTCAAGTACACCAACCGAGTGTCAATTTTGAGGCGACTGGGTCACGACGCGCACATGTCGGTGGCCACTTGAACTGCAGGGCTCGGACGGGAGGGGGGCGGGGCGTGGAACCCTGAGGTGTTCGCGGTCGAGGTGCGCCGGAACAGGACACGGGGAAATTGGTGGGCAGGGAGCGCGTCCAAAAAATGGGGTGTCGGCAATTAGTCGGCGGCGACAATTAATACGCGTGGGTGGCAGAGGGCGACGCGATTGCGGTGACCTGGGAATAGAGTCTTGTGGATGCGCGGCGGTAGTCGCGTCGGTGGAACGAGCGCAAACTCGATGGCAGGGTCAAGCAGGTTCAGCCGCGCCAGGGTGGAGGCGTGCTGTGTGTGGGGGAATGGAAAATACAAGAGAGAGTGAATGGGCGTGGTGAAAAAAGTGAAAGCGAGGCCAAGACGGCCAAGGAAGTGCTGTTGCGGTGTGAGAATGCGCGAGGAAATGCGTGTTCCAAAATTTGTCGGTGCTTTTGAGATGGCCTCGATGAGTCGCAAAGGGAGATTGGTGATTTTTTTGATGCGCGCCGTCACCTTTGCAATGATGGAGAGGTGAAGCAGAGAGCCGAGAAGATTGAATGGCGCGGGCGATGGTAAGCCCGTGACCAGGTCCTCCATGCGCAGGTTTCAGCACGGCTTACATAATAACGTTACCCGCGTTGCAGCCTGTTTTCGGCTAACCCTAACCCTCCAAAACATGTCACCCATCTTCAACCGCTTTAATGCACATGATGGTATCTATCTCTTGACCAAACGCCGTGAATCCAAAATCGTGTACCAACCACAATGGTCTTTGACCTCATTTTGCATGCTATTTCCCACTTTGTAAGTTATCTTTTCGCCTTCTTCCTGTCAGGAGCCTCTTCATCTTCTTCATCACTCAGCTCAGCGTAATGAGTGACCGGCTGCGTAGACTTCCAAGCCCCCGTGAACTTTGGATCCTTCTTAGCAACATCCGCATATTTGAGTAGCGCCTCTCTTGGATCCTCGTGTAGCATTCGGCTGAGAGGTATGTTTTGCGAAATATGCTTCTCGTCAGGCTGGCTTCGCATGAAGGGCGTAATCTGTTGCACCTCAGGCCGCATTGGATCTCGCGACTTGCCAGATGCCGAGACCCCACCACGCTTGGTGCCTGCCATGGCACCCGGCGTAATGATCGAATCTGCCGATATCCCAGTGCTCTGGTCCATTGTAAACTCGGGGTTGTCATCCACATGTCGTTTCTTGGGAGCGCGCGACATGACCTCCAGGGCTCCGCGTTTCGACAGGCTCGGGCTGTAGAGTATATGCGTTTCAGAATTGGCTGAGCCTGTGATGATTTGGTTGAGTTTGGCATGCCAGTCGGCCACGATCAAAGGGGTGCCAGGTGTGATGGGTGTTACCAGTTCCGGCCTGAGATTGCCAGGGTTGAGAATGTGGAGGTCTCCAGTTGCGGACCCCGTGATGATGGACGACGAGTTGGGCGCATATTTGATGCTAGACATGGGAAATCGATCCGACGTAGACGCATGGTCGACTTTGATCAGCGGTTCCTTGAACTTTCGCGTGTCCCATAACTTGATCAGGTTATCGCCGCCTCGTGTGACGACCATCCGACCATCGGCACTGATATCAATGCCCCCTGTCCAGGTATTGGGCTGGTGCGCCTCCCGGATTTCCGCTGCCGGCCGGCTGAACGGCCCATTCCCGCCATACATGACAAGCGTTCCATCCAACGCAGCCGCCACAAGTACCGAATTGGCCCCCTGAGCCTGAGCACCCCAAGCGACCGCGGTCATGCGCGAACGTCCGGCACTCCCAGCCATTTTCGATTTGAAAACAATCACGTCACGTTGACTCCTCTTGTTGTTGACATCCCATATCCTCAAGGTACTGTCTGAACCAGCCGTAACACAGACATTCTGGTCTGTGGGATGCCAGACTCCAGTGGCGATCTCCCCGATATGTCCCTTGGTGTTGTTCATGTCTCGCAGGTACATGTCGCCCTTAACGAACTCGGTCAGGACCTCGCCATCTCTTGACATGATCTTGGCCTGGGGGTGGGCAGTGATGCACAGAAATATGCTTCCAGACAGGGGGTGGAACTCGACATGTTGGATAGGATGCGACTCGGTCGTCTTGGACGCCTTCTTGCTCTCCCAAGGGTCCACGCTCTTGAATGCTCGCAAGGTGGTCGGCGTCATGGAGGAGAAATCGTGGAGCTTGATGGTGCTGTCGAGCGAGCCAGTGATCATGCGGGAGCCTGCTGGGTCCAGAGAGATGCTGGTTACTGCACGCTCGTGGGTTGTAAAGACAATTTCGTGCGAGACGGGGAACCTGTCGGCTTCGTCCTCTGAGCTGTCGGAGCTAGAGTCGGAGTCATCATCGCTGTCGGTGTCGCTGTCGCGGGGCTTTTTCGCCGGCACTAATTTGTCCACGTTCCTGCGTGTCTGCTCTACCTGCGCGGCAATATTTGCCTCCTTGGACTTTTGGCCAAAGGACGCGGGGAGGAAGGAGCGGATGGCCTCATCTTCGTCTTCGTCCTTTTGTTTCACGACTGGCGGTAATGGGACTTGATAGTCGTCGCTGTCGCTGTCGCTACCACTCATTATGTCGGCAGTTGACGGAATTGGGTGGACAAGCGATCGACGTCACAGGCAGGTGTCAAGAGTTGAGGTTGATGTGACGGAGAAGATTCAAATTACCATCGTCCTCAACCCAAAGTGCCCAGGCCCGGAAGTTTGCTTGGCACACGGTCGCACTGCAGGGCCCACTGAAACTCATACAATGACGTGCCCCAGATCGGCGGGAGATGACCCGAATCCTTGCACGAATTCTCAACCCGCAGCGCTAATCTGCTGTGAAGTTTCCGATGCCGGGTCCTTGTTCAGACCAGCCAACCTTTCTTCCTCTTCCCTCTTCATCCTCTCTTGGATCCTCATCCTTTCGGGAATAACCGCCTCGCGCAGACCCGTAGCCCTCCAATCTTTGAGATTCTCGCCAGCAAGGACGTTCCGTGTCAACTGCTCCACCAAACTATAATTGCCGTCGTCCCGATGGAAGCGGAAAGGCTCCTTGATGGCCACGGGCGGGTTCGTGATAATGCGCGGCCTACGCAATGAGTTGGACGAAGCCGAGTGGAGCATCAGCGGATGCATGAGGTAGACGTCGCCAATCTGTCCCGTCGCCTCAACGAAGTTGTTGCAGCTGCAGGCCGTGTTATTGAACCATGACAGATCTTTTTCTCTCTGGGGGTCAGCAACGAAGTGTGCCTGCCCACGGGGAACCATGCGTGGCGAGACACCCTCGGGGTGGTCATGGAGATGCTTAGCCACTTTTGCAATAGCCTCTGGACAGATGACAGTACCGCCGCCCCCAGGCGCGATGTCGGTGAACAAGGGCGTGACCAACAGGGCTTGCTCTGGGCTGTCCAGATAATGAACGAAGAAATCACCGTCTACATGCCAGCCGCCGAGCGCCTTAGGATCCAGCGGTTTCCCCTCGCCCTCGGGAGTGCCCAGATTTACAATGAGAGAATCCTTCCACATCTTGGAAGCGGGCTCCACGCGGTCTTCACCACCACAAAGTTCGCAGATGGCAGCCCAGGCACGAGGCGCAAACTTGGAAGCGTCAAAGTCGAAATGAGATGGCATGTTGGTGCGAAGACGGATCCAAGTGGACTTATCACTGGGATCCATGCCGAGTCTAGTCCACACGTTATGTGTAATGGAGTCCGACTGTTCTCGGGTGAAGGCTCCCGGAATCCTGTTCTGGTCAGTACATGACAGTACGAAGTACGGGAGAGTTCATGTACTAAAACCTACTTGATCCATCCATGAGTAAGAAAATGATCCTTCTCTGCCTGTGTAAGTTCAGAGGACGACATGATAGTAATTGGTGTAAATGCAGTACAATTTCAGTAGAATGTTATTGTAACGAACATGAGAGACGGTATCATGCAAGCCCAATCAGCGCCTTATATGCGTGCGAATGGCCAGGCAGAATTGGTAACCCGGATCCTGGAAACAAAGCTATTCCCCTTAATGCCCGAAGATGCGGGGAAACCCCGTCTTGTTTAACCAAGGACATCCCATTGGACGTGTGACACAGAAAACACGAGCAGATGTTTCATGGCCTATGACTCTTGGAACGAGTTTCTCAAGGGGGGGCCGGGCAGCACTGAGAAAGAGCGCCACAAATATCCACTGGATGATTGTTATCGATAAGCGCCTTTATTTCCCAGCTACCGAACTTGTCGCGCATCCAGTTCTCGAAATCAACAATGCAGTTCAAATCTTTCACCAACGCAATGCCTCCCCCTGACACAATAGTTGACGGCGAAGACGAATACACCTCTGAGGAGGATTCGGATTTCGCTCCCGAAGACGGCGTTGCCAACGAATCGTCCGTTTCCGATGACGATGACGTTGCTCATGACGACAAACCAACATCCGCAAAGAGGAAGCGCCCGGTCGCCGACCCAGAGGCGGAAGACGCAGGTTTCGAGAATTCAGGAGATGAGGCTGTTATAGAGAAAGGGAAGAAGCGGCAAAGAAAATCAAGAAAAAAAGACAAGAAAGAGGATGCCGACGATGATGCCGCCAGTGGTCCCCTCATCAAGACACGTAGCATGCGCGCAGTCGAGTACGGTCCATAACCCTAGAAACTCTGGAGGTCTTTTGCTAACACTGTATGTGTAGAAAGGCGGAGCGACGCGCTGCGGGCGTCAGCGGGCCCGTCACGATCGACGTCGATGCTCTCTGGACCCAGATGACAAGCGATTCCCTTGTGCAAGGTGACTCGGCGATCCAGGGTACAGAGGACGCCGTCTCCTCCTCCTCACAAGGGGAGACTTCAGAGCCATCTTTAAAACAGAAGCAACCTCCGCAAGCCATCGGCAAGGCAGCAGGAGAACAACCCGAGTTCATCAAAATCAAACGGACGTATAACTTCGCTGGTCAGGTTCATACCGAAGAGAAAGTGGTCGCACGCGATTCGGCCGAGGCGCGGCTTTACCTGGATTCGTTAGGGGAAGGAGGAGATGCTGTGGAAGTAGCAGACGACCCTGCCCCACCGAAACGGATGCCCAGGAAGGCCTTCCGGTCAGCCTTCGAACCCATTTCCGACCAGGCATTAGCACGCTCAGATTTGAACCTTGCGATGTCGGTCAGGCTGCAGGCCCGCGAACTGGCAAACGACGTAAACGTCAAGAAACTCAACACGGTGGAGAAAAGTCGCATGGACTGGGCAGGCTATGTCGACAAGGAAGGTATCAAGGACGAACTCGCGCTGGCGGGTAAGTCAAAGCACTCTTATACGGCACGGCAAGATTTTCTGGCGAGGAGCGAGGCCAAGAGGGAGGAAGATGCAAGACGGGTCAGACTTTCTGGCAAGACTTGAACTCGCTGATACGTCGCCTTTCACCACTATTATTCTACAACCCGAGGCTAAAGCTTGGACTTGGCTGGGGGGAGTAGCTTGACATCCTGAAAAGGCAGCTCCAGGAACTGGTATACGTAATGGAACCTTCAACACAAAGTCAACCACTAGCAACTTGTGCAGAAGAGCAAGACCAGCAACATACCTGTCGCTCCCAAAAAAGGGCTCACCCTCCCCTCCAACGTTAGTTACCCACAGCCATGGTGCACCGAACGCCCCCTGGTCCAACGCCTCTTGGGTAGACCTCTTCAAGACATCCTTCATGTCCTGCGATGCCGCCGCCCTCAAGATATCCTTCACCTCATTAGTGCTAAATGCCTTATCACCCGCTGTATCAGCCGAGTCTTCGATTCCATTGAACCCGACGGGTAGCTCAGACAACGCCTCGGCCAGGCTCTCAGGCTTGGTTAGGTCCATGTTTGGCGGCGACCAGACGCAGTAAAAGAGATAATGCAACGCCACTGCAAACCTGGTCGGATAGGCCCGCTTGATGTGGTGCAACGCCCTCAACGGCAGAATCGTGTGTCCCAGTATCATTAGGTCATCTGGAAATTGGATGCGGAGCGCGGGATACCGTGCAGCGGCGCGCTGGCCGTCGTAGAGCCCGTAAGCGGCTTTGGCAGGGAGAGTCCATGGAGGTTTGTTCCCTGACCCGACGTTGATGGCGCCGAGGAAGACGGGGTGGAATCTGAACTGTTAGGTTGGACCGTTGAGAAGACCGGGAGACTTACTCAACCTGTACTGAGTGCGCAGCGAGAATGTCGAGGTTCTTTTGCAGTTCGACGAAGGCAATGTAGCTGTAATAAGACGCTGTCCAATCACGTCAGCTTTCCGCCATGGCTACCACCTATCTACCTTGCATGGCGGAGTTGCTGTTGGTACCTACCAATGTCCAGGTAGCAATCGATTTTCCCACCCATATTGGTAGGCCCCGTTATCTGTCTGCCTCTCTGTCTGACGGTGTGTTTGAGTCACTACTAATTGTGACAATCTACAAGTGAGATTCCTCCCAGCGTTGTAAGCCGTGAAATAGTTACGGCTTGGGGGAATAAAAAGTGTGGGGAAGCCGAGGCATCATCCCCACAAATCCCCGATGGACCGAGCGTGTGATCCCTGGGATGGCGGCAAAAGGCGAGACAGGCAAATGCACTACTGGATCAGTAATCGACTTGGCTTGGTGAATTTATGATAATATCTGGGCCTCCGATCTCTGGATAAGTGGTTTTTGTTTTGAGCCAGGTGTCGAACCATGCACGACTAACTCAGAACCAATTCCTAGATCCCGTCGTCCAGGCTATCTCGTCCTAATATCAACTAGATACCCAGGTTACTGTGCTGTCTATCTATCTCTCTTGTAAGAGCTTTAGCCCGACATATCGGCGCAGCAACCATGTAAGTTGAACCACGACCTGAGGTCTTCTCTCATTCTATCCACAGGGATGTAAACTTACATGGCACAGAGCATTTTCCCCCAATCCGCCACGGTCTATCTCTTCCGGACGTCACCACACCATAGGTATCTTCAGTCCAACCTACCTCTGTAAGACGGCACTGCAGGGAAAAAACGCAGCAAAATGACCAAAACCACCAAACCCGTCGCCCTCGTCATTGGCGCATCCCGCGGAATCGGTCGACAAATCGCCATTGACCTCGCCCAAGCTGGGTACGCTGTGGTCGTTGCCGCCAAATCTCAGTCTTCATCCCCATCCCCATCCCTATCCCCCTTCCCACCAGAGCCCAACTCGCGCTCCTCCACCATCAACACAGTCGAGGACGAAATCCGCTCTGCAGGTGGCGAGGCCATTGCCATCGCCGTTGACGTCACCGACTCTTCCAGCGTCAACCACCTCCTTGACCAAACCATCTCCCGCTTCAACGCCCTGGACGTACTAATCTACAACCCCGGCGCAATCTGGTGGGCCTCCGTCGACGACACGCCTCTAAAACGATACCAGCTCATGCATCGAGTGAATTCCGAAGGGCTATACGCCGCGGTGCAAGCGGCGCTGCCTCATCTCACACTGAGTAAGAAGGGAGGACGTATCGTTGTGGTGAGCCCACCGATATACAGTAGATTTTTCCGGGGCAAGACGGCGTATGCGATGACCAAGGTTGCGATGAGTGTTTTGACCAAAGGGTTGGCAATGGATTTTGAGAGGCAGGGGATGAGGGATATGGCTATTACGAGTATCTGGCCTGCGGTGGTGAGTTTTGCTTTCTTGACTAGTATTCTATGGTCGGTCATGCTAATGAATCGCAAGTCAATCGAGTCAGCCGCGACGGAGCAGTTCACGCTCAGAGATCCGGCTTTCGCAAGGGATCTGAGGAAGCCCACTATCTTTTCGGATGCAATACTTGCTATGCTGAACACCCCCGCCTCTGTGGTCAATGGCCAGCTGGAGCTTGATGAGGATTTTCTCAGGCGATATGCTGGGGTGGACGACTTCTCTAAGTATTCTGTCGTGCCCGGGTCTTCTCCGCGGAGGATCATGCCCGCCTTGCTTCCTGATCTCACTGTACCGGAGCAGGATGACGAGGGAATGAGGCATGACAGCGCTAAAGAGAGGCGCACCAAGCTGTAGATTAATATGATACCGGTCAATCAAACGACTGTCTACTCTACCAGGATCTCGACGGGTAATGAGGGCTGGAACAACCACCAAGCAACGTCACGCCAAGCCGGGGCCATTTTCTGACGATTCCATCTACAGTGAATGAATTCTCCTCCGTTTCGAGTTCCCTGCCGCCTGAAAGAGTGACATCTGCTTGCCGCGGGTCATTCTCTTCTTTCCCAAGTGCAATGACTTCGGGGATAGTTCTCGGTATTCCCTACGCGGTTTGTTCTCTGGCCCCTGAGACTCATTTTCGGTGTGCTCGGTATGTATAGCGCCATCTGTACTCGCGTCGGGCTCGGGCAGATGGGAGGCCTGCTTCTGGATTTTAAAATGCGGAGAAACGGTGTTAGTAATGGTGGGCATAACGTCCTTCGTTGCTCTTTCAAAAGTTCTCGCTTCGACTTTCAGATCTTCGATCACTGGCAGCATGGAACCTCTGGGCGACCAGTGAGATATAGATTCCATCTCTCGACGCCGAAACAGTTTCCTATCAGCATCTGGTTTCTGGAGCCAGTCGTGTCCCAGGGCCTCCCGTACAGTCAACCTTTTTTCGCTGTTGTAAACAAGGCAGCCATGGACGAACGTTTCGCTAGAAGCTGGAATCTCGCGCGATCGATGGATGAGTCTGAGAATTGCTTCGACATGTTCGTCAACATCTTCTTGGCTACCAAGAATCATGTGACGAGATTCTGGAAGCTCCTGTGCGCCGGCATATAGTTGCAAGGTTAGCATTCCAATCGCCCAAATATCCACCGCGAGGTCATGTCCTTGTTTTGGGGTATGGCACTCCCTGAGAACAATCAGCATTTGACCGGATTCCTGTGTCGATCTAAAGCTCACGGTGCTCGATAGAATGTGGTTCCCACTTCGGACCGAAGTCTCCCACTGCTTGTCATCGCCGAATCGCCAAAGTCTGAGAGCATGATCCTGTGCGCAGCAGTCGGTGCGGTGGCACACAGAATATTTTCCGGCTTGATATCTCGATGCGCAACACCCTTGCTGTGCAGATAATCAACACCACGTAAGACCTGCCAGATGATCCATCGGACTTCTAAATCCATAAACGACTGGTATCGTGTAAACAAAGAGAACAAATCTCCGCCGGTCGCCAACTCTGTGAAGATGTACCTGCTGATATGTTGGGAGCATGCACTGCTGTGATTGGAGCACCTACTTACATCGACTGCTGTGTCTGGAAAGCGGCTCTGATGGAGAGTACATTAGGCTGTGTTGTCAGGACAGATCCCAATGATACTGAAGTGGGTCTAGTACATGATCTAGGTAGCTTAACAAGATGACTTCTTGTCGGATTCGCTGGAGTCGGCGAGCAGATCCTGGGCCTCTGCCGAGACTGTGGACTTTACAGGCCAATTGTTGTCCCGTTCGTATTTCTGCAGCGAGATAAACGTGTGCGTGGGCGCCGTCGCCTATGGTGCGGTCCGTGATCACATATTTATCTGCGAACAACTTCAATACTGTTAGCAGCTTCGTCTATTGGCTGCAGCCAGCCGTGCTCGACTTGTCAGTGACATACAGAGACCTCCTTTTGCTGCTGGCTGCTCAAACAGAAAGTTGGAGAGTTGGCTCGTGTCTGTCTGAACTGCAGAACGACATTAGGTGACAGATGGATCAGATCCTTATCTTTAAGTAATCTGCCAGGCGTGATATGCGGACCCTTGCCGATGAGCTGTCGATTGACAAATGTGCCATTGAATGATTGGCGATCCCGAACGAATACTAGAGGGGCGTGCCGGCAGTCGTCGTCAATTATGACAGAATATATTTCTGCATGATTCCTCGAAATAGTTGGGTCCGAGAAGAAAACGTTATTCTTCTCATTGTCAGGGTCACGACCAAATTTGATGGTCTCGTTTGAGAGTATGTCAACTGTGCCTTGATGTTCCCACAGGATCAGAACTGACAACTGACGGAGCGTGCCGAGAGTGCAGGAGCGAGGCTGACGAGAAATACCTGGGAGAGAGAAGAACCCGAGGTAAAGGCTTGGGTCGTGGATGCGGTACTTACCCTTCCTCGGAGGATCTGTATTCGTATCCTCAAATGAGATCTGGGCAACAGGGTATGGCAGATCGGCCTCTAACATACTAGCCAATGATCAAATCGACAAAAGATACCACGTCAACACGGGAAGAAGGCGAGGCGTTGAGAAAGTCAGTCAACACCCGAGAGCCACGACGGAGAAAATATTCGAATTCCATTTTGCGCAGCATGCTCCAGGAGCTTTCTAGCAACGTTTAATACTTGTGTGTTTAGCTCGAGGAAAGTGCATTCTGTCAACAGCGGGCCGTTGTCTTCTTAGTTAGACCGTAGATCGGGCCATTTTTGATACCAGCACAACCCACCTACTCTGCAAATTGGGATCTGAAATTTAACTTTGGCCGCCTTGGGGGGAAATGTCATAGGTGTCAAACCGACAAGTATGTTGAATCAGTTACTCTTGTCGGGACCTGGCGTCCTCGGTGCTCTTGTGGGGTGCGGCAGCGGCAAGCGGCAAGCGGCAAGTGGCAAGCGGCAAGCGGCAAGCGGCAAGCGGCAAGCGGCAAGCGGCAAGCGGCAAGTGGTACAATCCAATCCCTGAAAGATTGTTAGTGTGAGACTTGGGTGAGTATCCAGCAGGGGTTTGTGCAATACAAAAACAGCTGGGAAGCTATTTTGCGAGGGGTCAAGCCAGAATATTTAGGCCTCGACTCTAACATTCAGGGCCTTGAAATTCGTTCCTTAGGGCCTCAAGTCTCTATTATAGTCCTTTAAGAATGGAGGTTGGCCCGCAAGCTGTAGCCAAGCCGTGAAGTACCGCGCGAACAATCTTTTAGGGGTTGGACTGTACGTTCGGTGGATCACGTAAAGCTTGGATCCAACGGCGCACAGTGTGAGCGGAGCCCAACGTCATTTCTCGCACATGGGTCAAAACCTCATCACCTGACCTGCCCCACAGGGCTCCTGCCCTGCTTGCCCTAGAAACAAAAGTTCCCCTCCCAACCCGCATCTTGTGAATTTCCTCTTCAACCAACACCAATCTCATCACGAACTAGTAGGTCCATCACCCAGCTCCCAACAGCCAACAGCCTCCTAACATCATTCCCTCCAGGAATTCAAGATGAGAGCGAAGTGGAGAAAGAAGCGCGTCCGTCGTCTCAAGCGCAAGAGAAGAAAGATGAGAGCGAGATCGTAAGCTACCCCTCCGCCCAACCTCATCAGACAGTCACTAACCCCTCCTTCCAGCAAATAAACGCTTCGCGCCACTCGACCTCAATCAGCACTGAGCCTTTTCCCGCCTGACGATCGAACACTTCGTCTATGAGACATTCGACAATGATGCTCGTCCTCCTACCGCCTCGACATCGCTTGGAGACAATTCACCTCGGTCGCCAGTGTTTCCAAGGTTATGGGCACATGTTTGGAGGATTCCCAACAAGCTCGTGGCAGGCACGCATGGGTGGATGGGTGGTGGAACTTTTTGGTAGCTGCTGATTGTATGTCAATTACGGTTGAGCGGATCGCAGTGTGTGCGAGGATCGGAAGCCCACTGAAGTGCAGATTCGGAACCATTAGAATTTGCCCTACGTCAATCAAGACAGCTTGGCTTCGCCAAATTTGATGCCACTTTGTGATTTTGCCTAGTGATGCAACTACTCTGAAACGTTATGACCATGCCTTCTTCATTGCCTCCCGAAGGTCTGGGATCTAGGATTTTCCAAGAACCAAGCACTCAATGTTCGACCAGCCTGATTTTGTTGGGAACGCAGTTCGATGCCATACTCTCGTAGGGCCCACCTAGGATAGCCTGGTAGAATTTAGTCCATCTCCACTCAGTAAACCCCATCTCCATAATTTCGCTTCCACCAAACTTTGAGAACTCTTTGCAATCATATTTCTCGTGATCTGCCACTGATGATGTCCTGCTGATGCCGTCTGGTGAAACATGGGTGGGGTGGGTCGGGCGGTGAAAGGGCGCGGGCCATCTGCCGGCAGAAAACAAAATTTCTGGCGGACTTTCTCCGTAGCTTCACCTGTTTCCTCATTCTGCCCAGTCTTATCTGACCCAACAGCGAATTCTTTACTCAACGAATTGGCTATATAGCATCAATGGGAGAGTCACCATTAAAAAAGCGGAAGAGTGCTGAGGATGGCTCTTCGAAGCCCAAGAAAAAGAAAGTTGTGACTGACGAAGTTTCCTCCGAGCCGGGTTTCGTTCGGTTCCGATTCCACAAAACGACTGCAACTCCAATAATAGGCAAGTGGCGGTGACGACTCGTCTCGGGGTCACTTGAGGCTAACGAATTGAATAGCCGTAACCCCTGGTGTAGTTCTCTCTCCGTCAACAGAGTTTCAGGCTTACGAGAAGATCGATAACTCTACGAAGCGGAAGAAGATTTCCTCGTCGCCTGAGCTGCTCCTCCACTCTTCTTCACACCCAACACTGGATTATATCGGACGGGAAGTCCGACCAAATGGTGCGGAACCCGCGTTCCGACAGTTTATTGGAGTCTTCGACCCAAAGACCGGTATCGCAGACATGTTCGAGGCCAAGAGCATGGTGATACGAGCCACAGTCCGAGCACAGCAGGCTTCTGACGAGGCGATGACAGGACGGACTGCCCAAGAGGTAATTCTGGGCACCCTCGCCTTGTCGGAGCAGAAACTGATCAGCTTTCAGACTCATTTCGATATGCGCACCCAGCTTGGCGAAGCTTTCGGTACGAAGAAGGCGAAGAAGGCGCTCAAAGCTGTCACGGAGAATGCCATCATCTCAGCCGGCGGCCCTGGAAACATGCAGACAGAAGAACTGGGTCTCATGGATTCTATCAAGACCGCAACAGAGGATATGGCGACACAGGAAGAGCTCCAGGCTGTTATTGACCAGGCCCGACCTGTGCCAAAGGGCAACTACGACGCAGACGAGATTCAAGACGTTTACGTCGCATCAGAGATCATTGGCACCGAGGTACTCAACGCGATACCGATATTGGAGTGGCAGAACAAGGTCAAGGCCCAGGAACCTGTCAACGTCCCATCACGATTCGTGGCGAACCGCATCACGCGTGTGGCTCACAATGAGAATGCTGTTCAGCGGTTGAAGGTCATGCGATATCTCCTCTGGGTTATTATCTTCTTCGTCACCACGAAACAAGGAAAGGAGCGCGGCACCAGAATGATCAGCAAACGGGATGAGCTCCGGATCAACATGGAGGGAGCTCCAGACGTGGTCATCGAGAACATTCGCCGCAAGTTCTCCGACAACGGAGTGATGCGCAAGACCCATATGGATCTGCTGATAACACACTGCTGTGTCTTCGCCTGCATCATTGACAATTTCGAGGTCAACACCCTCGACCTCAGGGAGGATCTCAAGTTGGAACAGAAGCAGCTGGGCCAGTATTTCATGGAAATCGGTGCCCGGATGACGCAGTCGAAGAAGGGCGACAAGGTGGACCACGTTGCGAAGCTGGTCTTGCCGCTGCAGTTCCCCAAGATGCGGCAGGCTCGCCAGCGTAAGAAATGAGACGGGGCCTTGGAACTCACTGTACAACTGGGCAGGAGATAGACTGGAATTTTGGTGGCCTTAGCTCGCTTCAGAATGTGAGGTATGCTAGCGGAGGGCCGTGGACTGAGAGGAGTGGGGCAGGGGTTCTGGTTCATCAAAGCCGAGCTGTCGGCAGCAGAAACTTGGGCCAATCAGGTCCCGGTTTTCATTCACGCCATGGATTCGCAACTTTAAGTAGACAAACTATGCATTTTAATTCTGCTGTGACTCGGCGTAAAACCATACCATGTAATAGAAAAATGAACGATGTGACTACTGGGGGGGGATGCCAGTTTAGGTTGGCAGGTTCTGGAAGTGTCAGGGGAGGCTGATGTCGCCGCTCCGAAGGCTCTGAACCAAATGGCAAACAGCGGGGGAGCCGACACAGATTGGAGCATGCGGGACACAAACTCAAGTGCCACCCTGGTAAAGTCTTCGGAGTTTGACCGAAGCCGACTCCTCGGTCCTTGTCAATCATAGGGCTGGGCTGGGCCGAGGGGCCGGACGGACCATCGTTTCCTTGTGTTCTCTTGAGCCGCATCCCCAACACGTGGAAGCGTCCCCACACCAAAAAACGGTTCAACTCCCACATCGATCGCAACTTATGACGCCACTCATTCAGGTGAAAACCACTTCGTGATGCTTTTTCAAGCGCGTCTCAACAACGAGATTGACTTTTGCGCCGGCAGGAATTGCCACCGGCGCATAACTGACTATTACATGCAAAGATGATGGGCAGATGCCCATTTCCGAGCAGAACAGCTCTCTGCCGTCATTTCTGTCAATTTTTGCACAATAGCCCACCAATGCGTGGAATAGCCTTTGCGATGCGGTTGTCGCAAAGACGCACCGCGACGATAGTAAAAGGCGATTTCGGTTGAGGTGATTCGCAAAGGGGGGCGGTTGCCTGAAGCACAGACCACTATTTATGGGGCGGGCCAGTGGCGTAGTGTTTTTATTGGCTGCGGCTGCTCTATTCAGGTCCCGCGAAATGGACGCGACACCGACCAGAGCGAACCAGTGACCGGACTGGCTCTCCCTCTCCCTTGTCCCTTCCATTCTGGCAGCTCACATTTTGCTTCGACTCACTGCGATCGCCCAAGTCCTGAGAGAAAACGCGCTCCCTTGCGAAGTCTGCTTCTTTCTTTACTCTGACTGAGAAAGGGAACAGGATATTTTGCAGCCTTTTTTTTTTTTTTACCTCTCTTGGTTTTTCTCCAAGCATCCATCGAGCTAATCTCGACTCTTTAGTTTGGCCGAGCAGTGTGTAAATCCCCCCTCAATTTGCGCCTTCGACCAAGTTTGTCAACTTTCCTGCTTTGGGACCCATCGCTGTCTCAGGGCGATTGGAAATTGCCTCGCTTTTTGTCGCGAAGCATTGAGAGATTGCCGTATGTGGTCGAATACATCACCCCCACCCCATCCATCGTCGCCGCATTTTGTCGCCCCTCCCATTGCTGTTGCCTTTCGTTTTCCAGTGAAGTGGTTTTCTCATGTGGTACTGACTCTTCGGGTGTATAGTTCGAAGTATCCGCTCTTTGCCTTCGGCGCGTTAGATTCTGCGATCATCGTCGAATCCTTGGCTCGACGGCCTCGCTACATCGCGAGCCATAGTCCCTGTGCTGTTGAGAAGCACCCTTATTACTTGTCTTGATACACATTTGGAACGATGCCCTCGAAGCGCAAGCGTGACATCCTTGATGGGTTTGACCCTAACGCGTCAGACCCAGAGGACGAGAACTTTGATCCTACCGATGTTCGTCCGCCAAAGTCGACCAAGAAAGCTCGATCTTCCAAGTCGAGAAGAACTAGCGGCGGCAAGTCCCGACCGCGTAGCAACAAGTACCGAGGCTCCGACATCGATGATGACGACGATGAGGTCTCTGAGAGCGGGGATGAGCACTCATTTGATGAAGGCGACGATGACGAGGACGAGGAGGATCTGCCCATCACGTCGACCGGTCGACGGGCGAGAAAGGCAGCTGTGACTCATCGATCGTACAAAGAAAGTAGCGACGACGACATTGTTGAGGATTCCGACGTCGATGCCAGGGCAGATGATGCGGAACCTACCCCGAAACCCTCGCGGATTGTGGTAATCAAGACCAATCCCCGTGCTACCAGGGGAAGGCGCGAGGCGGCAGTGCCGCCACCAACCCGCCGCGCTACGCGCGCACGCACCGAAGAAACCGAGGAACCCTTAGTGGAACTGTCAAACTCCGGACGTCATGCACAAGTTGCCCGCGCATCTCGAAGCCGGAGTCCCGAAACTATGACACGCTCGACAAGAGCTACCCGCGGCGCCAAAGGCATTAAGAAGCCGCCTGAGCCCATCCAAGAAGCCACCCAGGAGAGCGACCCTAAGTGGGAGCCGGAAGAGGCAATTGAAGGCCGCGACGAGCTTGCCCCAAGCGATGAGGAGATCGAAGCCGGCGAGAGAATCGACAAAGAGGTGGAGGTTCCTGTGGAAGAAGCCGCAGCGGAAGCCTCTCCGGATAAAAGTATGGAAGACGTTGTTGCTGACGTCGCACAGCAGGCCGCTGAAGATGCAGACGACGATGAAGATGATGCCCCTCTGACTAGGCGGACAAGAAGTGCTCGTGCAGCCGCATCCGCTCAAACTGTTGAGGAAGAAGCGCAGCCCGAACTTGAGAAAACCGGCAACGGACGCCGCCTTAGACGCAAGTCTCAACTCAGTGGCAAAAAGAACATGCAGGAACCGAGTAGCGATTTCGAACCAGGCGATGAATCCGGCGACGCCGAAATGTCAGCCTCAGAAGGCTCGGTCAAAGATGGACCTAGCGGCCACACAGGTGACTCCTCCAGCCCGACACCTACGCGGGGTCGTGGTAACCGGAGTAGAAGCTCAAGAAAGACGCGCCGCTCTCGACATGATTCGGGTGACGAAGAAGTGGAGCTGGACAAAGATGAGATGGCTGAGGAACTTGAGGAGCTCCGAGAAAGTTCCCGCTCGCGGCCCCGTCGACGTCGTCGATCACCTTCAATTCAATACGAGGAGCGCATTTCCAAGAAGCGCCGCACTGCAAAGCCAGTCGACTACAGTATTCCCGCCATCGACCTCGCTGCACTGGAAGTCGACGAGGATGATGAACCTACGCAAACCCCAGCAAAAGGCCGCAGAGGCGGCAAGAATGGCGCAAGCCAGGCGTGGGAGCGCAACTTCAATAGCACTTATGGCCCATTTGGCGGTGGAGGCGGACCAGGTGCCCTCGTTGGTGGTCCTTGGGGTACAGGTGCTACAGGTGGCGTCGATTCTGACAGCAGCGACGATGAGATGGTGCAGCGATCTGGAATTGGGGGCACGGTGGGAATGACACCCACATCCGCTGCTCCGCCCGTTGGTCTCTTTAACCCCCTCGGTCAAGGGCATAACAATGATGCCGCAGGAGGTATTGGAGGTGCCACCCCCAATGTCGGCAAGGTCAAGAACCAGAAGGCATTCGCTGACGCGGATCCCCTCGGTGTGGACTTGAGTGTTGATTTCAGCAAAGTTGGCGGTCTCCAGGGCCACATTGACCAACTAAAGGAGATGGTTCAGCTCCCGCTCCTCTATCCAGAGCTTTTCCTCAAGTTCCACGTCACACCACCACGAGGTGTTCTCTTTCATGGCCCTCCCGGCACTGGTAAAACGCTCCTTGCCAGAGCTCTCGCCAACTCAGTCGGGGTTGGAGGCCGCAAGATTAGCTTCTATATGCGCAAGGGCGCCGACGCTCTGAGCAAATGGGTGGGTGAAGCCGAAAAGCAACTTCGGTTGCTGTTCGAAGAAGCACGGAGAACCCAACCTAGCATCATTTTCTTTGATGAGATTGACGGGTTGGCCCCGGTCCGGTCAAGTAAGCAAGAACAGATCCATGCCAGCATCGTCTCAACACTGCTCGCACTGATGGATGGAATGGACGGTCGTGGTCAAGTTATCGTTATCGGTGCAACAAATCGCCCCGACAATATTGATCCCGCTCTGCGACGCCCTGGACGCTTTGACAGAGAGTTTTACTTCCCCCTTCCCGACCTCGATGCAAGGCGGGCTATTCTCGATATTCACACCAAGGATTGGGGCATCTCGGACGTGTTCAAGCGTAGCCTTGCTGAAAATACCAAGGGCTACGGGGGTGCAGATCTTAGGGCGCTCTGCACCGAAGCCGCCCTGAATGCCATTCAAAGAACCTATCCCCAGATTTACTCGGCAAAGGAGAAGCTTGTTGTTGACCCCGACAAGATCGAAATCCACGCCACCGATTTTATGCTCTCAGCCAAGAAGATAATACCTTCGTCAGAGCGATCCACAATATCTCCAGCGACGCCCCTGCCGCGTGCCATCGAGCCTCTCCTCAGAGACCAGTACGATGCCATTCTCGGATTGCTAGAGAACATTCTTCCGCGTCAGAAGATGACGACGGCTCTTGAGGAGGCTATGTATGAACAACCGCAAGATGCGGACCACGGATTCGGAAGGGAGAACATGCATCAAGAATTCCAGCGCTCCCGCATCTTCCGCCCGCGTCTACTCATTTCTGGCATACCCGGCATGGGTCAGAACTATCTTGCCGCCGCCGTCCTGCACCACCTAGAAGGTGTTCATATCCAGCACTTTGACCTCGGAACGCTGCTGGGTGACGGAAGGGTAAGATCTCGCCTGCCTAGCCGCTACTGTCGCTAACTTTACCTCTAGCCCCTCGAGCAGGTCATCGTGAGCCTATTTACCGAAGTGAGACGTCATAAACCTGGTGTCATCTTTATTCCCAACGTCGATGTTTGGTGGAATAGCCTCCGCGACTCGGCGGCCCTGACGACATTCACGACCATTCTCAAAAGCATCCCCCCTGCTGATCCCGTCCTTGTCTTGGGAACTGCCGAGACCACCCCCGATGAGCTCGATCCCAAGCTTCTCACCAGCATGTTTGGTTTCTCCAAAAAAAACCGTGCCGTTGTCGACCGGCCTAATAGGGAGAATCGCATCGAGTTCTTTGGCAATATTATTGCCCACCTACGAAAGTCGCCTGTCGACTTCCCGGACCCAGCAGACCGTAAGAAGCGAGTCCTCGAGGAGCTTCCAGTTGCTCCACCACCACCGCCAAAGACCCTCACCAAGGAGGAAATCAAGGTACAGCGCAAGGCTGATCTGCACCACCTGAATTTGCTCAAGATGCGCCTGCAACCGATTATGGATCAGATCCACCGCAAGTACCGCAAGTTCAGGCAGCCTGTTATCCCCTTCGCCCAAATTGCGTATTTATTTGACGAGTCCGACCCCAACTTTGTCAGACCTGATGTTCCTGGCACAGAGAAGAGGCCGTATGAGCTTGCCGAGGACAAGGAAGGCACAGGTGGTATCCGGGACACGTTAACCGGAAAATTCTTTTACAACCTCGAGACGACAACGATCGAGGAGCGGCTGGCCAATGGGTATTATGCACGGCCCATTGATTTCTACAAGGACATAAACAGATTGTATCTCGATGCTAAAAATATTGGCGACCGGGACAGGACGCTGAAAGCAAACGAGCTGCGGACCAACGTTGAAGTTGACGTTCACGATATCGGCCAAGCGTTAGCTAACCAAGGCATCCGGTTTGAGGAGATTCACCAAAGACAACTTCAGAGAGTCAAAGAGGCCGAGGAGAAGGAGCGTAAGCGAAAGGCACTGCAGCCAGTTGTAGACCTCATCCAGTCTGATCTCCCCGACGGCGATAGTGACTCGCAGGGACCTGTGGGGGTCGGTCTGCCCATGTCTCGACAAGGTACTACGACTGGGGCGCGTTTCATGGTGATGAGCCCCAAGTCAAATGGACACACAGAATCGTCGCATTCGCACCCACTAACAAACGGCACTTCAATGATGTCCAACCAAGGTGGCGAGGACGTCGTTATGAGTGACATCAGCCTCAACACACAGTCGGACCAAGCGAGCGGCCCGTTATTCCAGTGGGGACTGCCGCCTCCACGTCGACGGCTTGGTGACTCAACGAGGGCCATCGCCGGCACGCAAATGTCTCAGCGCTCTGCGGTAACGACGGTACCGCCGGGAGTATCTCCGTCGGCCATTATCAATGATGCGTCGACAACAAAGACTTCGGAACCGTCTACAAATCGCGGTGATCCCAACTGGAGCACCCAAAACAGCAACACGCAGCGCACTAACGGCCTCCACAGCAATGATGACGAGACGCAACTTATCGACACACAGTCTCAGAATAGACAATCACTCAACTCTCTCCCTAGCCAAGGAACTTCAAGCGAGCGAGATTGGGCCCATTCCCAAGCTGCTGGATTAGCGCAGGGTCTCATCCAACCCCGCATGGGTCTTCATCAGTTTGGCGGAACTGGCCTCAACCTGAGCCAGGAGAGCAGCAACAGCCCGTCATCATCGCAGCGCCCTACGGGACGCAGCAGTATTAATTCTGCTAGTCTGGGCAATATTCTCAACGATGAAGGGCCTGCCAGCAACAGAACGAGCAGTGGCACCAGTGGCCACACGCCGGTGACAGGGATGACCAGTTCCTCACGCAATTCAGGGTCGACATCGGGTGGGTCATCGCAACAGCCGGTGATTCACGAGGGCCGCATGAACGAATTCCTCCACACATTGGTGGATCAGACATCGGGCTGCAGCGTGGAACAGCTAGAGCAGATTAACCGGGAGCTGATGGATGAGATCTGGCGGACGCGGGGCGAGTGGAACCGTATGACGGTCCTCTCGACCCTGACGTCAGTCTTCAATGACACCATTGGAGACATTGAGCTAGTCCAGGGCACATTGGACGGGAGCCAAACTGTAGAGGACTCACAATCTGTGGCGGATGAGGACGAGAAGCGTCCGTATATTTTCCTCCGCAGGGAGGAGGAACAGCAGAAGGCGGCATCGGCGCTGGCCAGCCAGGGCCGTTAGAAGAAAGGCTCGGGCGCTCGCAGATAGTCACCGGGCGGTATGCCCATGTTTTTATCAATGTTTAAGTATGCGTGGGACGAGATTGGGCGCCTTTGGTGCTGAGTACCTACGGGCACCCACGATCTACTGGTATTGCAAATGTGGACAAGGAGGCTTGTGAAGCATCGTGATTTGTCTTTGTTTTAAAGAACAGGCGTTAGTGTGGATGGACATGTTGAGTAAATACAGCCAGCGGCTTGGTAGATTGTCCTACGTTACCATAAGACTATATCCTAGATGTTGAGCGAGTGTGTTGGAATTGAGGACATGTTTTGTTTCTTCTCTGTGTTATTTCTCGTAGTATATTCTGAGTGTCGCTCGGTCTTTGATGTTTTTTCCACTCACGGCGTCTCGGTGGTCAGATACCAAAGAAGAAAGTTGCCTCGGTTCACGCTGGATGCACTAGTTCCACTTTCCCTGGGACAAAGTCAAAGGCAACCAACCCCTCTCAATCTATATGAAGGATGGCCTCGCTCGAAGAGAAAGACGACCCGTCCCACCACACAACACAGCTTCCAGTATTTCAATTTCTCACCCCATGTGCCTAGGTACCTAGGTAGGTAGGTATCTAGGTATCATTATGTGTGCATGTGCCAATTTTTTTCAGGGCTGGCGCTAGGCTAACAGATCAGGTCAGGTCATCCTGAACGCCATGGAGAACCAAGATAAAGAAGAGAGGGGGGGGAACCCTATCATCCGTTTTCCATTGCTTCAAGGAAGGAAGGAGAGGAAAGTGGGGGGAAGGGGGTGGCTGAAGCGACCTTCCAGAACCATCAAATTCAAAATCAAAGGAGGGGTGATCTAGAAGTGGGATGGCCCTGGCCCTAGGTATGTTGCTCACTCACTCGGCCCTGAAGGAGGAGATGAGATAGTGATGACCCTGCCGTTAACGCCGGGGTGGATGAACGATGAATTGAATTAGTGTACGAAGTAGCTCATAGCAAAAAACAGCCCAAAAAATATATGGGAAATTTGACTCCGAGTGGAAGTGATGACATGTTATTTTTGTGAACTGATTGTTTTGCAGCAGCTTGCTTCCATCAATCTATGTAGCACTGTGTAGCACTCACTCCTCGTCGAAAGTGGAATCCAGACGCGGGGCTGGAGATGGTGGAAACAATGGATTGATTACCCATCTTGCATTCACGGTTTTCGACACCCTCGGGACCACGACAGAAAATAGAAACAATCCGGCTTGGAAAGAACAAGAAAACTGCCATTTTAAGTCACACCCAACGTCATCACAGCACTCTTGGACCAAGGAACCGGGAGAGAGATGGAACACAATACCTCGGCCAAGTCCGCTCTGTATACCGAGAATCTACAAAACCAGAGAACATACATATGACACAAATCCCTTCTCATAAACGCCAATTTAATCCCTCCATCCCTAATGCCGCTCTTCATTCTACCTCCCCATGAGCCAGATATTGCCATCCAGGTCTCGCGGACGATGGGGCTAACAGCTCACCTCGGCAAACCAAGTCCTCAACAGTGCCGCCAAAGCTCCCGGTAGATCCTCCAAATGATGTACAATCAGATAGTACGGAAATGGGAACGAATCTAAATACCGGTGAATGACGGGCACGCCGTCCGGACCGAACCTCGCCTCCTTGAGTTCAAGTACGCTGTGACCCTTTTTGTTCTGGGCGGCATCATCCATGACGATGAACACCACCATAACGCGCTGTTCCATGGCTTCGCGGAGTAGAGGACGTAGCCTTGCGTGGTCTCTTGATTGGACGAGGCCATCTGACAAAATCAGCGCGAGTTGCCAGAGGTCTTGGTTGGCCGCAGCGCCGTGTTGGAGGAGGCGGGCGTCGCGGAAGTGGTCAATGGTGGTGCGAACGAGGCGACACATGTCGGTGCTGTCCTGCTTGAAAGAAAAGTGTTGGAGCACCCGGGCGCCGGCGTCATGAGATGCAAAGAGGGGAGCGGTAAGTTCCTGGGCAACGAAAACGTCGGAGCCAAAGCCAAGGACGCCGACTTGGCCGACCTCGAGCATGGTCAAGGCGCGGGCGACCATGACGAATGACTCCAGGGCGAGGAGACCCGACAACGAATTCTCGCCCATGCTGCTACTATCGTCGACGCAAAGGAGGATCTGATAGGCTCGCTTGCTAGGAATACTGCGTCGCATCCAGATCTTATCACGTTTATAACTCGACGCGATATAGGGGATAATCTTCTTGATGTTGAGCCGTTTGCCAGTCCTAAAGGATCCTGACAGCTTGGTCGACTGGGAGGGCGTGAGGATCAATCGCAACTGCGAGGACAGCGACAGCGACAGAGCGTGAGTCTTGGTCTGGAAATTGGTCCACATGTCAAGTGCCTCGGAGAAATCGCGCATCGTGCGGGTATTCTCAGTGATATGTGTGACCGAAAGCTGGGTTGAGGCCTCCTGGATATTTTCGTCCTCCTCCTGCTCTGTCCTACCAGTTTGCGGGGTGTCGTCTTCCGCATCTAGAGCACCCTGTCTCGTGGCAACGCCAGATCTACCATCATCGCGGTTCCTGTTGGAAGCGTCCTGTGGGTCGACGAGGTTCTTGTCTCCCATCTCGACGTCTTTATGAGCCTCCTCAGAAACATCGACATCGGTTTGCAGGTGGTTGTGCGGGTCCTCCATTTCGGTGTCAATCGCCATAGTATCATCCATCGGCCGAGCTTCTTCGTTAGTGGCGGAACCCAAAGCTTGTGCATCTGCCTCAGCCATCTCATCTTGTAGGTGTTGGAACTCTGCGCGAGCCATGTCCTGAGCCGAGGTATCGGCTCTCTCTTGATCTTCAGAAGCACCCTGGATGCCTCGCTGGCGCTTGTACCATTGCTCAAGCGCGTCTCCCAGTTTCTTGAATGGTTGCGTTTCGCTCGCATCCGCAGTTTCGTTCTCCTCCGAGGCTCCCTGCTCTTGTTCCGTGCGTGCCACCGCGCCTTTTTCTCCAGCAGCTGTAATATCGCGCTCGGAAGCTTCCTTGCCGACGGCGCCCTGCTCTCTTTGAGCAGCCTTGTTGTCCGTCTGCTCATCCTTATCATTGTCCATGTCGTCTTGGGCCTGGCCCCCGCCATTTTGGACATCGCTGGGAGCGGTGTATTCTTGATCGGCAGAGGTTCCATCGTCGCGCATTTGTGGTTGGTCTTTCTTGGCCTCCTCCTCGCCCAAGTGGTCTTCTTGGGCTTCTTCTTCCTTATCCACATCCATCTCTATGTCGTCCTTGCCGCGGGCATCAATTTCTTCCGCCTCTTCATCGTCTTCATCACTAATATGATCCTCATCCCGCTCAAACTCTCTCTCGGCCTCCTCATCTTCATCAGCAGCATCAAGGCCCCCCTCTTCTTTGTCCATTTCGTCCAAGTTAGCCAAGTCGTCTAGGTCATCCTCCTCCTCTCCTGACAACTCGCCATCGGCATCAATGTTCATATCGTCCGGGAGTTCCAACGTGTCGTTCTCTTCTACATTTTGATCTTGGCGGTTCAACTCCTCTTGCGGAGCCCCTTCCTGTTCCTGTCCAACTTCGCCATCTTCTTCAGCCTCGCCCTGCTCTCCGCTGTTCTCCTCTATCGCCTCATCCTTTTCCTCCTCCTTATTCGCACTCGAGTTGGCTGCAGCAGTCTTGTCGTTCTCATCCTGCTTCCCTTTGGAATTATCACCCTGCTGGTCCTTGTCGGCATCGTCTTCTCGACTACCATCCCACATCTGCTCATCAACCGCCGTAGGATCCAGATCGTCGACATCACCGGCTTGCTCTTCACCCTCGTCTTCTTCCCCATTCTCATCTCCAGACGTGTCACCTCCTTCTTCATCCTCGCCTGCAACGCTACCCATTGCACCTTCGAGTTCGTCCTCGCCCATGTCGACGGCGTCGTCGTTGTTTTCAATGTCACCCTTCATCTTGTTGTTCGGATCCTGCGCCAGTTCCGAGAGGTCTTCATCCGGCTTGATGTCATTGCTAATATCCTCGGCGCCCTCCCCATCCCCAAGCCCAGTGCCGCTTTCCACCTGGCCTGACTCTCCTGATTTCTCATCGCTCTTCTCCTGTGGCGAGCAGAAACCCTGGGAGGCAATCTGCACAAATGAGTTGCTCAGCATGTAGCCAAGTCTGCACGTCGACCTGTGCAACTCTCCGTACTTGGCAACGTTCTGATTGCAAGCCGCAGCATATCGATCAAGCACCGGGAGAACTGCGCGGAGTAGCGCGGTGGCAGGGTTTTTCGAACTAGGTTGGTCAACCTGTAGGGCCCTGAGCATGTCGAAAAGGCCGCTTATCTCGTCCGCAATCTTGGGCATGCGGAGTGCATCAATGGACTTCTCCAGCCCCTCGTTGTACTTGAGCAGCCAGCCTGCATCCTCGGTTGTGGCAGGCAGCGTCTGGGCATTCTGTTGAAAGTTCTGCAACGCAACCAGGACTTTACTGGAAAGGATCAAGGCCGACGAGGCGAGGTCGTTAATATGTCTGCTGTGCGTCCCATTTGTAGAGGGGGTTGCCTCGGCAGCATGAACAGTGGTCCAGAGGCGGATCTGATTTGCGACAAAGGCCATCTCCGGCCTCACGAGAGCCATTTCCTCCAAAGCAGTCCGGAGACTCTTCAACTGCACTGCCACAGCTGACCGAACATCCCGTCGGCGATACGTTTCCAGGCCGGAAGGCAAGTCCGGCTGCTTGTCGAGCTCTGCAGATAGATCGGCAAAGACATTCAGCCATCCATTGAGGAAATCATAGAACTCGCCGCTCTCTGCGCCTCCAAGCTTCCCATGGATCTCGGCCAGATGGACACCGAATCTCAGAACTTGAACAACCCAACGAAGCGCTTGTTCGAAATTTGTTGCAGCTCCAGATGGCAAAAAGTTGCCGCCATGCTGGCCGACCGAAAGCTCCTTGGCGAACCCAACGACTTCTCCAAGTGACTCAACCGCCGTTGCGGTGCGTGAGAGGAACTGCCGTTGACGGAACATAACGTGGAGCACGCCCTCTAGGTAGCCAATACTCCGACTGACCACCTCACGGCTGAGATCCTCCGAGTGCTCCTGGGAGGCAACACGGAATCGCGGAGCCAGGTCGAGCATCTTGTGGTAGAAATACTCAATGGCGTCAAGCGACGGGCAGCTCGAACGAGACACGAGTCCCGAGCTGACCAGAACAGCCTGTTTAGAACTCTGCCGTTGCAGTAGATTCATTCCGAGATTTCTGCTGAAGCCCATCGCGCGCAGGGCCTTGAGTGTCTCGTTGTAGAGTGTTGTCTTGCGTGTCTTGAGATGGCGGACAAGCTCCTTGTTTTCGTCAGTGAGCGTCGATGGAGTCTCTTTCCGCAGTTCGGCCGTGGAGGAAACCAGATCCGAGACAAAATCATCCAACAGGCCAGAGGCGCCGACCGACGTCTTGGGTAGTGACCCGTGCTTGGACATGCCCTTAAGAACAGCTTCGAGGTTCGTCATACGAGCCCACTGTGGCTGCTCTTCCAAGCCCGGGATGATTTGTTGACACAATTTAATCGCGTTCATATCAGCTGCGACGGGTGGTGTCTCCAACAAGTTGTGGAATTTGGAATGGTCTTCGTCGGGGAGGCCTTGCTCGACAATCCCCTTGACAGGCTGCTCCAGGACAGCGCGGAACTTGCGAACGAGCTTGAACAACTTCTGATGCGAACTGCGGGCGCTGTCTCTGAGCGACTCAATGTTCTTGTCCCGCCACTTGGACAGCAGGAACACATCCTTCATCTTTCTGTCCAGAGGGGCCCGTCCAGCGCGAATCGCCTCGACAGTTTTGGTCTCGTACCGGCTGCAGTAGAGGATAAAATTCTGGACGGCGTCGCGGACCAAGTCAAGGGCAGGCTCATCCAAAAGCAGCAGGTCCAGCTGGTTCTTGAGTTGTCGCAGGAGATTCAGTCGTGATGCAAACTGGCCTAGACTTGCGTTCGAGAAGTATGACTCTAGAACTGCCAGCAACCTAACAATGTGATCCTTCAGATCCTTGCCCTGCTGGAGAATCGCGCACGGCTCGAGAATCACAGCTCCGTAGGCGATGAACCACCATGACTTTGCGTCGTCATTACATTTTTCGAGCTCGGTATCAAGCAGCCTTGACCAGCTCGAGAGCTCAAGTCGCCGCCAGTCACAGATGGTGTCTCGTAACCTCTCGAACATTGCCGTAGCCTTGTGAACCGCTATAGCCCATCCACCTTCATGCCATTCGTACATGTGGGCATAAAGTCGCTCAACCGCCGGGATGATGCTCGCCAACGGGTCGTCAATGGCCAGCTCCAGAGCCCTGTCGCAGGCGAAAACAACATCGGCAAGTGTCTGGTGATGGCCAATTTCATCAACGGCTTGCAACTCCAGGAAGCGCTTCTTGATCGAGCTGACGAGGCTTAGCAACTTTCTAACCTCAGCGAAGTTGGAATCGGTATAGAAGTTGCGATTAGTGCTAACCGCAGCCGCCCCGAAGGGCCTGGCCTGCTCATCAAAGACCAACAACGTAGCGGGGAGAAGCAGCGCATCCAGCTCGGGTTCAAACACCGCCAAGTTTCGTTTCTCACTGGCCAGCCTGCGCGCGACCTGGGTGCACAGTTTCGCCAAAGTCTGCTGAGGCTCTTGGGGAGCGAGGAAGATCCTTTCGTGAGCCTCGGCAAGCAGAACGGACAGCTCGCGACCGCCCCCATGGAACTTCTTCCGTTTTCGCTTGTCGACATGTTCTCCGTCTTCTGCAGCGTAATAGTCAGGGAATAGCTGGTTGAACTCCTCCTGGTCAAATTCCTCTTCATCTTCCAGGCTGCCCTTGTGTCGGAACAGGCTCGTCTTTTGCTCTTCAACCTTGCGGTCAGCTTCCAGCTTTTTGGTCCACTCCTGGTGGAAGACGGCTAGCGACTCGTGCAGAGCGCGGCGAAGGGATTCAGGAATCTTGTCACGCCCTTCGACCGCCACAGCGAGTTGGACAAAGGTGAGAAACTCGAGTGTACAGACTGGTTGTGGAGCCATGTTGACTACCCAAATCGACCCGCCTAGGAATGGCGTAAACGTGGTAGCTTTTATCAAACTGCCGCTGCCAGCCTCATTGGCTGGCACCCTTGGGACAGCAGTTCGTCCGAGAGATAGACCCATACGAAGGCAGCGGAGGAAGCTCACCAGCGGCATAGTCAGATCTTGGTAAGCCTCAAATCGGCCCATTAACCTGTCAATAAGGAGCCCGACATTCTGCTCAATAAGGGCTAGTTCTTCGGCAGCATCGGCCGACAGCGAGGCGAGGGAACGAATGTGGGAAGCTGATACGTCGTTCTTGATGACTGTGTTAAGCACATTGTTGAATTCCCCTTGCAGACCGCGCAGCTCCACGTCCCCGGGGCGGTAGATGGACTGAACCGCGGGATACGTCCCAAGATCATCGGATTCCTTCTTGAGAATCTCGGTGCGGTCATTCTCATGTTGTCCAGTGAAGGCAACCTCAAACTTCCGCAGCGCAGTAATCTGCTCTTCAAGGCTATGACGAAGCTGGAGATACTCCTCTGCTTCGATCTGTGCTCGATTGTGAGGATCATAAATCTTGTCAGGTACAAACAGCTGAATGCAGCCCAAAGCGTAATGCACCCAGGCGATTGAGCAGTACGCAGAGCGGGGCTGCTGCCCCTTACTCGCCGCCGCTAGCGCCACGATCGCTTTGGAAAAATGCTTGTTCCAGATATCGACAACATGGTGAGGGAGACGAGCCGCTTGGGATTCCGAAAGCAAACCGTGAATGGGCCAGGACTGAAGCTTCGAGACCTCGAGACGAGGAAAATCCGACCTCAAAATTAACTCCCGTTCCAACTCGGGCAGATAATCTTCAAGTCCACTGTCGTGAGTACGCATGATATTGTTGAGCATACTGAGCACCAGTTTCTCCGCCTTCTCAGTGGCAGGAGTCGCAAAGGCAGCCGTGGCTCCCGCGAGAGCCTTGCCCATAATGGGCATCTCCACCTCTAGGGAGCGCAGCTCGTTGAGGCTGGCCGAGGACGCAGCGTCATACTTGAGCAGCAGCGATGTGGCAAGGGTACCTGACCATGGGCGGATATCGCTGTTTTGCACCAACAGGTAGTCTACCGCTCGTAATGGCGTGTCTCTCAAGCTCTGGAGACGCATCATGTCTACAGTTGCGATGTTTGCCAGCACATCCATGTCGGACATAACTGGGAGCAATTTATCAGGCTGCTCAGTCAAGGAATACAAGATCATAGCTTGACGGAGGCCTTCGAAACTTGACATAAAGAAGGGCCGGTACTCAGTAGTGTGCTGCTCAAGGCCCGCCTCCAGAGAGGAGATTTCGGCCGCCACATCTTTGACGAGAGAAACGGCATCCCCCTTGCCCGTGCGGATGACGGCATACGCCTTTGCCATGGTCTCCTGGATG
>Ga0247760_1000482_pt1 | contig 43361 bp, 34 predicted proteins | sample UWRJL171409R4_FD_179936 | JGI IMG/M metagenome (GOLD analysis project Ga0247760, IMG submission 179936) | Plant litter microbial communities from Arlington Agricultural Research Station in Wisconsin, United States - UWRJ-L171-409R-4 | ecosystem: Environmental > Terrestrial > Plant litter >...
CTCAGCATAGTTTGGCCCCCGCACCCACCGAGGTACGGGGGTTTTTTAGTTTCAGCACTCTGATTTTTTTGGAAACGAATCGACCGCGCGACTACCAGGCACCGAGGAGAACAACGTGGCCTCACCGATGAAGAGCATAACCGAACCCCACGCAGCGAACGCTTCCGAGGAAGCCGAACTGCAAACCCTGACCGGCTCCCAGATCATCTGGGACACGCTCGTTCACGAAGGGGTCTCGGTCGTCTTCGGCTATCCGGGCGGCGCGATCATGCCTGCCTACGACGCGATGCCGGGCTACCCGATCCGGCACGTGTTGGTGCGCCACGAGCAAGGCGCGGCTCACATGGCGGACGGCTACGCGCGCGCGTCTGGCAAGGTTGGCGTGTGCATCGCGACCTCGGGCCCCGGTGCCACGAACCTGGTGACCGGCATCGCCAACGCGATGATGGATTCGATCCCGATGGTCTGTATCACCGGACAAGTGTCGTCGCACTTGATCGGCAGCGATGGCTTCCAAGAGGTCGACTTCACCGGCGTGACGCTGCCCATCACCAAGCACAACATCTTGGTCACGCGCACGCAGGACATCATGCCGGCAATTCGCCAGGCGTTCTACATCGCGAGCTCCGGCCGCCCGGGCCCGGTGGTGGTCGACATCACCAAAGACGCGCAGCAAGGCAGCGTCGAGCACCGCTACGATCCCTCTCCCGTTCGCCTGCCCGGCTATCGCCCTGAGCGCCAACCCGTGCCGCGCGAGCTGGAAAAAGCGGCCGAAATGATCAAGGCCGCGAAGCGACCGCTCATCTTTTGCGGACACGGAGTGATCGAGGCCAACGCCACCGCGCAGCTCTTGGAGTTCGTGCAGAAGACCAACTTCCCGGTGGCGTTGACGCTGCTCGGCCTGGGTGGCTTCCCCGCGACCCATCCCCTGAGCTTGGGCATGATGGGCATGCACGGCGAAGCTTGGGTGAACACCGCCGTTCAAGAGGCGGATTTGATCATCGCCATGGGCATGCGCTTCGACGATCGCGTGACCGGCAACCTGAAAACGTACGCGCAGAACGCGAAGAAGATCCACATCGAGCTCGACCCGGCCGAGATCAACAAGAACGTGAAGGTCGAGCTACCGCTGGTGGGGGACGTGCGCGAGATCTTGCGCATGCTGCTGCCGCAAATCGAGAAGCGCAGCTGCGATGATTGGAACGCGCACATCAACGAGCTGAAGGGTGATACCGCGGTCCGTGAAATCCAGAGCCTGCCCGACAACGGCAAGCTGTTCGCGGCGCACGTGATTCACGACCTGTGGCGCTACACGCAAGGCAAAGCCTTGGTCGTGACCGACGTGGGTCAGCATCAGATGTGGGAAGCGCAGTACTACAAGCACGATTATCCGCGAAAGCTGCTGACCTCGGGCGGCGCGGGCACGATGGGCTTTGCGTTGCCCGCGGCCATGGGCGCGCGCATGGCTTGCCCGGAGGATGAAATCTGGGTCGTGGTCGGCGACGGCGGGTTTCAGATGACCGCCTGCGAGCTGGCGACCTGCGCGCAGGAAGACATCAAGGTGAACATCGCCATCATCAACAATGGCTTTCTGGGCATGGTCCGGCAGTGGCAGCAGTTCTTCTATGGCGGCCGCTACGTAGCCACGCCCATCAAGAGCCCGGATTTCGTGAAGCTCGCGGATGCGCACGGCCTGAAGGGGCTGCGCGTGACCAAGCGTGATGAGGTCCAAGCGGCCGTAGAAGCGGCGCGCTCCTTCAAGGAGACCTGCATCATCGACTTCCGCGTCGAGCAGGAAGACAGCGTGTACCCGATGGTCCCCGCCGGGAACGATTTGGACAAGATGATCCGTCGGCCCGTGCCGGTCGGCGTCGCCGGCGAATTGCCCTCGGAAGAGCTGCCCGGCGAGGCAATCAAGGACGTCCCGCCGCACAATCCCATCTTCGAAACCGGCAAGGATCATTGAGACATGGCCCAATCTGAATCTCCGACCCTGCGCCACTTCGTCGCCTACGTGGAAGACCAGCCCGGCGTTCTCAATCGCGTCACTTCGCTGTTTCGCCGCCGCTGCTACAACATCGTGTCGCTCAACGTCGGCCGCACTCACGAGGTGGGCGTCTCGCGCATGACCTTCGCCGTAGAAGCAGACGAAGACACCGCGCGCCGCATCGAAGCCAACTTGTACAAATTGGTGAATGTCCTGAGCGTCGAGGACATCACCGGTAAGCCCAACCTGACCCGGGGCCTGGCCTTGATCAAGGTCACCGTCGGCCAGGAAAAGCGCTCGGAAGTGCTGCAGTTGGTCGAGGTGTTCCGCGGGCAGGTGATCGATCTCGACCTCGACACCATGATCATCGAGCTCACCGGCCAACAGAGCAAGATCGACACGCTCGTCACCGTGCTGGCTCCGTTTGGCATCGCCGAAATGGTTCAGACCGGCACCGTGGCCATGACTCGTGGCGCAAAAGGCGCCGCCGCCGAAGGCGCCGCCCAACAGCCCCCGAGCCTACGCGGCATCTTCGCTGCCTGAATTTTTTTCCCCCTCGTTACTTCTATCGGAGAACAAGCAACTCTCTACCAAGCCCAAAATCATGACCAGCCCAGTTAAAAAGCACACCAAACCACCTCCAGACTACGTGCGAATCTTCGACACGACGCTCCGCGACGGCGAACAATGCCCCGGTGCGACGCTTACGTCGGAAGAGAAGCTCGAGGTGGCCCGTGCGCTTTCACGCTTGGGCGTGGATGTGATCGAAGCTGGCTTTCCGTCGGCCTCGCCGGACGACTTTCAAGCGGTGCATGACATCGCCGAGACGGTCGGCATCGATCCGATCGTGGGCCGCCCCAGCAGCGAGCCGCCGATCGTGTGCGGTCTGGCACGCGCGACGGAGAAGGACATCCAGACCGCGTTCGACGCCATCAAGATCGCAAAATACCCACGAATTCACGTGTTTTTGGCGACCAGCCCGCTGCATCGCGAGCACAAGCTGCGCATGTCCAAAGAGCAAGTGGTCGCTCGCGCGCGGCAGATGATCACGTTCGCCAAATCGCTGTGTGACGACATCGAGTTCAGCCCGGAGGACGCCGGACGCACGGAGCCGGAGTTTCTGCACGAGGTCTTGACCGCGGTGATCGAGTGCGGCGCGACCACGCTGAACATTCCGGACACGGTGGGTTACACCGTGCCCTCGGAGTTCGGCGCGATCATCGACGGCATCATGAAGAACGTGAAGGGCGTCGAGAACGTAGTCGTCTCGGTCCACTGCCACGACGACCTGGGCTTGGCGACCGCCAACGCCTTGGCCGGCATCATGGCCGGCGCTCGCCAAGCCGAGGTCACGATCAACGGCATCGGTGAGCGCGCCGGCAACACCTCGCTCGAGGAGCTGGTGATGACGCTGCAAACACGGCAGCCGATGTTCCGCCTGCGCACGGGCATCGACGCCACGCAGCTGGTCCGCACCAGCCGTCTGGTCAGCGTTCGCACGGGCATGGTCGTGCCGCCGAACAAGGCGATCGTCGGCGCCAATGCCTTCGCCCACGAGTCGGGCATTCACCAGGACGGCATGCTGAAGCACGCCGGCACCTACGAAATCATGCGGCCGGAGACGGTCGGCGCCAGCAAGACGCTGCTCGTGATGGGCAAGCACTCGGGGCGCCACGCCTTCACGGTGCGCTTGAAAGAGCTCGGCCACGCCTTGGAAGGCGAAGCACTGGAAGCCGCCTTTCAGCGCTTCAAGAGCCTGGCCGACAAGAAAAAGAGCATCACCGACGCCGATTTGGAGGCGCTCGCGGCCTCCGAGGTCGGCCGCGGCATCGAGTACTACGCGCTCGACGCGGTGCAGGTCACATGCGGTTCGAACGGCATGCCGACCGCCACGGTGCGCCTGCGCTGCCCCGATGGACAGCTGCGCACTCAAGCCGCGGTCGGCACGGGGCCCGTGCACGCCGTCTTCACCGCCGTCGACGAGATCGTGAACGCGCCGAGTGAGCTCGTCGAATACACGATCAACGCAGTGACCGAGGGCATCGACGCGCTCGGCCACGCCAGCGTGCGTGTGCGCGCCATCGGCAGCAGTGACGGGCGGCTCAACGCCCAACACGGCAGCGGCGGAGCGGCCATCTTGCACGGACAAGCTGCAGATTCGGATGTCATCGTGGCCAGCACCAAAGCGTACCTCGGTGCGCTGAATCGCTTGCTCGTGACCCTTGGGACGTACGAAAAACAAGCCGAGAAATCGCAAGTGCGAGAACAGACGACGGGAGCCGCGGAGTGAGCATGGCAAAGACGCTTTTCGAAAAGATCTGGAACGAGCACATCGTGGTCGAGGAGCCGGGCCGCCCCGCCGTACTCTATGTCGATCTGCACCTGATTCACGAGGTCACCTCACCGCAGGCGTTCTCGGGTCTACGCGCGCGAGGCCTCAAAGTCCGTCGCCCCGAGCGCACGGTGGCGACGATGGATCACTCGACGCCGACCTTGCCCAAGGCGCTGCAAGTGATCGACGACCAAGCGCGCGCTCAGCTTTCGCAGCTCGAGAAAAACTGCGCAGAGTTCGGCATTCGCCTGTTCGCGCTGGGCAACGACAAGAACGGCATCGTCCACGTGGTCGGTCCGGAGCGCGGCTTCACGCAGCCAGGCATGACCATCGTCTGCGGTGATAGCCACACCTCGACGCACGGCGCGTTCGGCTCGCTCGCCTTCGGCATCGGCACGAGTGAAGTGGAGCACGTGCTCGCTTCGCAGTGCTTGCTGCAGTCCAGGCCGAAGACGATGGAAGTGCGCATCGACGGCACGCTGTCGCCGCACGTCACCGCCAAGGACATCATCTTGGCCGTGATCGCCAAGATCGGCACCGGTGGCGGCACCGGCTACGTGCTCGAATACACCGGCAGCGCGATCCGCGCGCTCGATATGGAAGCGCGCATGACCGTGTGCAACATGAGCATCGAAGCCGGCGCGCGCGCAGGGCTCATCGCCCCGGACGAGAAGACCTTCGAGTACGTGAAGGGTCGCGAGTTTGCGCCCAAGGGCGCGGCTTGGGACGCAGCCGTCGAACGCTGGAAGAAGCTGCCGACCGACCCTGGCGCGACGTACGACACGCTGGTCACGCTCGACGCGAACACGATCGAGCCGATGATCACCTACGGCACGCACCCCGGCATGGCCGTGCCGGTCACGCAGGCGCTGCCCGCGGCGGCTGATTTCAGCGCTGGCTCGGAGCGGCAAGCCTTCGAAAAGGCCATGATTTACATGGGCTTAGAGGGCGGGCGCTCACTCGTCGGGCAAAAGGTCGATGTCGTGTTCGTGGGCTCCTGCACCAACGGCAGGATCAGCGATCTCCGACTCGCGGCCTCGGTGCTCAAGGGCCGTCACGTGGCCGCAGGGGTGCGCGCGTTGATCGTCCCGGGCTCGCAAGAAGTGAAGCGACAAGCTGAAGCCGAAGGCCTCGATCGCATCTTCACGGACGCAGGCGCCGAGTGGCGCGAAGCCGGCTGCTCGATGTGCATCGCCATGAACGGCGATCAACTCTCGCCGGGCCAGTACGCAGTCAGCACCTCCAACCGCAACTTCGAAGGTCGCCAAGGCAAAGGTGGCCGCACGTTCCTCGCCTCCCCCGCCACCGCGGCCGCCTCCGCCGTCACCGGCAAAGTCACCGACGTGCGCACGCTCGCCGCTGTTTGATTCGAAGGAACTATCCCAATGGCAAGCTTCAGCAAAATCACCTCGCACGCCGTCGTCATCACGTCGGTCGTCGGGGGCACAGCCCCCTCCCCGCTGAAGTGAATTCAGCGGGGCCCCTCCCCCAGGTTTCGGGGCCCCAACCCCGAAACGAATCGTAAAAACTCCGTCAGTCCTGAGTAAGACCCAATGGCAAGCTTCAGCAAAATCACCTCGCACGCCGTCGTCATCACGTCGGAGAACATCGACACCGATCAGATCATCCCTGCGCGCTTCTTGAAGGTGCTCGACAAGGACGGCCTCGGGAAGAGCTTGTTCTGCGATTGGCGTTACAACGCCGATGGCACGGACAAGGCCGACTTTCCGCTCAATCTCCCGGCCTCGCAAGGCGCGCAAATCCTGCTCGCGGGCGACAATTTCGGCTGCGGCTCGTCGCGCGAGCACGCGCCCTGGGCGCTCGTCGGCTGGGGCTTGCGCGTGGTCATCTCGACTTCATTCGCCGACATCTTCAAGGGGAATTCACTGAAGAACGGGCTCTTGCCGGTGGTCGTCAGCCAAGAGGTTTACCAGAAGCTCCTGGCTGCTCAGAAAGCCGATCCGAAAGCACAAATTACGGTGGACCTGACGCAAAAGCTGCTCACCCTGCCGGACGGCTCGTCCACCAGCTTCCCGGTGGACTCGTTCGCGCAGCATTGCCTTTTGAACGGCATCGACCAGCTCGGCTACATCCTCTCCTTCGACGAAAAAATCAAAGGCTTCGAGACCGCCCACACCTACGCCAGCTGATCTTCTTTTTTCGAAACGGATCTTTTGATGAACGCGAATCCTCCAGTCGACGGCGAGGCTCCCCTCGTCGAAGTTTACGATACGACCTTGCGCGACGGCACGCAGCGCGAAGGCATTTCGTACACGCTGGAGGACAAACTGCGCATTGCCGAGCACCTCGATGCGTTCGGCGTCACGTTCATCGAAGGCGGCTGGCCCGGTTCGAACCCGAAGGACGAGGAGTTCTTCGCGCGCGCCCGCGATCAGGACTGGAAGCACGCCAAAATCGCGGCCTTCGGCGCGACTCGACGGGCAGGCCTGGCCGCGGGAGACGACCCGAGCCTGCGCGCGCTGATCGCCGCGGGCACCGAGGTCTGCACCATCTTCGGTAAGTCCTGGACGTTCCAGGTGACCGAGGTGCTGCGCACCACGCTCGACGAAAACCTGCGCATGATCGAAGACTCGGTCGCGTTTTTGCGCAGCGAGCAGAAGCGCGTCGTGTACGACGCGGAGCACTTCTTCGACGGCTACCGCGCAGACCCGAGCTACGCCGTAGAGACGCTCCGCGCGGCCATCCGAGGCGGCGCCGAGGTGGTCACCTTGTGCGAGACCAACGGCGGCAACATGCCCTGGGACGTCGAGCGCATCGTGACCGAGGTCGCGCGACAGGTGAACCACCCAATCGGCATCCACGCTCATGACGACACCGGCTGCGGAGTCGCCAATAGCTTGGCCGCGGTGCGCGCAGGTGCGCGTCACGTGCAGGGCACGATCAATGGTTACGGCGAGCGCTGCGGCAACGCCAACCTTTCGGTGATCATCCCCAATCTCGAGCTCAAGCTCGGCTTTCGGGTGCTCGCCCCCGGGCGCCTTTCGGGCATCAGCGAGCTTTCGCATTTCGTGGCGGAGGTCGCGAACCTGGCTCCGGACGCGCACATGGCCTACGTGGGCCGGAGCGCTTTCGCGCACAAGGGCGGGGTGCACGTCGCGGCGCTGCGTCGTAACCCGGATTCGTATCAACACGTCACCCCCGAGCTGGTCGGCAACACCATGCGCGTCGTGGTCAGTGAGCTCTCCGGTCGCGGCAACGTGCTGGCCAAGGCCGAAGAGCTCGGCGTCGAAGTCAGCGCCGGCACCGAGCTCGAGGCCCTGCGCGAGATCAAAGAAGCCGAAAATCGCGGGCTGTCCTATGAGGGCGCCGAGGCGAGCATCGCGCTGCTCTTGCAACGCAAGGCAGACGATTACGTGCCGCTGTTCCAGGTCATCGACTACCAAATCCAGGTCGGCAAACGGCGCGGCACCGAGACTTTCGCCGAGGCGGTAGTCAAGGTCCAGGTCGGCAAGAACACGCTCCACACGGCCGCCGAAGGCAACGGCCCGGTCAGCGCGCTCGACGGCGCTCTGCGCAAAGCACTCGCGCCCTCTTACCCCGCAATCGACGAGATCCACCTGGCGGACTACAAAGTCCGCATCCTGGATGGCACCGAGGGCACCGAAGCCATCACCCGCGTCTTGATCGACAGCCAAGACGCCCACCACAGTTGGAGCACCGTGGGCGCCTCATCCAACATCATCGAGGCATCGATGCACGCCCTAGTCGACTCCATCGAGTATGGTTTGATCCACGGTCGCGCGCTGCAGCCCGACGGAAACCCTCTCGGACTGGGTCCGGGCGAGGCTGAAATTTCCGGCCGCCCCGCGCGCGGAGCTCCGTCCGCGAAGGCCGCAGCAGAAGCGTAAATTCGATCGACAGCGCGCCGCGGCGGGTAGAGGGTGACGGGTGGTAAAAACCCTCCCGCGGCGAGCCGCAGCACTGACGACGCTGTTGATTGGCGGATTCGCACTCGCTGCTTGCGGCAACGCTTCTCCGGCGAGTGACGACGGTAGCGACACCGTTTTTCCAACCCAGCCAGTGCTGGTCGTGCACGAGTTCGCCAACATTGGCGGTTTTGGCGTCGACGGCTCCACGCTGTACTGGACGATCGACAGCGCCAACGGGGCGGTGAAGAAGAAGGCGCTACCCGACGGTGCCGAGCGAGTGATCGTCTCCGATCAGGTGGGCGCGACGGCCCTGGTCGTCGACGCCTCGGGACTGTACTGGGTTGACTTCGATCCGTTGGCCGCGACGCCAAAAGCGACTTTGATGCATCTCGCGCCGGGCGCGAGCACAGCCAGCGTCCTCAGCTCCGCCTTCCGTTTCGTGTGGCGCCTCGCGCTCGATGGTCGAGCAGTCTATGTCGAGGACACGTTCCTGACCCCAGAAGGCAACGGCGGCGGACTGCTCTTCAGGATGCCCAAGGCCGGTGGCGAGCCGACGGAGATATTCCGTCACACGGGCCAACTGTGGCGCATGGCGGTCGACGAGAGCCACGTCTGGGCCGCCTCACAGAACCTGGCGCCGGGATTATTCCGGGTACCGCTCACTGGCGGCGCCGCCGTGCGGGTCACCGACGACATTCAGCACCCGCTAGCTGGAAGCGTCGCGCTCGACGACACGAGTGCCTTCTGGTCGGACAGTTCCGGCGCGGTGCTCAGCATGCCGAAAACGGGCGGCGCCATCACCACCGTCACCACGTTGTCTGCGCGCTCGCCCTTCGATCGCCCGTACGAGCTGGCGCTCGACGGTGACGACGTGTATTTCACCAGCGAATACGGCGGTATCTGGCGCGTGCCCAAAACAGGCGGTGAGCCACAGGCCCTGCTGAGCTCGGGCGAGGACCCCACCTCCAGCATCCAAGGCTTGGTCGTCACCGCGACGCGCGTTTATTTCTACGTACCGCGCGACCAAGCGCTCAAATTCATCCCGAAATAGCCGGCACATCAGCGAACGTTTGCACTAAAGTGCCCGGAGTTTTCGGCCCGAACCGAACGGAATATCGAGAGACCGCCCATGAAAGCTAAAATCGTTCTTCTCCCCGGTGATGGTGTTGGACCCGAGGTGACGGGTCAGGCACGCGCAGTGCTCGAAGCGGTCGCCAAGAGTGGCGGCCATGAATTCGCCTTCGAGACCCAGCTGATCGGTGGCATCGCCATCGACGAGACGGGCGATCCGCTGCCGCCGGCCACGCTCAGCGCGTGCAAAGCGGCGGATGCAATCATGCTCGGCGCCGTGGGCGGTCCGAAGTGGGACAACCCCGACGCCAAGACCCGACCGGAGAAGGGCCTGCTCGCGATTCGCAAAGGGCTCGGCTTGTTCGCCAACCTTCGTCCCGTGCGCAGCTACCCGGAGCTGGTGGATTCTTCACCGCTCAAGCTCGAGCGCATTGCCGGCTGCAACATGCTCATCCTGCGTGAGCTCACCGGCGGCCTGTACTTCGGCAAGCAATTTCGCGAACAAACCGAGCGCGGCGTGAAGGTGACGGACACGCTCGAGTACATGGACTTCGAAATCGAGCGCATCGTACGCTTGGCCTTCAATTTGGCGCGCGGCCGCAGCAAGAAGCTGACCTCGGTGGACAAGGCGAACGTGCTCGAGTCGTCGCGAGTTTGGCGTCAGATCGCGACGCAACTGAAGGCGGACTTCGCGGACGTGACGCTCGAGCACCAGTTGGTCGATTCGTGCGCGATGCGCCTAGTGACCGCGCCGACCAGCTTCGACGTGATCGTGACCGAGAACATGTTCGGCGACATCTTGTCGGACGAGGCTGCCGTGCTCACCGGCTCGCTCGGCATGTTGCCCAGCGCCTCGCTGGGCGAAGGCAAGCTCGGGCTGTACGAGCCAATTCACGGTTCGGCGCCGGACATCGCCGGCAAAGGCATCGCCAATCCGGTGGGGACGATTTTGAGCGCGGCGATGCTCTTGCGTCACAGCCTCGGGCTCGAGAAAGAAGCGACTTCGGTGGAGCGCGCGGTGGAAGCCGCGCTGGCGGCCGGTGCACGCACCGCGGATCTCGGCGGCTCTAAGCCGCTCTCCACCAGCGGCATGGGCGAAGCGATCATCTCGAAGTTGAGCTGATTCGAGACGAATCGAGCTGAGTCGAGGCCCGCTCGGCTCAGCTCGATTTTCGTGCCGTCAAAGCGTGGACTGAACCTGCGCGGTGCGGGTGATTTCGCCCATTTTTCCGCTCTGATAATCGCGGAAGGCCTGCTGGATCTCCTGTTGCGTATTCATCACGAACGGACCATAGCGGGCCACGAGCTCCTTCAGCGGCACACCGGCCAACAGCAAGAGCCGCGCGTCCTCGCTGGCGCGTAGGCGTACACTGTCACCGCCCGCGAGTACCGCGAGCTGGCCATCGGCGACCGGCGACCCCTGGTCGCCAACACGCGCCGCCCCCGCGAAGACGTAGACCAGCGCCTGCTGCTCGGGCGAAAGCGGCACCGTCACGTCCGCGCCCGCTTTCAGCGACCAATCCTGGTACACGATCGGCGTCAGGGTATCGATGATGGCGCGCGCTCCGAGCGCCTCGCCCGCGATCACGCGCACACGGGCCAGACCGTCCGCGCTGTCAGCCGTTGGGATTTTCGCCGAGGCGACCTCTTGATAGCGCGGCTGCGTCATCTTCAGCCGGGCCGGCAGATTGACCCAGATTTGAAAACCGTGCACCCGGCCGCCGGCATCACGCACGGCGCGCGAGGGCATTTCCGAATGCACCACGCCCGCGCCTGCAGTCATCCACTGCACGTCACCCGGACGCAACACACCGCGATGCCCCGCCGAGTCCTCGTGTTCGAACTCGCCGCTCAGGACGTACGTCACTGTCTCGAAACCGCAGTGCGGATGATCGGGCGCGCCGACGGCTTCACCTGGGCCGTAATCCACCGGCCCCATTTCGTCGATCAGCAGGAACGGATCGGCCACCGTCAGGCTCATCGAGGGCATTGGCCGCCGAACGATGAAACCCGCTCCTTCCTCTTGGCGGTGCGCGGTGACCACGCGGCTGACTTCTCGAACTTGACTCATCGAAACAACTCCTTGGAAGCCGTAAAGATAAGGCGGCAAGGGAGACGAACAATGACGACCAGCGCAACGCATCGTTGCGCCGATGCGCACAATCAGGGGGACCTAGAGCGCTATCCCGGCGCAGGCTTCGGGTAACAAGCGAGCGAAGCGTTTGGCCCACGCTTCCTGGCCGCTTGCGTCCTCCAGCAAGTCCTGACGAATCTCGATTTCGACGTGCGGGATGCCGCGGCCTTCGCCGTACACCACCACGCCGTAGTCACTCAGATCGTTGACGGAATACGGTTCGTTGTCTCCCACCACGAGCTCGGGATCGCGACGAAGCAGCTCGATGAGTGCGCGGCCCAAGCGCACGTCGCGATTGTACAGCATGCCCGTGTGCCAAGGCCGCGACACGTCCATGAACGTCGGCGTGAAGCTGTGCACCGCGATCAACACGGTCGGCTGAGCAACCTGCGCGCGCCGCTCGAACTCGCTCACGATGCGCGCGTGGTACGGGTGGAAGATGGCCCGCGCGCGCTCGGCCGCGAGCGCCGGAGACAGGTCGTGGTTACCGGGGATGACCGTGCGTTCGCTGATCAAGGGGATGGAACTCGCTACCTCGATCGGGCGATTGCAGTCGATCACGAGCCGCGAGTACGTTTGCAGGATCGCGAACGCCCCGAGCTCGCGAGCTAGCGCGCGCGCCACTTGTGCCGCGCCCCGATCCCAAGCGATGTGCCGGTCGAGCTCGCTCTCGGGCAGGCCCAGCGTGCCCAGCGCGCGCGGCAGGCGTTTTCCAGCGTGATCGCAGGTGATCAAGAACGGCGAGCGCTGCTGGTCCAAGATCACCTCGAACGCCGCGGGTTCGTCGGGCGCGAGCAGCGGAGGCACCTGGGTCGGTTCCAAATCGGCGGTCATCGGTACGGACTAGTCAGTACCCGCGCGCGCGGCGCGTCAACGCGCCTGTAAGCTTTGCGAGCGGCAGCCGTTCTCTGATAAAACGAGCACGCGATGACTAGCGTGGTCGTGTTCGACATGTGCGGCGTCCTGTACGACTTTCAGGGGGCTCGCTTGATTGCGCGCACCAGCCGTCGGCCTCGTCGCTGGCGTAGCGAGGAAGTGCAGGCAGATTGGCCGCCGTTGGTGCGTGGCTTCGAGACCGGTACCTCGAGTGAAGCCGTTTTTGCGGAGGCGATCGTGCAACGCTACGATCTCGCGCTCGGTCCGCTCGAATTCTTGGCCGAGTTTCGTAGCGCGGCGGTCGGCTTCTACGAGGGCGCCGTCGGCTTGGTGACCGAGCTCCGCGAGCGCTATTCCGTGCTCAGCTTGAGCAACACCAACCCGGTGCAGTGGCCCAAGGTGCTGGCCGATCTCGGGTCGGCGGACCCGTTCCAGGCCCACCATCCATCGCACCTCTCGGGCTTCCACAAGCCAGATCCACGTGCTTTCGAGGCAATTTCGAGCGGACTCGCGGCGGGCACGACGTGCCATTTCTTCGACGACCGAAGCGAAAACGTAAACGCGGCCAATGACTTCGGGTGGCACGCACGAAGAGTGCGCGGCGTGAGCGAGGCCCGCGCCGCTTGCCGCGAAGCCGGCCTGCTGCCCTAGAACCGGCTGTTAGGCGCTCGGGCGCGGATCGAGCACGCGCGGCACGAAGCCCAAGCGCTTGTTGGCGCGGGCGATGGCGCGAAACACCTGCACGCGCCAGTTCACGTCGAAACGATCGACGCCGAAGCCAGCGAGCAGCGAGGTGATCGCCGCACGCAGCGAGAGCCAATCGCTCGGCGCCATCAAGACATCTACGAACTCGGGCGTGTAGAAGCCTTTGACGAAGCGCCGGTAAGTGGCGACGTTTTTCTGCGTCTCGCGTTCGTAGCTAACGAAGCGCGAACGCTCGAATTTTCCGGCGCGGAGCGCCGCATCGACCGCCTCTGCCGCGCGGAACGCGCCGACGATGCCCAAGTAGACGCCGGTCGAGAACACCGGATCGATGAACGCCGCCGCGTCGCCAACGAGCAAGAAGCGATCGCCGACGAGCTTCTTACTGACGTACGAATAGTCTGACACGCTGCGCACGGGCGCGACGCGCTTGGCCGAAGAGAGACGATCGCGCACGACCGGCGTGCTCGCGATTTGCGCGCTGAAATAGGCTTCGTCCGGCTTTTGCCCTCGTAAGTTGCGCGACGGTCCGACGAGCCCCACGCTGGTGCGATTATTTCGCAGCGGAATCACCCACCACCAACCGCCCGGCACTAGCACCACGCTGATGTCCCCCTCTTCTTCGCCGCTCGCGCGCGCGGCGCCTTCGTAGTGGGAGAAGACCGCGAAGTTCTTCAGCTCTTGATCCATCTCGCGCAGACCCAAGCGACCCGCGAGCATGGATGCCTGCCCGCTGGCGTCGATCAGCATCGCGGCCTGAAAGGTGGTTTCGCTGCCGTCGTCCGAGCGCGCGACCACCGAAACTCCCGGCTTGGCGTCGAGATCGAAGCGGATCACCTGCGCGCCTTGACGCACGACGACGCCCTGCTCGGCGGCGTTGTCGAGTAAAAGCTTGTCGAATTCGCTGCGATCCACCTCGTAAGCCGAGGGGGCACCTTGGACCAAGCCGTCTCGGAACGCGTAGCGGCGCTTCACTGAACCGTCCGCGGTCACGAACTCAGCCGCGTACTTGGGCAAGAAGTCTGCGGCCTTCAGGCGCGGCATCGCTCCCAGCTGTTCGATCAACGGCATCACGCACGGGAGCATCGACTCCCCGATGTGAAAGCGCGGGAACTGCTCCTTTTCCAAGAGCAAGACGCGGTGCCCGCGCTGCGCGAGCCTCGTTCCCGCGGCAGAGCCGGAAGGTCCGCCGCCAATCACGATTACGTCGAACACATTGCTTCCACTGCCGGGCATGGCTAGCGGGTCTAGCACGCTCCGGAGAGCGCCGTTGAGCGACCCACGAATCCAAGTACACTTCCCGGGGTGCGCTACGTCGTCTATAATCCCAAGGACCCGCGCAAAGGTCAGACCCTCGCCGACCCAATACTCGGGCAGATCGTGCTCAGTCAGGGCCCGACCATCACCAAGGCGCTCGCTGCGGCGAGCACGACCGCCCCATTGCCATCGGGCGCCGTGGTTTGGGACCGGCAGCAATCGAAGGTCGCTTACCGCGTGCCGTGATGGTTCGATGCGGAGTGACCCTTGGCCCTCAAGCCGAAGAGGGTCACTCCGAGTCACGCTTCGAACGAACTCACTCGTCGGAGCAGGCCACCTCCGTGTTGCCGCCAGCGACGCACACTTGGTTCAATAGCGAGCAGTCGAACTTCACGGCGCGACGCTTGCCTTCTGCGCTGGAGCTGCAGCGAGTGGCGACGTTACCGACGCATTTTCCGTTGCGGGTCAGGTCGGTGCACGGATCTTTCCATTTTGCTGCCGCATCGACGAAGGCCTTCGTGTCCTGATCGATGCCCGCATACAGACCGCCCTTTTCGCAGGTCCCAAACGGCGCGCGCGAGAAGACGCCAAACACGCGCACCTTGCCGCCGAGCTTGCGCATCATCGGTCCACCAAGATCTGCACCGCAGGGCTGCGCGTCGCTGTCGGTGCCTCCTAGGTAGGCTTGGCCGGGAGCCAGCGCGATCGTGTTGTACTGTTGCTCTAGGTATTGGCGATACCAATCCTCCGTAATGCCCCCCGTCCCGGCGGTCGGAGAGCTGCCACCAGCGCCAGCCGTTGGCAGCCAACCACCGGCGCCGGCAGGCGCGCCTGCCGAACCAGCTGGCGCGCCTGCCGAACCAGGAGCTCCACCTGCCGCCGCGGGGAGCGCCCCCGAATACCCCGCGCTGCCAAGATTTGGCCCGTCGTAGTAGTAACCGGAGCCGAGAGCGTACGCGTAAAAGGCCTCGAACGAACCGAAAATCAGAGGGTAGAGCAGCCCAGACGTACCGCGCAAGATCAGCGAACCGGCACGGCGCGTACCGCTCTGGTAGCGCAGATCACTGTTGCCGAAGCCGACACCCGCAAAGGGTTTACCGATCAGATCGTCGGTAAGCAAAGCCACCGGGAACGGAGTCACGTCGCTGATCGACTCGCCCAAGTGGAGCACTGCAACGTCTGGGAAATAGTTGCCGCCATTGCTGCTGACGGACGGCGCATACTCGACGTCAACGACGTCGATCAACCGGGTCGCTTGCGTGGCGTCCGCACCGATCGAAAACTTGAGCGACGAGTAGCCGTAGTACGTCTGTTCGATCAGCTGCCCGCAGGATCGCGACGTCAGCACGCTACTCTTCGAGATCAGCGTCCCGGTGCATTGTGCGTAAAATTGTGGTGCGGCTCCACCGCTCCCAGCAACCGATGGGAACGCGCCGCCCGCGGACGGCGCGCCGCCCGCGGAGGGTGCGCCCGCGCCGGGAGCACCGGCACCGGCGCCGGCTGTGCCAAAGCCACCCGAGCCAAAGCCGGATGTGCCAAAGCCGGCTGTGCCAAAGCCGGCTGTACCAAAGCCACCCGAGCCAAAGCCGCCCGTGCCGCCATAATCGTAGACCAAGCCGATCGCGCCGATGCCGTCGAGACTCTTGCTGTTGACCGGCACGCTGCCGATCAAATCATCCAGCTTGCGATCGCCATCAACGACTCCTTCCGCTTGCTGCGCCCCAGACGAGCACGCAAGTTGTGTGACGCCTGCCCCACACGAAAGTAGCAGCGCTCCCATACCCCAGATTTTTTTCATGACACTCCTCCAAGCGCCGAAGCGGATTGTTCCGCTCTTCCCCGACGCATTGCTGACTGAGAGGAGCAAGGAGCGCGCCAAGCTCGAGAGCGAGCTTCTTGCGGGAAACCCGGTCTCCGAGCGCACTGCGCGTGTGTCACGCTGTGCCAAGTCGGAGACCGGTCACCAGTCCTGTCATGCGGGCAATTTTGCCGCGCGTTGAGCTACATGTCGAGTACGTACGCCGCGACTAGCGGGAACACGATCGTTGCGTCCGATTCGATCACGAAGCGGGGCGTATCGACGGCCAGCTTGCCCCAGGTGATTTTCTCACCGGGCGGCGCGCCGCTGTAAGAACCGTACGAGGGCGTCGAATCCGAGATCTGGCAAAAGTAGCTCCAAACCTTCACTTTTTGCTGCAGATCTTGATCGATCAGCGGCACGACACAGATCGGGAAATCACCGGAGATGCCGCCCGCGATCTGGAAGAAGCCAATGTCGTGCTTGGCGTCGAGCTCTTGGTACCACTTGATCAGCGCGCCCATGTACTCGGTGCCGCCGCGCATGATGGTATAGTCGTACTCACCGCGGATCACGCCGGCGACGAACATATTGCCGAGCGTCGAGTCTTCCCAGCCGGGCACGAACAGCGGCAAGTTCTTCTCGCACGCCGCCAAGAGCCAGGAGTTCTTCGGGTCGATCTCGTACTCGGGCTCGAGCTCTTTGCTCTTCAGCAATTGATAGAAATACTCGTGCGGCAAGAAACGCTGGCCGTTCTTCTGCGCGCGTTCCCAGAGCGCCAGCATCTTCTTCTCGATCTTGCGCATCGCCTCGTGCTCGGGGATGCAGGTGTCGGTCACGCGGTTGAGGCCCTTTTCGAGCAGCGCAGCCTCATCGTGCGGGCCGAGTTCACGGTAGTTCGGCACGCGGCGGTAGCTGTTGTGCGCGACCAGATTGAAGACGTCTTCTTCCAGGTTGGCGCCGGTCAGCGAAATGGCGTGGATTTTGTCCTGGCGGATCAGCTCGGCGATCACCAAGCCCATCTCCGCGGTGCTCATCGCGCCGCCCATCGTGAGCAGCATCTTGCCGCCCTTTTGCAGATGCGTTTCCCAGCCCTTGGCTGCATCGATCAGGGCCGCAGCGTTGAAGTGACGGTAGTGGTGAACGATGAAATCTTTGACGGCGCCCATTTTGGTCTCGCAAACTGAAAGAGGTGAAAACGACCCGTTTTCCTGGTGGGAGGAAACCCGGGACATGCGCTCGACAGCGAGCGCGCGCGGCAAAAAAGAACCGTTTCTGGCCCGCGTCAAGCGCGGAGCCCGGTTTTTGGACCGAGCGCACGCCCGCGCCCATTGGAGGCGCGAGCCACGGCGGATTTCCGTGGTAACCTCGCAGGTTGGAGAGGCTCGCCCCGTCACTCGAGCGAGCGCCAACCGATGTCGGATCGTCACCTTAGCGTATCCGGACCCGCATCCATGAGCGGGCAGATCGTCGAGTCAGAGTTTCAACCGGGCGTCAGCTATCGGCTGGAGCGGCGCATCGGCGAAGGAGGCATGGGGCAGGCGTTTCTGGCCCTGCGCCAAGCGCCGGAAGGCATCTCGCCGGTCGTGATCAAGATGGTGCGGCCAACGGTCGAATCCGGCGCGCAAAACTCGGCCGGCATCTTGGTGCAGAAGGAAGCCGTGGCGCTGGGCCGCCTGAACGAGCGCATCCCCCCGTGCCCGTTCGTGGTGCGCCTGGTCGATACGGGCGCGACGCACCTGAGCGGCCCCACTCGACCAGCCACACCCTGGCTCGCAGTCGAGTACGTGCACGGCGGCGTCGAGGGTACGACGCTCGAAGAGCGCGTGAAGGGTTCGATCGAACGCACGGGCGTCGCCTTCGACTCCGCGCGCGCGGCCCACGCGCTCAAATGCTTGGCCGCGGGCCTACACGCGATTCACGGCGTGGGCGTCGTGCACCGCGATCTCACGCCCGGCAATATCTTGTGCTGCGGCTTTGGAGAAGCCGAGATCTTGAAGATCTCGGATTTCGGCATCGCGCGTCCACAAGGGCTGGCTGCCACCTTCGGCGGCATTCCGGTGGGCACGCTCGGCTACGCCGCGCCGGAGCAGTGCCTGCCTGACTCGACTGGTACCGGCACCTTTACCGACATCTTCGCGCTGGCCTGCGTGCTCTATTTCAGCCTGACCGGCGAGACGCTGTTCGAATCAGACACCCTGCTCAAGAACATGTTGGCGATTCGCGACTCCAAGCGTCGCTCGCTGCTCGATTGCCAAGCGCTGGTCCCCGAGCTTCGGCAGCGTACCGACGCGTGCCGCGCGATCGACGTCGCGATCGCGCGAGCCACCTCGCTCGATCCCAGCCAGCGTCCACAAGAGGCCTTGGAGTTTGCGGCTAGCGTGGTGCCCTGGCTGACCGAGACACCCACGCCACCCAAACCCAGCCGACGTTTCATCAATAGCTTGATCAACCTGTCGCCCCCGGGCGATCTGTCGCGCTGGGAGTGGACCGTCCGTCACCCCGGCGGCGAACGCATCATCCAAAGCGCCGCTTGGGACGTCGATGGACACTGCCTGGCGTTCACCACGGACGGCCCCGCGTTTTGGAATGGCCAAACCTGGGTCTCCACCCCCGAAATCGCGCGCAATCTGCCGCCGGGCATGGTCTTCGCGCGGCGCATCGAGGCCGGTGGGTGGTTGATCGGCGGCGCGGGCGGACAGCTCGTGTTGTACGCCAGCGATGGCGTCCGCGAAGTCGTGCGTGCGCCGCACACGGACGTCACGTTCACGCACGCCAACGGCCGTTTCGACGACCTGCTGACGGCAGTGAGTCAATCTCCGGGGGAGCCCCCGTCGCTTTGGGCGATGGCTGCTCGGCGCTGGATGAAGCCGATACCGCTCGAGGGCGTGGCCTACGTCGCCGGGCTACTGCGCCTCGACGATTCGCGTTGGCTGATCTGCGGCAGGCTGTCCCAGGGCAACGGCTTTACCGCGATCTATTCGCCGATGCAGTGGGAGGTGAACTACCTGCAAGTGCCTCACACGCGGGCCTTCGTGGCCGGCGCGTCCGAAGCAGACCGCGGCCTCGGCCTGATCGTGGGCAGCGAGGGCGTCGCCTTGCGCGTGGAAGGGCAGACGGCGGTCGCCTCGGTCGCCGACAGCAAGCCGGATCTGACTGCCGCCGCGATGGACGTCTTGGATCGTGAGTGGGTCGCGAGCTTGGGTCGGCTCTGGGTGCGTGACCCGGCGCGTGACGTGGCCTGGCGTGGGGTTTGGATGGACCCCAATTGGCAGGCGCCGTTCGTCAGCATCATGGCGGATGCCGGCATGCTCGTGGCCATGAGCGCAGACGGTGGGATCTTGGAAGGCCGCGCGAGCTGGCGCTCTTCCGGCGGCCTACGCTAGTCGCTTAAAACCGCTCAAAACCCGCTCAAAACGCCAGGTCTAGGTTCGCGTTGCCTACACCGACCTGCTGGGCGTAGTGCCCGCTGGCATCGGGTGAGCGGCTGGGCGGCGCATATTCGGCCAGGCGCCCCTGCACGTCACGCGGCACGAACACGAAGTGCGTGTACGAAAGCGCCGCGTGCACTCGCTTGCCGAGCGCGATCCGCCCACCGAGCGCGAACGAAGTGCCGGCCCAATCGGGTAGCCCGGGCTCCATGGTGCTATCGGGCACCGCGCTCGAGTCGTAGCCGAGGCCCGAAAAAAACTCCAAGCGCGCGCTCGTCCAAACGCTCAAACCGAGGCGCACGCCCACGGTGTCTCGGAAATCACGCGGCACGTTCTGCAATACCTGCGCGCCCGTGCGTTGAGCGCCGTTGTTCGTGAGCTCACAGGCCGTGCCGCTGACTACGGCGCATTGGTTCGTGAACGCAGAAAAGCGCGTGTAATCGCCGAAGGCGCGCAACTCCAGGTTGGGTCGAGGGCGGTAGCGCGCTCCCCAGCGGATGATGTCGGGCAAATCGTAGATCACGTCCACGTTCGCGCCGCTCGGGCCACCGATGTCGTTCTCGAGCGAGCCGTGCAAACGCATGCCCCCGCTCACGTTTGGCCGCGATTGGTAGGACAGCCCGAGCCAGAGCACGTCCTGTTTGAGCTCGTAAAGAGCGCCGACGCCGAAGCCGAACGCGTAGCCGCTCACGTCGATCAGCGAGCGGCCCTCGTGCGTCACGTCGTTGCCTCCGCTGCTCCAGGCGCGCACGTCGTTGATCCAGGAGCGCATCGCGCTGGCGCTGACGCCCAAACTGAGCCCCGTTCCGGCAACGCGCAGCGCGCCGCCCACCGAGAGTTGACTCGTGACGATCTCGCCTTCGATCGACTGAAAGCGCGTCACGCCATCGACGGGCCCCGGGTAGCGCGAGCCGGCGAACTGCGGGCGCAGGTTCCAGCTCACCGAACCGCCGAAGGGCGTGAAGAAGCCCACGCCGAGGCTCACGTTGCCGAGCTTGAGCGAGGCCGCCAAAACTGGGTTGAAGAGCGGGTTGACGAGCACGGCGCGCCCGACGTTGGCCCCCGCCGCGTCGGCTGGATCCGGCGCATCGCTCGGCGCGCGCTGACGATCGTAGCTGACCCGCCTCACGGCCAAGCTCAGATCGGTAAATAGGTGCAGGCCTTGTGCTTGGGTCAGGGCCGCCGGATTGAAATACAGCGCGGTTGGGTTGGAAGTGGTCGGGTGACCGTGCTCACCCGAGAAGCGCGCAACCGAGAAGCCGCTGGCTCGCGCGGGCAAAGGCGCAAACACGCACGCCATTCCGAAGCCGAGCAGAGTCAGGGTACGACGCATCCGAACTCAGCACGCTACTGAACTCGCTCGAACAATTCACGCACGAATTGGATGGTGTCGGCGTCGCTCGCAGGCTTATCCTCCCGATAACGCTTCACGCGGGCGAAGCGCAGCGCCAAACCACCGGCATAAGTCGAGCTCTTCTGCAGCCCGTCGAAGGCAATCTCGACCACCACTTCGGGGCGAACTTTCACCACCCACTCGCTACGCTCGGTAGCAAGCTCTTGGAATTTCTCGGTCTGCCACTTGAGCATCGCGTCGGTCAGCCCCTTGAACGTCTTGCCCAGCATCACGAAGCCGCCCGCTTCTGGATCGCGCGCGCCGAGGTGCAGGTTGCTGAGCAGCCCCTTGCGACGACCGCTGCCCCACTCCACCGCCAGCACCACCAAATCGAGCGTCGGCGCGGGCTTGACCTTGATCCAGCCGGCGCCGCGTCGACCGGCGTCGTAGCTCGACGAGAGGCTCTTCACGACCACGCCCTCGTTGCCCGAAGCGAGCGCGCCGTGCAGCGCGGCTTCCGCTTCATCCGCCGTCGCCACCGCGGCGCGAGTGACGCGGGCTGGTGCCGGGACTGCGGAACAAAGCGCTTGCCAGCGCGCGCTGTTCGGTTGCTCGACGAGCACCTGGCCGTCCGCGTACAAGCAATCGAAGAAGAACGCGCGCAAAGGCAAATCCGCGCGCGCCGCCGCCACGTCGAGCTTGCGTCCGACGCGCTGCATGGTGACTTGAAACGGCTGCGGGCGCCCATCTGCGCGGAGCGCGATCACTTCACCGTCCAGCACCAGCGACTGCGCACTGAACGACCGCCCGAGTTCGACGATCTCGGGCAGCGCGTCACTGAGATCGCTGCCGTACCTGGAGTAGATCGCGACTCGGTCGCCTTCGCGGTGCAATTGGATGCGAGCGCCGTCGAGCTTGTATTCGACCGCGGCGGGGGCGGCGCGCGTAAATGCTTCGGCCGCGTCCTTGGCCGATTGAGCGAGCATCGGGCGCAGCGGACGAAAGAGCTGGATCGTGAACGCCAAAAGTTCGGCTTCGCCGCCGTGAAACGCGCTCACGGCCACGTCCGCCGCGCTGCCGGCAAAGAGCATCGCCTTGCGGATGGCCTCGCTCGAGACCTGCGCGGCTTTTGCCAGCGCGTCCAGCACGATGCTCTCGAGCGCGCCTTGGCGTAGCTCACCCAAGATCAAGCGCACCACGAAATCACGCTCTTCGGCGCTGAGCCGAGCGAACAAGGCCGACAGCAGCTGCTGACGTTCGCTAGCCACGCCCTTGCCCGACAGAGCTTCGAGCGCCTCGAACACCGCGTCGAGTTCGAGCACCGTCACCGCCGAGCTCGCAGGCTCGGGCTCGGCGCGCACTTGCTGCAGGGCGCGCGGCCCCAAGCCGAGGCGCCGCTGACGCAATTCGCCACACAAGAAGCCGACGGCTGCGGGCAATTCGGCCGCCTCCAGCTGCCGCAAAACATCGGCAAATCGTGCGATCTTCTTGAGCCGCGAGCGAGTCGCGGCGACTTCTCGCGAGGCAGTCACGATGTCGGTTAGCATCAACATGGAGATGCTTCTTCATAGTGACACCCGACGCTCTCGGCTAGGCCTGCTGGCTCTCGCGCTGTGCGCGTACCAGCTCGCGGGCTGCGCTGACGCGCGCGGGCGCTTCGAAGACTTTCAGAATCGCGTGCAAGACAGCGACGCGCAGCCACCGGCCACTGATAGTGGCGTTTTGGACCAAACGTACGATGGTGGCCCGTGCACACCACCTGCCCCTGGCACGGTGACCGGGCCCGCGCTGCTCGCGATCGACACCAGCCTAGCCGCGGGCCACCCAATCCTATTCTTGGGCAGAATCGACACTCCCGAGCTCGACCAGACCACGGCCGTGCACTTCGTCTACCGCGCGCTCGACTCGCTCGATCGCAGCACGCGCGTCGGTGACGAGCTTTCGGTCGGCCCCTTCCCGCTGCACGACGGCGAACTCGTAGCCAAAGTCCCGGAGTCCGAGCTCCCGGGCGAGGCGAACCCGCTGCTGCACGGCGCGCCGATCACCTCGGAGATGACGCTCAGCGGCCATATTTGCGGCGTCCGCAGCTTCTATTGCGGCACGGTCCAGGGCCGGAGCACCGGCTTGATTACGGGCTCGTTCAGCGGAAATTTCGGGATCACTCTGTTGAGCGGTCCAGACGCGGTCCCCGAGCGTCCACGCTTCGGCTGTGGCGCGGAAGACTTCGCCCAGCCCCTGCCACCCTAGACGTACGCCGAAAGCGCCTGTTCGACCGATCGCAGGTAGCCTGCGCCGAACAAGTTCACGTGCACCAACAGCGGGTACAGTTGATACAAGAGCACGCGCTCGGCGTGACCGCTGGTGAGCGGAAAAGCCTCGGCATAAGCGGCGAACACTCGCTCACTGAACCCGCCGAACAGCCGCATCATGGCCAAATCCATTTCACGGTGACCGCCGTACACCGCGGGATCGATCAGGGTCGGCGCGCCCTGCTCGTCCACGTGTAAGTTCCCGCTCCACAGATCGCCATGTAGACGTGCCGGCGCTTCGGGCTCGCCCACGAGCTCCGGCAGCCTGGCGAAGAGCTGCTCGAACTGGCGCCGCAATGCGGCCTTCACGTAGCCCGCGGCTTCGGCCGCGCCGAGTTGCGGCTCGAGCCGCTGATGGCGATAAAACTCCGCCCAGCTCGCGTGGGGACGATTTTTTTGCACTAGCCGGCCGATGAAGTTTTCGTCGCTGAAGCCAAAGCTCGGCGCGCCGAAGCGATGTAAATCCGCCAAGCCTCGGCCGAGCTGCTCGTCGAAGCCGGACCGCTGCTTGGCCGAGCGAATGAACTCGAGCAGCAAGAAGGGCGGCCCTTCATCGGCAGGCGAGACAGCCAGGACCTCGGGGATGCGCAGCGCGCGCGCCTGACGCAGAAATTCCAAGCCGCGCGCTTCCGCGGCAAACATCGAGAGCGGCGCGCGCGCGTTGGTCTTGAGAAAGACGCTCCGGCGATCGGCCAAGCCGAGCTCGAACGCATCGTTGATGTCGCCACCGCTCACTCGCGCCACCGAACGCACGCTCCGCCCGAGCACGGACTCGACTCGGCTGCGCAGCGCTGCGCTGATCACAGCTGCTGCTCGCGGCGGATCTCCTCGAGCAAGTGCCGACAGGCCGTGCGACACAGCTCGAGGACCTGATCGAAGCCCGCGTCGTCGCCGTAGTAGGGGTCTGGAACCGGGGCATCCTGGGGCGCCTGCGGATCGAACGAGCGCAGCAAACGCAGCTTTGCCAAGGCTTCCGCGTTGCGGGCCAGTCTTCGCAAGTCGTCGAGGTTGGAACGGTCCATGGCGATCACGTGGTCGAAGCGCGCAAAATCGCTGGCCAGAAATTGGCGCGCGGCGCCCTCGACCACGATGCCCGCTCGTTTACCCGCAGCGCGCGCTCGGCGATCCGGAGCTTCGCCCAGGTGGTGGCCAGCCGTGCCCGCGCTGTCGATTTCGAATCGAGCAGTGAGCCCGGCTTCGGCCACGAGGTGACGGAAGACGCCTTCCGCCGTCGGCGAGCGGCAGATATTGCCCAAGCAGACGAAGCACACGCGAACCGGGCCGCCGCTCGCTGTCACAGCTGCATTCCTTTCAACAGCCGGAAGATTGTGTAGCCGAAGGCGTACAACGAGCCGATCAGCAGCACTAGGACCAGCGTGGGACGGCTCTTCAGCGTGCGTCGCTCGGTCGTCGGTTCAGGGTCGGTCATCTGCACGAAGTGTATGCCAATTGTCGAAAATGCGGAGCTTCTAGGCGCCATTCGCCAACGCTTTCCCGCATCCCAGAGCCAGGATAGAATGGTGAGCGCGGTTCCATGCTTCAACCCGGCCAAATCATCCAAGACAAGTACCGCATCGTCCGCCTAATTGGGCAGGGCGGCATGGGCGAGGTGTACGAGGGCGAGAACGTCTCCATCCGCCGGCGTGTCGCGATCAAGGTGCTGCTGGGTGAGGCCGCCCTGAACGCGGACATCGTCCAACGCTTCGAACGTGAAGCCCAAGCCGCAGGCCGCATCGGCAACGATCACATCATGGAAGTCCTCGATCTGGGCGTGTTGCCGACCGGCGACCGCTTCATGGTCATGGAGTTTTTGGACGGCGAACCCTTGAACTCGCGGATCGAGCGCCTGCACCAATTGACCGCCGAGCAAGCGACCCCGCTCATCCTACAGGCGCTGGCCGGTCTCGCGGCCGCCCATCAAGCGGGCATCATCCACCGCGACTTGAAGCCCGAAAATTTGTTCGTGCTCAAGCAAAAGGCCGGCGTCAGCGACTACGTCAAGATCATCGATTTCGGCATCTCGAAGTTCAGCCAGCTCAGTAACGAGGGCATGAAGATGACCAAGACCGGCTCGGTCATGGGCACGCCCTACTACATGTCGCCCGAGCAGGCCAACGGCAGCCGAGAAGCCGACGCGCGCAGCGATCTGTACGCCATGGGCGTCATTCTGTACGAGTGCGTGACCGGAGCGGTGCCCTTCGACGGCAAGACGTTCAACGAACTCTTGTTCAAGATCGTGCTCTCGGACGCGCCCCTGGCGCGGCAATTGGCGCCGAATTTGGATCCCGCGTTCGAAGCCATCATCAGCAAGGCGATGGCTCGCGATGTGGCTCAGCGCTATCAAACTTGTGAGGAATTTTCAGCAGCGCTGCGCGCCTACCAAGCCAGCCGCGGCTTGTCACTGGCAGACGTCACGGGCCCAGTTCCCGTGTCGCTGATGAGCGCGCCCGCAATTTCGCAACCGGCGGCGCGCCCTGGCCTGTCCACGGCCGTCAATTGGTCGAACACGGGCTCGCAGCTCCCGACGCGCAGCAAAGCCCCGCTGATCGCGGCGCTGCTCGGCGGCGCGCTGCTGCTCCTGGGCGGCGGCGCATTCGCGGCCTTCAAGCTCATGCATGGCTCCGAGGCGGCCGCAGCGGCCAGCGCCGGCCCGAGCGCGGCGATTGAAGTCAAATCGCCGCCGAAAGCGCCCACCCTGCCGTCCGAAATCCCCCCGCCGGTGAGCAGCGCTGAAGCCACGGTCGCGGTCACGCCCAGCGCTCCCACGCCGAGCGTAGACAAGGCTCCCGCGCCGAGCGCGGAGCAGGCTGCCGAACCCGCTCCAGTAGCCAAGGCAGCGCGCTCGAACGTGGCCGGGCGTGTCGCGCCGCGTCCCGCGGCTGCGGCTCGCCCTCCGATCGCGGTGGCTCCGCAGCCGACCGCGAAGAAGAAGACCCCGAACACCACCGACTTCGGCTACTGAGCCAGCGACTCGCCGCGCGGCGAGACCGCGCGCGCGGTCTCGAGTAGAACAGCGAAGATGGCGAACCTGTCTGGAAAAACGCTGCTGATCACCGGCGCGAGCCGCGGCATCGGTCGGGCCATTGCGCTCAGGGCCGCGCGCGATGGCGCGAACATCGCGGTGCTGGGCAAGACCGACACGCCGAACCCGAAGCTGGCGGGCACCGTGCACGATACCGTGCGTGAGATCGAAAGCGCTGGCGGCCGAGGCCTGGCCTGCGTGTGCGACGTGCGCTTCGAAGATCAAGTGAACGCCGCGGTGGCCAGCACCATCGCGACCTTCGGCGGCATCGACTGCTTGATCAACAACGCCAGCGCGATCCAGCTGACCAGCACTTTGGCGACGGACATGAAGCGCTTCGACTTGATGCACCAAGTCAACACGCGGGGCACGTTCTTGTGTTCCAAGGCCTGCATCCCGGCGCTCTCACAGAGCACCAACCCGCACATCCTGATGCTCTCGCCGCCCCTGAACCTAGAGGCGCGCTGGTTCGCGCCACACCTGGCGTACACCATCGCCAAATACGGCATGAGCTTGTGCGTACTCGGCCTCTGCGAAGAGCTCCGCCCCAAGGGCATCGCGGTCAACGCGCTCTGGCCGCGCACGGTGATCGCCACGGCCGCAGTCCAAAATCTGCTCGGAGGCGATCCGGCCATGGCGCGCGCGCGCAGTCCGGAGATCGTGGCCGACGCAGCGCACGCCATTTTGACCCGCCCGAGCCGTGAATATACCGGCAATTTCGCGTTGGACGAGGACGTGCTGGAAGCCGCTGGCGTGACCGATCTTTCCCGCTACTCTGCCGTCCCCGCGGACCAGCTGCTGCCCGATCTGTTCTTGTAGAGCCGGCGCACGCTGCCCGATTCCGAAAGAAGTACATGCCCCCGGCGTTCGTCCCTGAAATGTACGCGATCGATTTCGGCACCAGCAACTCATTGCTCGCTGCCGCTAACCGGAACGAGGTGTGCGCGCCCATTCCGCTCGATGAACGCGCGCAAGATCCGAGCGTCTTTCGCAGCATCCTCTTTTACTCCGACGACGCGGCCTGGTCGTTCGGCGCGGGTGCTCTGAGCGACTACGTAGCGCAAGGCATGCGCGGGCGCTTCATCCGCTCGATCAAGCGCTTCTTGCCCATCGCCAGCTTTTCCGACACGCGCATCGGCTCGCGCAAGGTGCTGCTGGAAGAACTCGTGGGCCTGTTCTTGCGCGAGATGCGCAAGCGCGCGAACGCTCACTTCGCGTGTGACGTGCGGCGCGTGATGCTCGGTCGGCCCGCGCGCTTCAGCGACGACGACCAAGCAGACGCCCTGGCCGAAGCGCGCTTGCGCAGCGCCGCGGAGTTCGCGGGCTTCGAGGACATTCACTTTTGCCCCGAGCCGCTGGCCGCCGCCTACGATTTCGGCAGCACCAAGCCTGGCGCAAACACCTTCCTGGTGGCTGACTTCGGCGGCGGAACCTCGGATTATACGGTCGCCCGGCTCGATCCGGCGCGCGCCGACGCGCTCGAGGTGTTGGCGATCGGCGGCGTCGCGCAGGCGGGTGACGCCTTCGACGGCGCGCTGATGCGCAACGGCATCGCCGAGCACTTCGGCTCGCGCGTGCGCTACCAGGTGCCCTTCGGCTCCAATTGGCTGGAAATGCCCTCGCCGCTGATGGAGCGGCTGTGCTCACCGGCCGACATTTGCTGGCTCGCGCGGCGTGACGTCACTGAGTTCTTGCGCGGCGTGCGCGCGGGCTCCTCGAGCGACGCGGACAAACTGCACGTCGATCAATTGCTGTGCCTGATCGAAGACAGCCTCGGGTTTCAAATCTTCGAGGCCATCGAACAGCAGAAACGCGAGCTCTCGACGCACGAATCAGCCACGTTCCGCTTCGAATACCCAGGCATCGACATCCACGAGACCATGACCCGAGCCCGCTTCGAAACCGCCAGCGCACGCGTCTCGGGCAGCATCCTGGATCGCCTCGATCAGACGCTGTCACGCGCAGGCATCGCCGCGAGTGACATCGATCGCGTCTGCTCTACGGGCGGCACCGCCAAAGTCCCCGTGATCAAACACGGCCTCGAAGCCCGCTTCGGCGCGGACAAGCTGCAGGCCCTGTCCAGCTTCCACGCCGTGATCCAAGGCCTGGCCGAGCGCGCGCGCGTGCTGCTCAATCAATAGCGAGAGCCTGAGGGGGCGATCGCGATCCTGCAGCGCACCTCGGAGCGCGCCATGTTCTCGGCATGGCCCGCCCGGGTCATCCCAGAGTGAGCACGAGCTGACGCGACTGCTCCGCGCGACGCCCCGCGCCTTACAACCGCCGCAGCGCCGAGCGCGCGGACGACGGGTCTGCGTGAGCTTGTCGCGCAGGTTCCAAGCCAGCCGAAATTCGCTTCGGCTCGCGACTCAGCAAGGCTTCGCGGCGAGCACGATGGGCAACGGGCTCGCACCCCTTCAGAGCGTCGAGCGCGCAACTTCGCGACGCGGTCGCCGAAGTGGCGCGTAGTGAGGCTCTATTCATCGGCGAGTGTCGGGGTCTTTGGGGGCCTTGGGTGATCTGAGAGCTGCCAGCGAAGGCGTCGAGGCCGTGGTCTGGGCGCCCGGAGTTTGCGTCTGGAGATAGTTGGCCAGCGCCTCGCCGACTTGAAGCGAGTAGTCGAGTGAGATCCACTTCTGCCCAGCGCAGATTTCGGGCGCGTCGATTGGCGTGCCCTGAGGGATGTTTCTGAACCAAATTTTATCGATTGCCACGTCGCCGCATTGCTTCGAAAAATCCCCCAGGATCGGCGCCTTGACGACGGTGGCCGTCGCCACGGCCGCGTTGGTGCACGGGTTCTTCTGTGTGGCGGCGAGGAGCAATGGAGTCGAGGCGGATGCGTGGCACGACATGCACGAGCTGCGCGGGTTGTCGATCGGACCATCGAGCCGCCCGGAGCAGCCGAGGTCTTTCCGCAGCCAAGGCGGCAGGGTGTCCGTGAACATGAACGACTGGGTCACGCGTTCGGGAGGCGTGAGCCCGCGAGTCGCCGGGTCGTTTGCGTCCGGATTCGTCCCTTTGGGCTCCAGACCGGGATCGTTACCCCACATCAGACCGACAGGTCGTAGCCCCCGCCAACCACGCGATGCATCCTCCAGGCCGTCGTAGACGAAGGTGCCAAACACCCATTTGAGCGGAGCTCGCAGGTCGACGACGGCGACATCGAACTGAGCCAGATAGACGTCGTGAAGAGTACGCGTGCAGGCCACCATCGTGCCGTCGGGGGCCTTGGCAGTGCCAGTGAACCTTCCCCCGCATGGGGCTGGGAGAATATTGGCTTGCCAGCGAGGGGCGCCCTTCAAGTACGGCAGCGTGTCCGGCGTGGCCGTCGTAAAGAGCGCCTTGCCAACGACCGTCCCCTCGGGGAAATGCAGATGTGCGCTGGGAACCTTGACGTCGGCTTTGCTCGAACCAGAAAAGAGCTGCCCGAGCACGAACGCACCGCGAGCGTTGTAAAAGCCAACCGCCCACGCGGCCTCGGTGTTCACCTGGGCGGGTCCGAGCTTTTTGGGGCTCGGAGCGAGCTCTCGGGTCATGCCGTGCACGTATTCGCGCCCCTTGCTCGCGTTCGCGTCCATCCAGGGCACGTGAAACCAGGGACGAACCGGATTTCGACAGATGTCGAAGTCGGTTTCGGAAGGCGCGCTGCCGACGTTGCCCTCGAAGATGTACTCGAGAATCGCGTGAACATACTTACTGGACTCGGTACCGCGCTGCGCGAGCGTGGTGGCCGAGAATGGATTCGCCGCGAGCCACGGCTGCTCAGCCAATGGTGGTAGCTGCTTGGGGAAAGCCTGGCTCAAACGGAAGACGTGCGCGGCTCCCGGCGGTGGAGTGTTGGTCGCGTCGCCCCAATACGACGCGTACGGGCCGACGCAAGTGTCGGTGACTTCCTTAACGCTGTCCGTCGACGCCGACGGCGGCGGCGGGGTCGGCGGAGAACTCGACCTGGGTGGAAGCGTCTCCACCGTGCTTTTCTTCGCCTCGCAAGCACTCATCGTCACAACGGCGAACAACAGCGCAGCCGCGCTCACCCGTAGCCTAGATACCTCAATGGAACTAGAATATGCCATTTCGCCAACTCCTCCCAAGCGACTCACAGCGCAAGAGTGCCGGCCCGCCTCGACCAACGCAATCGAAATGCCTTAGACAGTCGTAGGCTTTTTTGCAACACACGCTGAGACCGCCGGAATCAGTGACGGCGTTCCGTTCCATCAGCCATCATGGCCTCGGCGAGCTCCCGACGCGCCTGCCCACAGCCATGGGTCAGTGCGTCGGGAGGCTTCGTTGAGCGGGGTTATCCCTCAGCCGGGCGGGATCTGGTTATTCTTTGCGACGGGGACCAAGAGCGAGTTGGCCTGAAGCAGGCTTACTTGCGATTGCGGCCAGTTGACCAGAAGTGGATTGAGGTGTCGAAGCGTGAGAGGCACCGGGCTCGGCAACGGCGGGGCCTGGATTTGGAATTTCTCGAGGTCCAACCAGCGAATGATATTGAGGACGTCAGCCGGGATTGGTTGGCTGTTCTTTGCTACCGGCACGCAAAGCTGCTGGCGGGCGGTGACCAAATTGTTCTCCTGAGGCAAGCTGGTCAAGAGCGGGTTCAAATGCCGAATATTGAGTGGTTGATTCAGGTTGTAAGGAGGGCTGACGTCGTAGCACTTCAGATCGATGTGCTGCACCAGCCGCAGAACGTCGGCAGGCGGCGTTAGGTTGTTCTTGGCGACTGGCACGCACAGTTGCCGAGCCTGACCCAACGTGACGCTTTCCACGGGCACGCCCGCCTGCCTGAGCACTGGATTCAAATGCGTGAGCGAGAGGCTGACCGTAGTCGTAGGCGGCGGCGCCTCGATGCGATAGCAAGCGAGATCCACGAAACGCGCGAACGGAAGCACCGATGAGTCTGGAAGCACGTTGTTTTTGGCGACAGGAACGCACGTTTCCTGCAGCTCTCTGACGAGCACGTTTTCAGCCGGAAGTCCTAGTTGCTGAAGCACCGGGTTCAAGTGGGTCAGCGTGAGCGGCTGATTTATGGCCACGCTGCTCGGAGTTTTGTAGCATTTCAGATCCAGCTGAGAGACGAACTTGAGTGGCGTCGGCAGCGCGGCTTGTGCACTCACCGTTTTCTCACCAGCGGTGAGAGCCACGGCCGCTAGTGCACCCAGAGCCATCACTGACGCGCCCAACCGAAGAACGGAACTCTTTTTCATGACGATACCTCCCTAGTTTGTTTGCCACCAACTCCGAGAACTCGCGCGCAGCGGCTACCGCCGTAGCCGGCTGGTGCGCGAACTCCTGAAGCCTCTTGTTTCCCGCAACTTCCTGCCAAAGGCGTGTTTTCGGATGCGGCCCAATCGGTCGCCCTGTGCACGCGACTGCACGCAGCCCCAGCAGCAATGACGGCGACGCTACCAGAACAGACTGACTTTGATCAAGCACTCTCTCTCGAAAGCAACACAGATACAGATAGCGAAAACCGACGTCGTCAAAGAGTCACAGAATATAAATGGCATACTAGAGATAGTGATCACAGAGCGACAATCAGCACTGAGCTCGAACATGCGCGAGCAGAAATCCGAGGCCACCTCCGGAGACTGCCACTCTGCAGAGCGCTGAGCGCCTGTACTGAATGGCCAGCCGAGCGTCGAATATCGACGCGTCGATATTCGACACGACGATATCCGACGGCGGGCGTACGGTTGCAGTCGACGGATTTCGTCTAGGGGCCAGCTTGCGCTGGCTGCAAGCCCACCCCGATCGGGCGTCTCAGCTCTTGGCAAATTGACCATGGCGGAGCGAACCAAGTTGGTGGTCGGCAATCCACCGATCATTGACTCGAGAGCGGGAGCTCGTCGCACCGGAGAGCGTGTCAGGCCTACCGCAGATCATCTTAGTCAGGAAACAGACTCGTTAATTGCCGACTGAATCAGCGACGTCACGATTCAATCGCTCTATTCAATGACCCTGAAGTCGATTCAGACATCAATCACCCTGCAGGACCCTGCGGGGACACCGACACAGGTACGCTATTTTTGATTCGCTATCTAATTCCGCGTGAACCACTTGCGAACTAGGATCACAGCGACGGCGCGGCTGCCTGCATAGCCAACGGCACGAAACCTGTGCAAGGCTTCGTGCCAAATCTCGTCGAGGAAGCATCCAGGTTCTTCCAAAGTGAGGCGCACGATCACGACGAGAGCCTGTTGCCTCGGGCCAGCGGCAACGCTCTGGCGCAACCCGTCAACGCGGCTCTCCGGCGTGCTGCCCAGGCATCCGACCGGGCTCCAGGCGCTCCGAGCAGTACAGGCTAGCCCCAGCTTTGCGGAACAGCCCACCGAGACCGGTGCGACGCGCGACACTAGGCCCAGTGGGACGACGCGCAGCGCCAGACCGCGAGGATCGCCAGGCGCGATCGCCAGGCCGACGAGGAGCGCCAACAACAGCCCAGCTGTAGCAACCGAGAGCTGCGCCCACGCCAGTCCGGCACGGGGCTCCGTCAATGAGCGCCACCCTACGGGCCCGCGAATGGCTAAGTCGATCGCCCTCGCGGCCGCTGCATCCCGGCTGGCTTCGTTGCTCCTCAGTTACATACCCGCAGTATGCGCCTTCGTCGCGCCTCGCCAGCCGGGCGCCTCGACCGCGATCATCGACCGACTTAGCCATTCGCGGGCCCTAAGGCGACAACCATCCGCCCTGGCTATGGTCAATTTCACTATCGTAGGCGTCAGGCACCCAACCACGCGAGGCTGCTCAGCGTTTTCGGCGAAATCTCGACCGGCCCGCTGGCATCGGAGGTCGTCACCGTAAGAGTCGAACAAGAGAGCTCGAACAGATTGCTAGTTTCGCAACGCGCGAGCCGAGGCGGCCGTCAACGCATTCGAGTCACACTCGGGCTGCGCATTCGGAATTACACCGAACCAAATTCTGTATTAGTATGAGGGATGAGCGGAGAGGGAATACCGTGTCGGAAACCGCCAGGCATGCGGCGATGATCGCCTCTTCTTCGCCTAACGAGTGCGCGCTGCGCTTGTTACTCGTCGACGATCATCCGGTGCTTCGCGCTGGCTTGAAGGCCATGTTGTCGGCCGAGCCTAACTTTCAAGTGATCGCAGAGGCAGACAACGGCCTGACCGCGGTCGAGCTGGCCCTGGAGCTCGCGCCGGACATCATTTTGATGGACGTGACCCTACCGCGTTTGAACGGCGCCGAGGCAACGCGTCAGATCAAGCTAGAGCGTCCAGCGCTATCCGTGATCGCCCTTTCCGTGCATGAAGAGCTGTCCTTTGCGCGGATGTTGCATGACGCCGGAGCCAGTGGTTATGCGCTGAAGCGCTCGGCGTGTGAGGAATTGGTGCGCGCCGTTCGTGTCGTCGCGGCGGGTGGAACTTACATCGATCCATCGCTTGCTGGGCACCTGATGCGAGCAGCCCCTCACGGTCCGGCGAGGGTCGCAGCGGTGAGCTTGAGCGAACGCGAGACGGAAGTCATCAAGTTGCTTGCCGAGGGGCTGACGATGAAAGAGATGGCCCAGCAGCTGTCCCTGAGCCCGCGTACGCTCGAAACTTATCGCGCGCGCGCGCTCGAAAAGCTGGAGCTCAAGACGCGCGCTGAACTAGTGCGGTTCGCGATTCGGAGCGGCTGGTTGTCGCGATACTGAAGCTGGCTAAGAGCAACGTTGGTATCGTTCCGGGAGCTGACGAGTCGCGTCTCGACGGCTCGAACCGCGCTCTGGGATGGGCGTCCGTAGGCCCCAAACTTCCGCTGTCCAAGGGTCCGGGACCACGTGCCGCGTGCTCGGAGCCGAAGACGATGCCACTCCGAGCACGCCCCCAGCCGAAGCCGGCCTGCTGACGAGAGCGACCGGGCAAGCGGCTGCCGCTGGTGAAACCAGGATCGCTCGACTTGTTCTTGCGAGCGCCCTAGGCTGGCCGAGTGTCGCGTTCTCTGCCCCGAATCGCGCTGCTTTTCGGCCTGCTCTTGCTAGCGCCGAGGCCAGCCCAGGCCGATGATTTGGCGGACCAGGCCGAACTCGAGTTTTCGCTCGGCGCAGATGCCTATCAGCGCGGCGATTACAAGGTCGCGCTCCAGCACTTCCTGGTCTCGAACCGGTTGGTTGCCAACAAGAACGTGTTGTTCAACATCGCCCGCAGCTACGAGCAGTTGAAGTCCTACCCCGCTGCCTTCCGCTACTATTCGCAAGCGCTCGAGAGCGAGACCGATCGCGACGCGAAGGCCAGGATCAGCGCCGCTCTTTCGCAAATCCAGCGCTACGTGCTGGTGCTCCGGATCACGACGCGCCCGGTGGGCGCGACGCTGTACATCGATCGCAAGGATTTGGGCGCGCGCGGCTCGAGCCCGCAGCTGCTCGGCCTTTCGCCTCGAGCCTACAAGCTGATCGCGGAATATCCGGGCTACGAGCCGGCCGTGGTCGACGTGCCAGCGGCGGCGCCCGGCCAAGAGCTGGCTTTGGATTTGGAGCTGAAGCCGATCCTGGGCCAAGTGTCGTTCATCGGTGAGATCGGCACACGGGTGAACATCGACGGCGAGCCGGACGACGCGGCATGTCTTGTGCCATGCACCCGGTCCTTGGCCGCGGGGACCCACGTCGCGAGTCTCAGCCACGCCGGCTTCCACTCCGCGCAGCAGACCTTGGTCGTGCGCGCGCAGCAACAGGAGCAGCTGTTGGTGCGGCTCGAACCGCTGATGGGCAGCGCCTTGATCAGCACGGACGAAGCCGGCGCACTGGTGCAGATCGACGGGCGCGCGAGCGGGTTTACGCCAGCGATCCTCAGCCTGCCAGTCGGCATGCATCACGTCCATCTCGAGCTCAAGGGCTTTCGCTCCGAAGACCGTCAGATCGGCGTGGCCCTGAACGGCGAGACGCGCCTCGACGTCGTACTCGCCGAGTCGGAAGAGGTCGTCGCGGCATCGCGCGCGAGCGAACAAGTCGATGATGCGCCCAGCTCGGTCACGCTCGTGGGCGAGCGTGAACTGTCCGCGTTCGCGCCGCCCACGATCGCCGAAGCCGTGCGTGGCGTACCAGGGGTCTACCTGTCGGACGATCGCAGCTACGTCACGCTGGGGATGCGCGGCTTGGGTCGGCTCGGCAGCTACGGCAACCGAATACTCGTCACCTATGACGGCCAGTCGATGAATGACGATTGGATCGGCTCCTCGTACATCGGCTACGACGGGCTCACCGATTTAGGCGATGTTCAACGCATCGAGGTCGTGCGCGGCCCCGGCTCCGTGCTGTACGGCACGAACGCGCTGTCGGGCGTGCTCAACGTGGTCAGCCGCGACGTCGCCGCGACCGGCGTCTCGGCGGGTATTTCGACTAATCAGAGCGGCGTCGCGCGCGCGCGCGTGCGCGGCGACCTGAAGCTCGGCAAAGATGCGGGCGCGTGGGCGTCGGTCGCGCTCGGCCGAGGCAATGGCAGGCAATTTTACTTCCCCGAGTACGTCGGCAGCCCGGGCGCGGAAGATGGCGTCGCGCGCAACGTCGATGGCTTCGAGGCAGGCACCTTCCGCGGCCGCGCGTTCTGGAAATTCTTGTCGCTGCAGTGGTCGACACATTCCTACGAAAAACAGCTGCCGACCGCCGCATTCGACACGCTGTTCGGTGATTCGCGCAGCAAGCAGAAGGACGCCCGTAGCTACGTGGAGCTGCGCAGCGAACCGCACCTTTCGAATAACGTGACGGTGCTTTCCCGAGTGCATTGGAACCACTACACGTTTCGCGGCGACTACGCCCGCGCGCCTGCGGATGGCGGGGTCGAGGTCGACACCTACCGCGGCTCCTGGCTGGGGCTCGAACAACGCGTGGAGTTCAATCCCCTCACTCGCCTGCGCCTGACGCTGGGCGGCGAAGGCCAGCTACACTACCAAGTCGAGCAACAGGGCAAGGACGACGACGGCACGTTCTTGGATGACACCGGCAGCCGCGGGCGCCCCTTTCAGGTAGGCGCGCTGTACGCGCTGGCAGACGCCACGTTGAGCTCACGCGCTCAGCTCTCGCTCGGCGCGCGCCTGGATGCTTACTCCACGTTTGGCTCGTCGTTGAACCCGCGCGCGGCGTTGATCGTGAAGCCCTACGCGGCCGGCAACACCAAGCTGATCGTGGGCAAAGCCTTTCGTGCTCCGAGCACCTACGAGCTCTATTACAACGACAACGGGCACACCCAAGTGCAGAGCCCGAATTTACGCCCGGAGTCGTTGTACTCCGTGGAAATCGAGCACGCCCACCGCTTCTCGCCCGGCCTGGTCGCCAGCGCGACCGGCTATGCCAACTACGCCGCGCGCCTGGTTTCGACTTTGGGCAGCGGCACACAGGCCGATCCGCTGCGCTACGAAAACGAGCGTTCACCCTTGGTCGTGCTCGGCGGGGAGTTCGGACTGCGCCGTGAATTTCGTCAGGGAGCGATGTTCGCGCTGAGCTACGGCTTTTCGGTGCCACGCTTTCTGGAGACGAACAGCGCGGGTGATTTGCTGTCTTTCTCGAGGGCCGCGGACAAACGCGCGGTCGCCAACGCGCCGATCCACCTGGCCTCGTTGAAGGCTGCCATTCCGATCATCAACCGAGCCCTGACCTTCGGCTCGCGGCTAACGGTGGAAGGCCCGCGCTTCGACCGTTATGAAAACGTGACTGACCCGGCGCAGGGCAAGACCGGCTCTGCCGTGATCGTCGATCTAGTGTTCAGCGGTCAGGAGCCACGCTACAGCGTACATTACGCGTTCGGCATCTACAATGCGCTCGATTGGCGCTACAGCGTGCCCGTCAGCACCGAATTCAAGCAACGCAGCATCGCCCAAGACGGTCGCAGCTTCCTGGCCAGCCTGGACGTGAAGTTCTGAGTTCGTTCACAGGTGCAAATCGACCGCCAGCGCCCGCAGCACCTCGGCCACGCTCGCTGCCTGAGCGGGGCAGCCGCGTGAACGATACGGGCTCTCGCCGTCGGTGAGCTGGGGCACCTGCCCGAGCAGCAAATTGCTGTCCGCGGCGCCCTCGACTAGAGCCCGCAATTCCGCAGGTAAGTCGTCGTCGTCAGGCGAGAAACGCAGCGAGGCGCGCACGTAAAAGCCGAGCAGATGCGCCCAGGAGCTGCCCTGATGGTAGGAAAACTCACGTTCTTCACTCGTGCCGGAGAAGAAGCCGATGTAGCGGTTGTCGCTCGGGGACAAGCTGCGTATCCCACGCGGGGTCAGCAAATCGCTCTGCACGCGGTCGAGGATCGCGCGCGTTTGTGTCGGATCGAACAGCTCCGGATCGACGGCCAAGGCGATCAACGCGTTGGGCCGCACGCTCGGATCTGCCCAAGCTTCGGCGGTGTCTCGGGCTTCGCTCACCACATCGTACGGATAGTCGGTCTCGTGGCACCAGAAGCGGGCGCGAAAGGCGGCGCGCGCGCGGTGCATGGTGCGTTCGGCCAAATCAGCCAGCCGCTCGTGTCCGTATTCGCGCGCCAAGCCAGCGAGCGTTTCCGTGCCCTTGGTCCAAAGTGCCTGCAGTTCGATGGCCACCCCACGGCGTGGCGTGACGAGCTCTGGCCCGACGTGCGCGTCCATCCAAGTCAAGGCGACGCTGGGCGCGCCGTTGGCCACCAAGCCCTCGGCAGTCAACCAAACGAAGCGCTTGCGACGGGAGCGTACGCGCAGAAACGCGCGTACCATTGCGGGGTAGAGTTGGTCCTTCAGCAATGGGTCACTGGCAGGCAGACGCAAGCGCAGCTCGCGCGCGACCTCGAACAGCCACAACGTGGCGTCGGGCACTGGCTTTGCCCGCTTCTTTCCGACAGTCAGCAACGTCTCGGGCAAGAGGCCGAAGTGCAATTCGGAGAGCACGGTGGTCAGCGCACGGCGCGCGAGATCCATGCGCCCGCGCGCCAAATGCAAACCGACCACGGACAAGACGAGATCGCGCGTGTAGACGGCGTGCCACGGATAACCCGCGAGGATCACCGGATGCTTCACCGCGTCCGCGCAAAACTGCTCGGCCGCAACGAACATCTGGCGCACCCGCGGCGGCCGGGACGGCCCCGGATCTTGCGCCAGCAACGCTTCACGCACCTCTGCCTGTAGATCAGCGGGAGACTCGGCGGGCAAGGCGCCCACGGCAGTCACCAAGAACGCCGTGCGATTGGGCTCGAGCACGAGCTCGAAGACGCCCGGCGTCCACATGTCTTCCTGAAAGGCGTTGCCCAGCCGGCGATCTTCCAGATACTCGAAGCGGCGCCACCAATCCGGCGAGCCCATGAACACGCCGTCATGCTTGAACGCCACCGGCGGCAGCTCCGAGATCGGTTGCACCTCGACCGAGCCGCCGCGCAGCAACACCACCTGATTCATCGCCCCGTGCTCGACCATCAAGCCCTCGACCGGCCTGAGCGGCATCAGCGGGCGCACGCTGATCCTGGCTGGAACGCGCCCGCGCCAAGTATAGCCGATGATCATCGCGTTTTTACCGCGCGCGAGGCACATCGTGCGCTCGAGCGTGTGAGCACCCAGCCGAAACACCCAGCGCGGCAATGGATCTTGGGAGAAGCTTTGTAGCAGCCGATAGCCCGGCGTGGGCGCTACGTTCGGGAATTGATGAGTCGCCAAGCGGTACACGCGGCGGCGATCGTCGTCGACCGTGATGTTCGTCTCGGCGTGGCTCACGATCACGTGCCGGCCCAAGGGTGGCGCCAGGGCAGCGATGAACGCGCCGTGATGGCGACGCGTGTGCATCATGGCGATGGTGCTCATCGAGTATGCTCCGGCACCATTGGTGTGCAGCCACTCGCGCTCAGCGGGTAGCAGATCCGAGTGCGTCTCGACGAATGGCCAAGGGCCCTCGAGCAGGCCTCGCTTCCCCTCGCGTGACTTCACCGCTGCCCCCGCGCCGCGAGCTCGGCAACCGCAGCCGCGAGGAGCGCCGAACGCGACGGCGAGGCCGACAGCCACAGCTCGATCGCCAAGGCCGCTTGGACGACCAGCATGCCCAGGCCATTTTCCGCGCCCAGGCCACAACTCTTCGCTCGCGCGAGGAACGGCGTGGCGGCCGGGTTGTAGATCAGATCGTAGGCCAGCGCGCTCTGCGGGACATGCTCCCAAGGCACGATTTCTGCCAATTTTTGGCCGTCGTCCGCGCCGGTCATGCCGGCGCTCGTGCAATTGACGATCAAATCGACGCGCGCGACCACCTCCCGCAGCCGAGCCGTGGCGCGCGCGTCGCCCTCCGGCCAAGCCAAGGGCGATACGCCTTGAGCGATGAACTCGGCGGCGTGTGGCCACTCTGCCTCTGGAACCGTGGGCACGAATTTCCGCGCGGTGAGCGCGACGCGATCTGCGCCTGCGTCTTGCGCCGCCGCAACCACGGCTGGCGCGGACCCGCCATTGCCGATCACCAGCACGCGGCGCACTGAGCCCGCCAGGCGCTGGAATTCCTCAGCCAGCGCGGGCACGTCGGTGTTGTGCGCGACGATCGCGCCGTCAGCGCCGCGCGCGAGCACGTTGGCGACGCCGACGCGCTGCACCGATGGCGCCACCATATCGGCCAGCTTCAGCGCCAGGCGCTTCCAGGGAATGGTCACGTTGGCGCCCGCAATCTCACCGCTGCGTAGCGCGTCGACGACCTTCACCACGCTGGCTTCGTCGGGGCAATCGACGAGCTCGTAGCTGTGCGACAGCCCCAGGTCTTGATACGCCGCGCGATGAATCACCGGCGACAACGAATGAGCCACCGGGTGGCCAATCAGTACGAAACGCCGGCTTTCAGAGGTAGCTTTCACGATCCCTGTCCTTCTACGCGAGTTCGCAGGCGCCCGCGCCCGAGCCGCAGCGTCAGTTCTTCGCCGACTCCGACCTCATCCGCCGCCCGAATGGCGCGGCCGTCCGCGCGCGTGGCGATGGCGTAGCCACGGCCCAAAATAGTGAGCGGCGAGAGCCCGTTCAGGCGCGTGGCGGCGTCCGCCAAGCGAGCCTCGTCGCGGGCCAGCCGGCGGCGAATGGCATGCTGCAGACGCACGTCGAGCGGCCCGAGCTCCGCGCGCGCGCTGGCTAGCACCGCCCGCGGATGGCGCGTGTACAAGCGCCGGGTCAATAGCTCGAGAGTTGCGCGGCGCTCGGCCACGGTTTCGGTCGCTCGACGAGCTAGAGCGGTCGTCAGCTCGTCGAGTTCTTGCTGACGCTCGGCAATCGTGAAGCGGGGATCCGAGAGCCGCGCGCGTGCGCGTTCAATCTGAGCGCGAAAGCGTAGAATACGCGCCAGCGTCGCGCGCTCGAGGGCTGCGTGGGCTCGCTGCCAGGCAGCCGCGCGCGCGCGGCCCTCGGGCACGATCAGTTCGGCGGCTTGCGAGGGCGTCGCGGCCCGCACATCGGCGACCAGATCGGTGAGCGAAAAATCGACCTCGTGACCCACGGCGCTGACCACGGGCACGCGCAAGCGGGCGACGCGGCGCACCACGCGCTCGTCGTTGAACGCCATCAAATCTTCGCCCGAACCCCCGCCCCGGCCAATCACCACCACGTCCAGCCCGGGATAACGCTCGATCAAATCGAGCGCGCGGATCAAGCTCTCCGGCGCGCCATCACCCTGCACCAGCGCCGGCGCGAGCACGATTTTCAAGTCGCCGCGGCGAAACGCAACACTTACGATATCGTGAAATGCCGCGCCCGAGGCGCTGGTCACGACCCCCACCACGTGCGGTTCGCTGGGCAGCGGGCGCTTGCGCTCGGCGGCAAACAGCCCTTCCGCGGCCAGGCGTTCCTTCAGCTGCTCGAGCGCCTCCAAGAGCGCCCCTCGGCCAGCAGGGCGCACCTCGTTGACCACGAACTGCAAGCGGCCACGCGGCGCCCAAACCGTCGCTTGACCGGTCAGCTGCAAGCGCGCGCCTTCGTTCAAGTGGCGACGCGCGCGCATGGCGTTGAAGCGATACATCACACACTCGATGATCGCGTCTTCTGCTTCATCCTTGAGGCAAAAGTAGACATGCCCGCTCGGCGCGCGCTTCAGCGAGCTGACTTCGCCAAAGACCCAAACCCGAGCGGACGCGTCTTCGACCGAGCGGCGCAAACGCCGGTCCAACTCAGACACACTGATGACCTCTTCCGGCCCGCGCACCGGGCGGCGTATACCAGCGCCTTGGCGGGCGGGCTCGGCAATTGTGCCCGGCCCCACGGCTAGTGCGGGATCTTCGCTGTTCGCTACTGGCAGACGGTGGCCATGACGCGAACGTTGTCGAGGAAGAAATCGGTAATCGAAGCCGTGTCGGAACTCGACCAAAAGGAGACCGACACGACCTTGCCCGCGTACACCGAGACATCGGTTGTTACGTCCACGCCGTTCAGTGTCCAGGGGTGAGTACTTCCTGTCTGCGCGTCCAGGTTCGACTTGGACAGCAAAGGGCCGCCGATCTGGACGTACGATGCGTCCATCAAGCGCACCTGAAAGAAGTCGTTGTTCGTGGTGGCCTTGCTCTGGGTTTGAAAATTCGTGTCAGCTTGAATGCGGAGCGTCCGCGTGCCGGCCGGCAGAGCCAGCGTGTGGCTCAAGTCCCCGACGCCTGCATCCAAGATCCCTCCCAGCCACGCGAGGACTTTGCCTGCGCTCGCCTTGGTCTTGCCCATGTTGCTGCCCGGAATGCAGCCTGCCGCACCGCAGTCTTTCGTAATGTAGTACGGACCGTCTTCGCTCCAACCGGTGGCTGGCAGGGACCCGAGTTCGAAGCTGCCGTTACCGATAGAGTCCGCATCCATCAGCGTATTTTGCACGCTGATGTCGACTTGCTTGCAGCTCACGGCAGCGTCGCACTTGTTGGGCTTGCACACGTCGCCGCTCGCCGGGCACAGGCTGTCGGTGGCCACGTGTGAGCAAACGTGATTGCTGCAAGTCTCGACGGTGCAGCTCACGTTGTCGGTCGCGCAATCGCCGTTGTTGATGCATTCGTAGCAAGCCGGCGTACCGCTCGCATCGCACAGCGGCTTGGCGGAGGTGCAGCCGGCGTCTTGCGTGGTACCGGCCGCGTTGTCCGCACAAGCCACGCATTTTTCTGCGGCCGTCGCGCCGTTGCACACGCCCGTGGCGCAGGCGCTCCCCGCCGCAACCGGCGTAAAGACGCATTTTCCGCTGCTGCAGGTTTCAGTGGTGCACTCGTTGCCGTCGTTGCAATCCGCTGCCGTGGTGCAGCCGGCACAGGCAGCATCGAGCCCAGTACCGAGGCAAATGGGCGCCGTCGGCGAGCAACCGGCATCCTGAGCGGTGCCCGCGGCAGTATCGCGACAGCGCACGCACACGGCGTCTACGTCGCAGCTGCGCGCGACCCCGCAGGCCGTGCCCAGCGCAACTTTCTGGTGCGCGCACGCGCCCAACACGCAGCTATCGCTGGTGCAGTCATTGCTGTCATCGCAACCGACTGGGCAGGAAGCGGGCGCGCCGCCGCTGCCCGCCGAGCCGCTGATCCCCGCAGAACCGCTGGTCCCCGTCGAGCCGCTGGTCCCTGCCGCACCGCCAGGTTCTTCCGAACCGCCGGCTCCCGCTGAGCCACTCTCTCCCTCAGGAGCGCCGCTCGTTCCGCCTTCGCCCGACGCCTCACCGGCGCCTCCGCCTTCAGCCTGACCGCCCGCGCTGTTTGCGGCACCCGCACCGCCTTGCTCAGCGCTGTCCTCTGCAACGCTGTAGCCGCCCAGGCCGATCAGGTTCCCACAGCCCGCGACGGCGCACGCGCCGCTCAACGACAGCCCAGCGAAAATACGAGAGAGGCCCAAGATACGCGGACGATAACACGCTCCTTCGTTTCCATCGACGGGCATTGAAAATGCAGGGATTCTCGCACCCACGCCTTCAGTGTCCTCCCCTCGCGGCAGGGCAGAGTTTCGGGCATGCTCGCAGGCGACCTCGATGAAGCGCGTACTGATCTCGAACCGTGGTGAAATTTCGGTGCGCATCTCGCGCACGCTGCGCGAGCTCGGCATCGAATCGGTGGCCGTCTACACGGCCGAAGATCGCCTGGCGCTCCACACGCGCAGCGCCGATCGCGCGTGCGAGCTGCGCTCGCCGCGCGGCTACCTGGACGCGGCTCAGTTGATCGAAGTCGCTCGCGCCACCGGTTGCGACGCGCTGCACCCAGGCTACGGCTTCCTCTCGGAAAATCCGGAGTTCGCCGAAGCCTGCGCGACGGCAGGTCTGTGCTTCGTCGGGCCACCCCCGAGCGCGATCGCGGCGATGGGCTCGAAGCAGCGCGCGCGTG
>Ga0247760_1000483_pt1 | contig 43237 bp, 51 predicted proteins | sample UWRJL171409R4_FD_179936 | JGI IMG/M metagenome (GOLD analysis project Ga0247760, IMG submission 179936) | Plant litter microbial communities from Arlington Agricultural Research Station in Wisconsin, United States - UWRJ-L171-409R-4 | ecosystem: Environmental > Terrestrial > Plant litter >...
GTTGTACGCCACCTGGCTGCTGCTGCTGCGGTTGCTGCAACAAGGGGGGCCGTGTGTCTGGCTGGCTTTGTCTGGGCGAACTGGCGCTGGAGGAATTGCTGTGAGGCAGGAGCGGTTTGACGAAAGAATCGAAACCAGACGGAGGCGGGCCTTGAGCTAGGACGGACGGCCACTTGAACCGGGCCGGCGTCTGATCTGAGCGTTTCTGTGGGAGTCACCAAACCGAAAAGACCACAAGCTGTCGCCGCTACGGAGGACCAATGGCAGGTTTAGAACGAAGAGAGATTGCGACAGGAGAAAGGGCTGGGAAATGCGGGCTCCTCTGGATGGGTTTCGCCGTTTGACGAAGGGTCCCTGGTGCCGGAGAGTGGATCGGTGGGGACGGAGTGCGACTGATGCTGTCCCGGTGCTGTGCTCTAGGTTCAGGCAATCTGAATGTATGATGCCGAGGATCTGCTGGAAACGAGCGGTTTGTTGGCGCGTCTCAGCGACAATGAATGCTGCTTAGAAACCGATGCGGTGACGATGGAAAGAGTGAGAGCGAGAGAAAAATCAGAGCTGAAGATCCCCGAGTAGGAGGTCACCAGGGGCATGTAGTTATTATTAAGAACCGAAGAAAATAACACCTCATGACCGCATTCTCGGCGGGCTGAACCCCTCTGGGGGGATCTGGCTCGTGTCTGCCCTTGAAGGGCAGCATCGCCAGTGGCTCCTGCTCCCCAGAGGGCCTCTGTGGCTTGCTCGCTAGACCCATTTCAGGCTACTCCACCCGCTTTTTGATGCAACTCATCAAGCCACTGCAGGGCGGGGAACGCAGATACTGTGGTTTCCTCGAGCAACAGCCCCTTGCAAGCCAGGGAGCCCAAGAGAGCACGTCAACAAGCCGCCGCCGCCGCCGTTGGATTCTTCGTCTACTCGCCAAATTCAAACGGCGGCGAGCAAGCCTTCAGCCTCCTTTAGAACACGCCGGCTGCAAGGTCATTATTCCGCTACCTCGCGAGTCAGCGAAAGCACGGGTGATCCTCGGGCGGAAGTTTGATGCCATGATATCACGTCTTGATAAACCTTTGCCCTTCTTCAGGACCCACCAGCTCGTATCTTCAAGCTTCCCGCGATGTTTGCTCCCGTCTCCCCTTCCCGGTGGTCGATTTCCAAAACTTTTACGCGGTGCAAAATACGAATGGCGACCACCCCTGGCCCGCAATGCAAGGGATTCTGCATCCCCGCAGGCACCAATCCTTGAAGGGGGGATTTGCCGGTGCCGTCTTTCCTCGAGCACAGTTGGTGGCGGTGAGCCGCACAACTCACAAGTCCCCTGCGAACGCGGCTGTCTTCATCCGTGCCCCACGCGCCTCACTTCCAGAATACTCTGTCAGCTAGCTGGCTGGTGCGGACTCCTTCCTCTCAACAAGCCGGTCAGATGCGCATGATGGCGAAGGCTTCCTTCCCAGCACAGAGGACACCTCGCTGACCAAATCCCGGAATGCAACCATGGACACGGGATCCTGGGATACCGCCAAGACAGGGTCCTCACAACCTGCATAAAAGGGGTTCAGCACAATCCCGGTCGCCCCACCCGTGTTGGCCATCTCACTGTGGGGGAGCACTCCAAGCTGGCGAAGCGATCGATTATCACCGACTTTGCTCCAAATCTGTGTGCAACTATAGGTACTTCGTTACAGGAGGTCAATATACCCGCCCCGGGCGCGCGCAGCCACTAAGCCTTCTGCAACACCCGTGGACCGAACTATGCGTGCTCGCCTAAGGGAATCCTCCGGCACTATCAGGACGAATTAATTGCCCTCCTTTCCCCCATCAGCTCACCACACGGCCGGACCTGTATCGTTTACCGGTTGTCTCACCACTCACCACGGCAATTCTAGCGGCGTAGGGAGGTCCTTCCCCAGCACCTCCTCGGCCGTTCCAATATCTTTTGCACCTCGAGGAGCCCAATATTGACCCGAGATAGAAATGTCGAGCTGGTCCGCCCACGTCATTAAGCTCTTCGCAGCCTCGTCGGGCGTCACAGCTGTTTTTTCTTGTCAGTGCCATATACTGTGTACTACATGGCCGCCGCCGCAGAATCGGTTAGCTTACCGTGAAATTTGTCCCAGTACTTATCAAAGCCCACGCCTCGCGTCATTTCAGTGCGCATGAAGCCCGGGTGCACCATCGAGACGATGATTCCGTCGTCCTTAAGATCATAGCTGAGCAGCTTGCCCACCATGTTGAGCGCGGCTTTGGAGGCATGGTGCGCGTAGTTGCCCTCGACTCCTGTGCGGAGAGTGATGCTTCCCGCTTCCGAAGAAATTAGCACGACTTTGGAGCCCTTCTGAAGCAGCGACTCTTTCACCAGCTGGTGGGTAATGAACACTGGAGCTATCGAGCTTGTGGTGTACATGCGCACTTCGTCATCCCACTTTGGACCCTCCTTGAAGTCCTCCGTCGCAAACACGCCGGCCGAGATGATCTGTTCCGTTGTTTAGCTCCTTGCTAGACTACTGAGGGGAGTCCCGGTCATACAACGAGGTCCAGCGGCTCAGAAATTAAGCTCTTGAGATGCACAGCCAGGGTAGATCCCACGTCGGACCGCATTAGATCGGTCGACGGTATCCAGTGGATGCTGTCAGGGAAGCCATCCGGCTTGTCATGCGACCGGGTCGTGCCGAAGACAGTCCACCCGCTGGCCGCATATAGTTTCGCGATAGAAGCACCGAGGCCTCGGTTGGCTCCGACGATCAGTATGCTGGGCATAGTTGCAAAGGAGGTGGATGCTGTTAAACGATGCTCGCAGGTCGAATTGTATCAGGTGTGCTCGTGAGAGTTGTTGCATGCGGGTAGATTCCTCTCGCCGACGTCATTGGTGCAGTCAATCACGACTGTGGTGGAAGATGGGAAGGCTTGGCAGGTAACGCGTACCTTCTTCGGGTGATTCGGCCTGCAGCCTCCCAAAGTCGGGTAGCAGTTGCAACTGTGTGAGGTGCGACAGGGGCTGCGTGGAACAGCTACACTTCACCAACGCATCGACAGCTCCGGGTTGTTCTCCAGCGCCGAATAGATTTTGGCGATTCTCCTCAAGCGCAACTTGGACTCGCTCACAATTCAGGGGGAGCCAGTCCTTCGACATTAGACCGAGGGCAATCACAGACATAAACAGAGGGCCACTACTTTGATACAAGCCATGAACATTGAAGTCAATTTTGGGAGTTGTAGCCAACCGCGAACTCACCACGTTCCGCCGGGTATTGGGCGTGCCATTCATATTACGCATTCTTACCTAGGTACCTATTCTTTACCTTTCCATTACCTTTTGCCTCCAGCCCCTATTATCTACCCAGGTACCAAGACACATCTACGATCCCTCGGACCATCACAGAGCAAGAAGCGACCAAACAAGCATCTCCCCCCCTCTCCTTAAAGAAGCGATAAACCTCCTCCGCATAATCCAACTGCGCATCACCCCTTTGTCTCAAGCAGCGCACACGTGCTGCGCGCCCATCTGAGCGCATGCAGCGGATGGTTCCCTAGCTTGTCGTTGCGATACGACGTCCACTTGACGACGTAGTCAACAAAAAAGACGTAGTCGCGACCGCCTGCGCATCAGCAGTGCAATGATTGACCGAGGCGGGCGGGTCGGGGCCCAAGGAGAGGGGGTTGATGTCTATTTTGCAGCTGGTGATGGGGATGGGGGGTCTCTTCCGTGGAGAGGGACGGGTGTTGGGCTTGATGGGGTAGGTGAGGAGGACGGACTTGCGTTCTGGAATGGCCCCCGCGGTTGCCATTGGACTACGACACCTACCTGGCCGAGGAAAATCCGGCGAGAGCCGATGTGAAATTGGGAGATGAGGAGCTGTTTGGTTACTAGGACCACTCCAAGATAGGTCCCAAGGTAGGAAGGACTGGGGCTTGGATAGCGATCGGGGAAACCAGATTTACATAAGGTAGGTTCGCGATAGGAGGGAAGAACTAGGTTCTTTGAGGGTGAAGAGCTCGAGTATTTAAGGAGTCCCATAAGTAAATAGCGTGAATATTTCGCTTTCAGGGGGTGGCCAATATGGATTCCTCGGTCGAGGTCGGCCTGATACAAAGAAAGCTGACAGCGATAAAAAAGAAATGTGAGATAACGGCTGCCGAAAGTTAGAGCCCGCCCTATATTACAAGGTCTTTATGCCAACGAAAAGAAAGGGCCCTCTAAGGCAATGCTAAATATACCTCATCACAGCTTCACATACCGGCGCTCTTAAGTCGGTTGTAGACTCGTCTAGAACGGCCTAGAGAGGAGGGAAGCCACTTCACCGTGACCCCCACGCAAGCTAGACCAGTGCTGTCCAGTTTCTCACATCGGCATCCGATGGCCTAGTTCCCGTGTCCATCAACAAAATAACCTACAACCGTAAACTCGTCACATACAGCAGGGAGTCATGTTCGTCTAACGCCCAGCTCCCTATCCGGTTGAGAATATTGTGGCTCTCACTCCATCCACCGGTAACGGGCCACGGAGATCCTTCCCATGAGTTCCTAGTGTTATGATGGGACCCAGGAAAGATACAGTTGTGTGAATTGTATGTTGCTAGACCTTCACGTTTGTAGGAGGGCTAACGGGACTTGCCGTTATAATTTTCCAGGACTATCCGTACCTTACTTATTCGTGTTCGGGCTGAATTCTAAAAGGAAATAAGTACTAGGTTGAAAATAGTATTCCTGTGTAAAAACAGACAAAGAAGTAGGCCAAAATAGGAGTTATAAAGCAAAAGCGAGTTTTCAGGGGCTCACATTCCGCGATCTTGGAGACGCACTCTCACTCGACTTATGGTCATCGAGAGACCCCAGGCTTTATGCCTCGCAATTGCAGAACAGAAATTCGAGGTTTCACTGCACTTGTTGGAAGTTGTCTTTGTGAGAAACTGCGTGGAGTGACGGACGGGGGCTCCCTCGGCGATGTTGGCCCTGATGTGTGACAAAAATGTGCTGAACCTCAAATCTTTGGAAGTGACAGGAATCTCTAATGGAAAGAACGAAGTCAAAGCCCCGAAACATGCTGTCAATGCCCAACGGGTGAGCATCTGGTTCGGGTTTCCCTTCTGTCCTGCCCGACCTCACTCCGCCTGGATCGTGTCTAATCCTACCGCCTCCTTTTGCTGGTGCTTATGCTGTGGCTTTTTGCCGCGCATATCTTCTAGCCCAAGCTGGGCGATGATGTCCATATTCTAACCCTTCCATTGCACAGCTAATCCTTCTGCTCAACACTGACTCCCTGACTATTGAACGCTCACTCCGCACACGGGACTCGCCCCCACAATGCGGACTTCTCAATGGCGACCAGCCGCCTAATATCCTGATGTAGGACAGTGTGTCTGACTATCGTATTTCCACAAAAGCCGCCGTGAGTAGATTTGCCGACGTGGGTGAGGGTATCAGTACAGAGGACAAAACCATCGCGATGTCTTTGGGGGGGGGGGGGGGGGGACCCAGTACCATCAGCTGGCGTGGCGCCAGTCGTAAACTATTAAACAAACCGTGGAGGTTCACTCGGTTACAATTCTGTGTTCTGGTACGAGGTCTAGGGGTTTTGAAGCGTCCCCGATATTTGGCCCGGGTCTCTCGGACGTTCAAGCTGCAGCGCGATGCTTTGAGCCCCCACGGCTTCGCGGAGAATTGACTATTCCGTCGTGGTGGCGCAAGACGGCAGTACTTCCTGAACGGGGCTGTCTGCTGTACGTGACAGACCTCAGTCTCGGGTCTTCTCGCTCCAGGATGGAGAAAGGGAAAAAGGGTCGAACCTTGTCGTCGGCGTGGGGTGTGTATCAGCGACGAAGGCCGTGTGCCTTACAGCATGAGCAATCGGACATCGTGGAGTAGTTTTGTTGAAGCCAGCGATTACAGCATATAAGCCCTCCGATTCTGTCTTCATTTGATATCTGGTGAGCCACGAAGTTGGTAGGTTGGAGAGCAAAGCTAAGATCTGTTGATTAGGTGTGGTGCGTTCGTCTCATCAACTCTGCCTTCTATGCGATTGGTGTTCGTGTCACGGTAGCAGCAGTTGTGCTTGTCACCTCAAGCCACAGTCGCTGGCGACCATTTCCATTCGCTAGATTTGCTAGATTTGGATCTCTATTGGCTAGACAGAGCTGGAAGCTATGGATGCCCTCCCAAGTGACACAACATCCAGCCGGGGATGTAAGTGTCACCTACCATCGCAGTCCATGGAGCTGCCTGGGGTGTCTTAAAGAGAAATAGGAATTAGTTTTGTTGTTGGACTCTCAGAGTCAGTATCTCGCCCTAAGTTCCGTGACACCTCCACTGCAGTTGCTCACGCTGCACGTCTTTATAACAATGCTCCTCCTCCCCACGAGTATGTAACAGCGTGTGAAATTATGCTGGGACGTTGTCACAGCACCGACACGTCCTCAATAATTTTCTCAAGATAGCAAATGGTGCTTCGGCGGGAGCCAACTTGCAGATAATATTCACAGAGTGGTGTGAGACCAGGAGGCCCGCCAAGAATCCGAGCGTTGGATACGTAGATGGTAAGGACTTGTCGGCACTCTGCGTGATTGGAATCATCAGTTCTATACTTTCACGGGTTGAGCTGCCGACAACTTTGAGCGAAGGAAACCCTAGAGAAGTGAATGTAACACAACGCGGGTACAAGGGGGTTGAGTATCAGGGGTTACTCCCAAGAATCAGTTACCGAGAAAAGAATGACAGCCGGCGCGAGTCACTGGAAATGGGTCAAGGACCCGGACCGACCCAAGACTCGGCGGTAGGTCAAAGGTGATGGACGACTACACTGCACCAGTAAGCATCCGTTGAAGGAAAACGCACAGCTTCACGCCGCTTAGTTGAAGTGGGAAGATTGGCTGGTATCAATCCTTCGGTCCCTGCCGCAACGAGGACAACCCGGAGATAGTAAAGATAATGGCCCGAGCCGAAGGCAGGCAGCGTCGACCGTCAATCTCGAACCGATCGGATGGTGTGCCACAACCCCCTCGCCCCGCTGAAGTAAGACACCACCCACACATCCCAAGGTAGGTAGTTTTACGAGAGGGGCAACTGTCCTAATCAACCCTCGTCTTTGCTGTTTTGCCACCGAAACCGAGTTTGATGGGGGACGTCACTTGGTCGGAACCTAGATAGGTAATGTGACTTGATGCGAAAAACAAGATGTGCCGCACATAACCCCCGAATGCAAAATGAAGAAGAATTGCTGCGACGAGTACGTGCGTGTAATCAATGTGCCGATTGCCGTGCCGGGGGTTTCTGGTTGCTATCTATTTCGGGGTCACGCAGCTGCAAGAGTCTGGGTTGGCGGCTTTTGTGGGGGGGGGAAGCACCCCGTGATGGTCTGGTTCGGAGTTTTTAGGCTTGGTACTTTAGACGCGATGATTTAGCGACATGCGCTGCGGCGTCAAAGCCTTGTCCAAGGAGACGGCTTTGCTTGGTCGGTTCCAGCTCGTCTGCGAACGTGCGACAGCGCGGCGACAACCACGCGGAGCGCAGGTTTCCCCATGGCATTTCGGGCAGCAAATTCGACCTCGGAGGCGAATCAGGGAGCCGTCCATGCTTTTTTTGCCTGTCGGAATGCTGGATGATGTGGTCTGGACTGGCGGGGCGGCGTGAGTGCCAGGCAAACACTGACAACTGACCACTTGGGCAGCTTGATGCCAGCGACACGAAGAGGCAAATACGTGGATGAATTGGCTTCCTCACCAATGCTGTGCCTTTGTCGCTTGTTGGGCGTAGGGCGCCGACCGGAATACGTCCGCACTGCGAGGAGAGCCATGCGTTGGGACTCAGGTTGAACGAGCCCTGACTCCCGAAGCGGCTCGGATATGGATGCACACTGTGCCGAAAGGAGTTGCCCTCCTTTTAGCGCGTCAGACGATCGAAGGCGAACGCAGTCTCCGACATGGCCGGTGGATGGAGGGAGTTCGGGGAGGGGCCAGAGCTGAGATTCTGGAATGTCGAGCGTCCCTTTTTTATTTGTGCAACTGTACGGAGTACGGATCCGTCGATCCTGATATTTCTTTCGAAAGTCATGCTCCATTCCCGGACTCCTTGGCCACTGCTGCATCCGCATTGAGAGCTCAATGTCCAAGGGCTCCATCCAAGATTATGCCTGGGAGGCTGCGCACAAGGCGTGGATAGGTATTTGGAAGGCACCAGCCTGCGCGCCCAAGGCAGGCCGTACAGTGCGGGGCTCATGGAAGGGCGGTTTGGTCTTGTCTTAAGCGCTGGCAGACCCCATCACACTTACTTTGCTTTCGAATGCATCTGTACGTACGTAGACACTATGTAGAATCCAAGCTGTCGGGATAGTCTGTGTTAAGTGTTGCCAGCTGCGCAGTGGCTGCAGACATGTCTCCGGCAACCTCCCTGCCGATCCGGCGTGTGCGTGGACGTACCCAGGAAGAGGGAGAGCAGCCGGAGTCGAACTGAATGGACTCGCGGAGCGCCATCCTCAGCCGGTCGGGTCCTCACGGTTATTCTGGCGTGGCCAGTAAGTATTGGCATCGGAAAATGTATTCATACATCGGATCGACAACCAGTTTTATATTACTGCCCAAAGCTGAGTTGGCATGAGGCTCCAGGCAGAGATGCCCAGAGCTGAGCATCAAAGAGGGGATCGAGAGCATGGTGGAGCGCGCACGCGCTTCGTCAGCCGTGACCGTGGTTGCCTTTCGACGAATGAATGGGACACACGGTGCGTGTAGCGCCCTGGGCCGCAGGAACACTGTGCGCCGTTCCTTGGCCTTGGCTGGCTGGCTGGAGGCAAGGCAAAAAGCGCCAGCAAATGGATTGCAGGGGCAGAGAGCCGAGCGCGCCCAGCACTGGACAAGCCTGACACTGGGTCCCTCAAATGTCAAGTTGGCTCCCAAATCTCCCTTCACCTCCTCCCTCCTTCCCTCTTCCTGCCCTCTAAATACCGTCGCTCGCCACCGCCGACTTCTTGCGAGAGCAACGAAATCGAGGAAATTTTCAGTTGAGGTAAGGAAACTACCCGCTTTGCGTCTTCTCATTTGTGCACCGTTATCTAATTTTTTTTTCTCGCTTTGCAGGTCACTTCTCTGCGTTCAGGCAGACGTGAAACTCGCTCTCTTCGCTCCCAGTCCGAAGCGGTCTTCCCCTCTCGATAGCTGACCACGCCGATTTCACCACCCACCGAATTTCGTCCCGACGGCTTCGACTCCGGTCACCAGTCACACCTCTGCAATCGTAAGTTGCGTTCTGCATCATTTAACGCACGCAAAACACTGCAATCGATTTTATCCGAAAAGCCTTATTCTCCGGATTAGCGGTCACCGGAGAGGGTCACAGCCTGGTAGTGGGCTTTCAGCGTTACCGCCTGGTTGCCTTTAGGTTGCCTTCGCCCACAGCCTTGGGCCTACTAGTCACTCCACACCCTTTGGAAACCTCACCGATCCACCACCGCCAGACGCATCGACTGATTGACGTACTGCCGAAACAGCCCCAAAAGCTAACCTAACGTGTCTCTTTCGCAGTTGCCCGACCGATTATTTTCCTCGGCATCGTAGTCGAGATCTAAAACCACTTCACAAAGGAGGCACAATAGCTACCTTCAAAATGACGACGATGGTATGTAATATTTCCCTCGGTGTGGGCCCAGATCCAACGATCCCCCCCCCCCTTTCCACCGACATGCATTTCGCAGTGCCAGGTTCATCGCTAATGACTGATTAGGATCTCCGCGTCGGTAACAAGTACCGCATCGGTCGCAAGATCGGTTCTGGCTCGTTTGGTGACATTTATCTCGGCACCAATATTATCTCGGGTGAGGAAATTGCTATCAAGCTTGAGAGCGTGAAGGCAAAGCATCCCCAGCTTGAGTATGAGGCCCGTGTCTACAAGTCCCTGGCGGGTGGCGTCGGCATTCCCTTCGTTCGTTGGTTCGGCACTGAGTGCGACTACAATGCCATGGTTCTCGACCTCCTCGGCCCCAGCTTGGAGGACCTGTTCAACTTTTGCAACCGCAAGTTCTCGCTCAAGACGGTCCTGCTGCTCGCCGATCAGCTGATCTCCCGCATCGAGTACATTCACGCCAAGTCGTTCATCCACCGTGATATCAAGCCGGACAACTTCCTCATGGGCATCGGCAAGCGGGGTAACCAGGTCAACGTGATCGACTTTGGTCTGGCCAAGAAGTACCGCGATCCCAAGACGCACTTCCATATCCCCTACAGAGAGAACAAGAACTTGACGGGTACCGCTCGCTATGCCTCGATCAATACCCATCTCGGAGTGGAGCAGTCTCGCCGCGACGACATGGAGTCTTTGGGCTATGTCATGCTCTACTTCTGCCGTGGCTCTCTGCCTTGGCAGGGCCTGAAGGCTGCTACGAAGAAGCAGAAGTACGATCGTATCATGGAGAAGAAGATGACTACCCCTACTGATGTCCTCTGCCGTGGCTTCCCCAACGAGTTTGCCATCTACCTGAACTACACCCGGTCGCTCCGTTTCGATGACAAGCCGGACTACAGCTACCTCCGTAAGATCTTCCGGGACCTCTTCGTCCGCGAGGGCTTCCAGTACGACTACGTCTTCGACTGGACCGTCTACAAGTACCAGAAGAACGCCCAGGCGATCCAGCAGGCCGCTGGCAACCCCACTGGTCAGGCCACCGCTGGCGAATCCAAGGATACCACCCAGGCCGGCGCCCGCAAGGATACCCAGCAGGCCCTTAACCGTGGTGCCCGGAAGCAGATTGCCGGCGAAACCCCGGAGACCAACCGTGCCGTCGGTGGAAGCGACAGGATGTGAGTGCCTCAGCCAGCCTAGCCCAAAGCATTCCTAGTAAGGAATCATGTTTCCTTCGAGTTTGGTGTGCGCAATACCGCTGGCCGGAGGTAGAATGCTGACAAGAGTGCTGACATTCAGTTTGCGATAATAGGCTGCGCTCGGCTGCTAAAGGCCAAGGCGCTGGCTCGGGTTACGCTTCTGGCTCGTATCGCCCCAAATGATCAACAAACGCCATCCGGATAGGAGTATGTTCCCCCGGATTGTAGGAGTAGCGATTTCTCGTCGTGGACCAGGCACCCGGTGCCGTGGTCTTGAGTTGTTATAACATGTCTGGAGCCCCGCCGCACCTGCAAGGGTGCAATCGGCTCCGGCTCAACACCGACAGCAGGAACGCCTTCGACAACCCAGTGTTACGGATTGCTTTTCCTCGTTCTTTGGCATCTTATCGGTTTATGGACCTTATTCCTGGCTCGGATGATGTTCGACCCGCAGAGTGCAAGGCGAGTTTTCTTGAAAACTCGCTGAGCTCCCTGGCAGGGTCGGAATCGTCTGAACGGCATGTCGGTACCCTATCTTGTTAAGGGTACCGTCTGGGGAGGCTCTTGTCCTTGCGACCATCGCCGTCCCTATGTGCTATGAACCTGGATCATTGGTCATGCCGGAAGACGAATTGACTGAAGACGGAACGATTTGGAGAGACCGATTGGCGGTCCGCGACATCAACGGAACGACAGTTTTTCTCTCTCGGCAGGCAACCGCTTTCCCCACTCTACTTTATAGTTTTGCATTGTCATCATTTCCTTGCGCTCGCTTTGGCTCTTCCTATTCTCGCATCGGATTCGCTTGTGGGGAGGTTAATTAGGGGACGACGAAGCGATTCTCGGAGGGTTGAAGGGCCGTCGCACAAATTCGCTCATTGGCATAATGTCAAAGTCGGGGATCAAGCCTTTTTGGGGTCTGGTCCGGCACTCTTTGAAGCTCAACAACATCATGATTACGTGTGGACTTGTCCTTGGGAGCGATGGGCGGAGCGATTGGCACGGCTGCGAATGGTGGTGGGAGTTGGCTGAATCGGGGAGGATATGTCGGCGGTCCTGGGCAAGGAGAAGATGCACCGTATCTTCACTGCAACCTGGTGGCGCCTGGCTGCGATCTCGGATAATGCCGCAGAGATATAGTCGACTGTCCTGTCGAGATGGTGGATCTCAGCGAATGCCCATCGCTACATTGCTTGGCCTGTCTGGGGCCTGGATCAGAGTAGTTCTGGTGTTCCTGACAAACGAGCTCGTGCCTGGCACTGGGAACACGGGCTGCAGCGAGCTCGCAATCGTGGCCGAACTGGGGAGGCTTAGGCAGTACACACGATGACAGGTAGCTTTCATAATTCAGGTCTCGTTTTACACTACACTCGTCCTGGTCTGATAATCCCGAGACCCGGTAGTTCGTGATTCGATAGTGCGGAAGGCTTTGCATTTTGTGTTCGCCGACTGGCCAAAAGGCGACACAGCCATGGTTGAAGCTGCATGGCACCCGGCGTAATGCGGGGATCCAAAAGTCGGTGTCAGGAGGCTGTGTACGCCGTAGCACTCCTTAGGTCACATGTCGGCCTCTCCGCTTGCCCGTTCAAGTGACTCAAACAGGGCTGGCCAGATGCAGTGAGCATCAGGCCCCTGATAACCCATGACGACAGAGCGATATAAGATGTCCAGCATTTCTTGCAGATCGAATTACCCGACATCTCATCTTTATGTGATTGACGAGTTGCCAGGAAACTTCAAAGTTTATAATAATTTCAACACGAATTCCAGGTTCCGTCACTCGCTTTGCTCTCAACCACAGGGCGGGCTCCGCTGCAAGCTTACCTAACGCCCTGCGGTCCGCGAACCAACCGGTTTCGGAAGCCCAGCACCCTCTACGACTCGGTTCCAGGCTGACGGCTGCTGTGACGAAACTCAATTTGACAATGGGCCGCCCAACAACAGGCTTCAACCACGCGGGGCAGACCACGGACATCGAGAAAACAATGGCGCCATCAACGCTGGATCTATTCTTTCTTACATTTAACTGCGCAAAAAACCTAATTGATGTCGGTGTATTTTCATCCCATCTCTACGGGGCATTGTCGAAGAATGCTTCGGGGCTCCCAGACCTTGTTGCCTTGTAAGTACTCCCCCCTCCGCCAATGTGTCGACTGCGGGATGACTGGCTGACTTGGTGCAATGATAGCTCGCTGCAAGAGGTAGCGCCGCTCTCGTACGCATTTATCGGCTCTTACTTCCTGAGCCCTTACTATGCGCGGTACGAGGAGGCACTGAACTTGGCGTCGGTGAGGTTACTCGCGACGTCATCGGCCGAGGGCAGCGACGGATCCGAGTTTGCGGCACAGCCGGCGGGTTCCGAAAGGATACCGCCGCGGCCGTATACTCTAGTACGGGCGAAGAATGTCGGCATGACAGCTCTCCTGCTCTTTGCCCGGGACCCGGCCGCAGTCCAGTCCATCGAGGAGGCCGAGGCTGGCTTTGGCGCCGCCGATATGGGGAACAAGGGCGCTGTGGCCCTGCGTGTGACGTGGGGCGAGCCCGGACAGCACGAGCTGGGCAGGACGACCGAGGTCACTCTGGTTGCAACGCACCTTGCCGCCATGGAATGGAACCTCAAGAAGCGCAACGCCAACTGGCGGACCATCATGTCCAGCCTGACCTTTGCGAATCCGCATACCGCCCTACCCGGCCTCTTCGCCGCCGACAACGCCGCCCCAACCCCCGACCGTAGCCGAGTCGGTGGTAACAAGCTCGCGGCCGACAGCTCCGAAAGCAGCGAGGCCGAGGGCGAGCCCGACGAGGACGACACCCCCCTCCTCAACACGGCAGGGGACGACCCCCTCACCCCCGAACAGCGCGCAACCCTCCAGGACCTGTCCATCTTCAAGCCCACCTCCCATCTCTTCGTGGCCGGCGACCTGAACTACCGTATCGGCAGCACAACCCCGTCCCCTCTCGCCCCTTTTCCCTCGTTCGATCCAACCTCGGAGCACTACTACCCCAAGTTCTTGCCTCGCGACCAGCTCATCCAAGAGCGCCTCGCCGGCCGAGCTTTCCATGGCATGACCGAGGCACCTATTGCCTTCGGTCCAACCTACAAGTATAACGTGCTCCGCTCCGCTGATGGCGCCGAGAACGCAGCCGCCGTCCGCCGCGGCGCCGCATCGAACGGTATTCCCGAGGTGCCCTGGCGTTTCGCCTCCCACCGTTGGCCCGGCTGGTGCGACCGCGTGCTGTACCTCGACTTACCCGCGTGGGTGGCGAGCAAGAAGAAGGCCATCGAAATAAAGGCATATGACTCGCTCCCCGTTGTTCGCACCAGCGACCACCGCGCCGTGTTCTTCCGCGCGAGTGTGCCCGTCGTCAGCGCCGAGGATATGCTATCGCCCTCGGCCAAAGCGACAGCCGCGGCCGCGGACAGCGATCCCCGAGCTGTTCTGCCCGTGCCGGTTGACGTACATGCTTGGGAGCGACGGGCCGCCGCGCGGCGGAAGGAGGTCGTGGTTGGGTGGACGGCGTTCTTTTGGAGCACGAAGGAGGGTGCTGTTATCCTCGCGACGTTGTTTGCGCTGTTTATTGGCGCTTGGTGGATGTGGAACTGCCAGTGAGCAATTGAGTCGACTATTGGATACCCAATTATGGAATCGGGCATGCTGTATATGAGCGTTTGAGCATTTGCATTTCAAGCGGCGTTATCGAGGTTTGTATTTCAGCTTCTCCATGGGTACGGCACTGGGGAAGGGGTTGCTTATTGGTTCTTGCTCGCGAGAGCCGGTTCAAGAGCGATGGTGAACGGCGTTTTTAGACAATGGGCGTCGTACGGACTCATCTCATCAATCAACAAAAAGGGGGTATATGAAAATAGTAATAAGATCGTAGCGAAGCTAAACTTTGAACATACTATTGTCGATCGAAGTGGTCCCCTGCCTCGAGAATGAGAAATGGCCCAATCCCGAACCTCTGGGACTTGAAATTATATTTTGATATTGTTAGGAAAGACGAACTATGATGACGGGATTCTAGTGTCATTTAGTTGCCCGTCTGCTAACTGACGAGTTGATCAGGGGCAGGGTATTGCCGGAGTTTGTCAGACTGATTGCATAGATACTCCACGCATGGCCATTGTCGTCACCATCTGATCATCTTTCATGGCTTCTGTCGAGCTAGAGAATAATATCTCGCCCGGGTACGCCGCCAGCCGACTGCCCGCAAGAGTAAAACTACTGTCTGTTAATATGGGAAAAAGCCAGGGGGGCGTAAAATAACAATATCCATCATGCCCAACGCAGCCATATGCGGCTATCTCATTTTCGACGTTCGGCTCAGGTCCATATACTCTTCGCCATCTCCCGCCCTGATAGCGTCTTGGACAAGACGCTGCTCCCACGATAGCTTTGTACACACGCAACCCGTCGCCTTTGCCCACTAAACGCCAATACCCAACAACCACAGAACGCATCCCACGCCGCCACCTATAGAGACATAATATCCTCCACCTCTTTCTGTATTTTATTCATCATGCATCTGAAATCGCCCCGTATCACGAACCATCGCATTTGCGCCAAGAAACAGAAAAGTCAGACAACCGCTTGCAACTGTGGCCATATTGGGCACAATCCCTCTTTCTCGACCCAAGGCACATCTTCTATTGCTCACTGCGCAATGCTTGGCTCCTCTAAAAGTCCTTAAAGTACTCGTCATACCTTTGTGCCATCTCATCCGTGTATTCGTCACGGCTCACATCGTCCTCGGGGTAAATATCGAAGCACTGAGCGTCCCCCGGATAGCGGATCGGCGGGATGATGGGTCCATCTTGTCGCCGCTGTATTATAGCGTCCCAGTTAACACCGTGAAAGAAGGGATGCATCTTTACCCTAGCTGCGCCGCCGCTAATATTGCCTAACCGGCGTGATCGGTCGACGGTGCATAGCTGCCTAATGATGTCTTTTGCAACATCGCTGATGGGGGGGTCTTGTGGGAACACGACGGGCTTTTCTACAATTCTGGAGTGGGACTGTTAGTGACATCACAAGGACGATGGGACGGGAAACTGAGATGGTGGGCTTGGCGTACTGCTTGTAAATCTCAATTGGATTTTGGTGCCAAAACGGTGGGTAACCGGTCAAGAACTCGTATATCAAAATGCCGAGCGCCCACCAGTCAACTGCTGTCGTGTGACCTTTATTATGAATAACCTCGGGCGCCAGGTACTCAGGTGTGCCGCAAAGCGTGTACGTCTCCACGGCGTGCTCGTTGTTGTTGTTCCCCAATCGCTTGGCGAAGCCAAAGTCTACCAGCTTGATGTGTCCTTGGGCATCGAGGAGCAGGTTTTCCGGCTTCATGTCCCGGTAGGCGATTCCGCCTTGGTGTTCGTGGAGATACTCGAGAACCAAGACAATCTCAGCGGCATAGAAACGTGCCATCTCTTCGTCGAAACGCCGGTGTTTGCGAAGGTAGGTAAATAACTCGCCGCCAGGGATGTAGTCTAGGAGCAGATAGAGGAATTCATGATCCGAGAACGAGGCAACAAAATTGGTTACGAAGGGGTGCCCAGACACGTCAGCGAGGATTTCCCTCTCGTGTCTAACATGATCAATCTGTTTGAGTTTGATAACTACGACAGAGTTTAGTCACTTGTTACTCCAGCATTGCTGGGTCTTGCCCACCTTCAGTCTTGCGTAGGATCTTCAGCGCGAAGACCTTGCTGCGATCGGCTTCTGTGCCGTGGGAGGGACGGACGAGGCAAACTCGCGCGAACGTGCCTGAGCGGGCGCAATGAGCACAATAGTCAGCTGTGGTGTCCTACCAAGCCTGCAACTCGAAGGGGATGCGCCGTACCAGTACCAAGGGTTCGCACTCTCTGGAAGTCGCTCAGCTCAAGCTTCCTGGTACCCAAATCAAAGGACTCATCGCCGCCGCCTTGCTGCTGCTGCTGATGTTGTTGTTGCTGTTGTTGCTGGAGATGGTGTTGTTGGCCAGCCGCCAGGCCTTGGGCTTGCAAGGGATTCAATCCCATAGACCCAGTCGACATCTGAGATGTTGCGACAGTCGCTGCCATTCTCAGGAGGAGCACCGCAACGGGGAATTGCCCGGCTAACAGAGAGCGGCTTCGTCAATTGCTGGACTCTCTTGTGCTGGAAACCTTCTTGTGTCCGCGGCCGTAGTCGCGAGACGTGTCTAATGCGGGGCAAATGCAATTGTCGCAAAACAGCCCTTATGTCACAGGCGTTGACACATCCTGCAGAGGACGAAAAGCGGACGCGGGACGCTGGCTAACAGAACAAGAGAACTAGAAATGAGAGGGACAGCCCTAGCAGACTGGCCGGGGAGGCATTCGATGCAGCAATGAGGGTGTTTAACAATGGCCGTGTGTGTCTGCCGTCCTCGAAGGTGTCGTGGGGTTGGGGGATGCGAACGGCGGGGGTGGGATCCAACAGGTACTGCGCTCAGGATTCCTTGCATCAATCGGGGGATCCCAGCATTGTGGGACAGCTCCAGCGGATGACGTCCATCGTGCCGTTTGACGGGACGTACAGGCCTTTCCGAGACTTTTGCAAGGCCTCCCAAATGTCCCTCTCGCCGCGAGCGCTTTGACGGGACCAAGGCCAACCCACATCCCCACCAACCAGGAGTAGAAGATTCAAGGTTGAATTTCCCTCACCAAATAGGTACAGCCGGCCGGACAGGCAAATTGAAGCAGTTGTTCCGTGATGAGACCGATCGGGTTCGGGTAAGACCGGCCTGTTTCCGGCGCCTTCTCGTCGGGCCCCGTATCCACTTCTCCAGATGGGTTCCGGGGATGGTTGAGAGCCACATCAGTACTGGAAAGAGGACAGCCAGGGCATCTATTTGTGAGGGTAGAGACTCCTATCCAGGTTGCCTTATTGAGTAATTTACCCGAAACCATGGGGATCTGACAGGGCCTGTTTCTGGCGCTGCTAGGAGTCAGAAACAGCAAAGCGTGCTGCGCAAGGATCCATGACGAGTGCCGCTTGGGTGTCCGCTTCGAAACGTGCGACTTTGGCATCGAACGGTTCTTGGGAACGAGACTGGATTAGGTGCAACAACTATCTTGAAGCCATTACAGGCTTCTCATCAATCTTGCGTGTCGCCAGCTTGTGGTAGGTAATAGGTAGGCGGCGGGAATGGCACACGATCAGGTGCCTGGAGCATATTCAGGGGAAGACTTCTGCGTGTCGACATTCCAATGAACTCTGAGGCAGAAGTCCCCAGCTCCTCGAGCAGTGTATCCGAGGGTCAAGAACTGCGTTGGTGGGATTTGTAGGTAACCAAGAGACGATCGCAGGGAGGTTTTTCCAGCCTTGCGAGTGAGGTTGTTTGGTGCCGACCAGCCGAGCGCGTCAAGCTCAGAGAGAGATCCTAGCGGGGGCGGGGCAGTGAATGGGGCCCTCGAGGGGCCCTGCCGCAACCCCTGGGAGCTCGACAGCGTGTCTGGCATCAGCCGCACATCGACCCTGAACAACTTGGCCCTCCACAAAGCTGTTCTACAAACAATCACCCAACCTACGCAGCATAGCAGTCTAGCTTTCTATCTTTTGTGTTGTGATATCGAAAAACTCCGGCCGTGCATCCGCTTTTCCAACGAGTTCGTCGAGAGCAATGCAGCCGAGCTGACCGTCGCGTCCACTCGACAACTGCCCAAGTCAAAGCTGCAGTGATGTTGAATCTTTCGAGCTTCGTCCAGAAGGCGCAGCAGTTGCTGGACCCCACGCAGGGGCTGAACCTTTCGGATCCCGATAAGAACCCATCAAAGGCTTCCCTATTCCAGAACCAGTTCCGCCTGCCGTCCTCTCAGCATCCGTTGTACGAAATCACGGCCGAGTTGACCATCCCGCCTGCAAATGCCACCCAGGGCGACAAGGAGCGCGACACAGGATTCCGCTACGCCGGGAAACTGCACCTATCTGAATCCTATCTCTGCTTCTCCACCACTGGCTCGAGCTTCTTGCAGTCGGCAAGCACTTCGACCTCGTCAATCTTCACCGGCCAGACACATGGCGGAGGCCCAAGCGGCAATGGCTTCACCCTGCCTCTCTCCTCCATACGAAGGGTCGAGCGTCTCCATAGCCAGAACTTCCAGGTGAGAATACCGCTTTATGAATGCTACGAATGGTTTGCTGATTCAATGTCTAGTTTGCCCTCGCTATCACGACCTGGAACGGCATAGGACAGGATGACAAGGCCAAGGACGCGAGCAAAGATAAGAAGGACCACAAAGAGCAACGCATAACCCTCCAGCTTGCTGGGCCACGGGTAACGTGCGAGCGGTTCTGTGATGGGCTGAAAAAGGGGCTGCGGGCGGGCGTTGGGAATGTTGGGAAGCTGAAGAGGGTCGTTTCCGAGTGCTACTCCGAGTACCTCCTCCGCCCAGAAGATAAGAAGAATGCCGCCCCGCCTGACGCCGGGCTGGGGATGATGTTTCGATACCCTGGCGATCCGAAGAAGCTCCGCGACCGAGCCAAGATGCGACTATGGGCCGAGTACCTCCGGGACAACGGCCGAAATTTGACGCTTCTCCGCCAACCGACCTTTCACAAGCTGATCCGAGTTGGTTTGCCAAACAGGCTGAGGGGCGAGATGTGGGAGCTAACGTCTGGCTCTATTTATCTACGGCTGGAGAACCCCACGCTTTACGCCGAAACGCTGGCCAAGTTCTCTGGCCAAGAATCGCTAGCGATTGATGAGATCGAAAAGGATCTGAACAGGAGCCTCCCGGAATACCCCGGCTTTCAGAGTGAGGAAGGTATCGGCCGCCTCCGAAGAGTCCTCACTGCGTACAGCTGGATCGACCCTGATGTTGGGTACTGCCAGGCCATGAACATCGTCGTTGCTGCGCTTCTGATCTATATGTCGGAAGCACAGGCCTTTTTTCTCTTATCTGCATTGTGTGATCGGTTAGTGCCGGGATACTACTCAACTACGATGTACGGCACCCTGTTGGATCAAAAGGTTTTTGAATCCCTTGTGGAGAGGACCATGCCTGTTCTGTGGGAGCACCTCGTTAGGAGCGACGTGCAGCTGTCAGTGGTCTCACTTCCCTGGTTTTTGTCTCTCTACGTCAACTCCATGCCCCTCGTCTTTGCATTCAGGGTGTTGGACGTCTTCTTTGTCGAAGGTCCTAAGGTGTTATTCCAAGTCGGTCTGGCCATCCTGAGGATAAATGGAGAGGAGCTTCTGGATGCTACCGATGATGGGGCTTTTATCTCGGTGTTGAAGTCCTACTTCGTTCGTCTGGATGAGTCGGCTCATCCGAAGTCTGAGAATCCTAAATTAAGGGCCGTCACTCGCTTCCAGGAGCTCATGGTCGTCGCGTTCAAAGAGTTTTCCGGAATTACGCACAGCAGTATCACGGAACTCCGCCTGAAAAACAAGGACTCTGTTCTGAACAACATCGAGAATTTTGCAAAAAGAACCGCTATCAGGAATCTAGGACCGGACAGCAAGCTGCTGAGCACCGAGGAGCTTGGCGCCCTATATGACAGGTTTTATGGAGTGCTATACGAGAGACAACAGCGAGACCTCATCATAAAGCAGGAGCAAGCAAGGCGGGCAAAGAGCTCTCGTTCACGAATTCCCGATATGGCCAACCACGATCAGGCTGTCGAGAAGGGGCGGGTTGGTTTGGGACCAAGCACGAGCCTGATGGACTATGACGCCTTCCGAGAGTTTCTCGCCAGCATGTCAAAATGGGCGGTGTCTGATTCCCCTGCCACGCCTCGCCGCGAAACATTTCCTGAAGCCGACAGGGGTTTCTACCGCAGTCTGAATAAGAGACCAGGCGCCGCGTTGTCTGTCTGGGGGACCGGTCCTGAACCAGCAGACCATGAGTTTCTCCGACGGCTTTTTGTGAAATGGGATGTCAGCTCAAGCGCTGCTTTGACACTCCAAAATGTAGTGTCCGGCCTGGCCCGTATCAAGGGGAAGCGGGACATTATGGGGGCAATCAACTATTTCTTCGAACTACATGACGACAAGGGGGATGGGAAGGTCGATCGGGAAGGCATACTGCGTATGTCTGAGGCCTTGCTGTTCCTATCTCGCCGAGGCCTAGAGGGGACACTGAGTCCAGCAAATTCGACACTAACGTTGAGCACTATGGGTGATGGGTCCCAAAACGACGCGTCAGGGCAGACGGTCAATGAAAGGTTTCTTGGTAGCGTCAGCGCCTTTATCAGGAGGTGCTTCGAGTACGCCGACCCTGACCATCCGAACAACCAGCCTGTTGCGTCAAAGAATGCAGCAATGGGGACGGATACAGCCAGTGACCAACTTGCAAACCCTGACGCATTTGCTATTGGAGATGACGATGATGACGATGAAGATGATCTGCTAGCCATGGATTCTCCTCCTGGCAGCCCCAAGGCAGCTAAGAGGACGGACGCGCCAAACAGCCGACACTCGCCTTCCATCGGGCGCGATTCTCTGAGTACTGCGACCTCAGGAGATCCAAAGGATCACCGACGTGTCTCTAAGGCACAGTCGGAGAGGGCAAATATTGCACTAGACCCATCCAACCCGCTCCATATCACATTGCCAACCTTCCGCATGGTTGTTCTGGCAGACGAGCTTCTTGAGCAATTTTTTGAATCATCGTTTCCAGCTTCTTTTCACATCACCGAAGGGCTGGGCTCGGCCGCGACGGCCTCGTCGTCGCTGACCACATTCTCAAGCCTGGGTCTGGGTGCAGGGCGAGCGGTTGGAGCGGCATTTGGCGGGCCTCCTAGCGCTCCTGCAGCTGGCCGGGGACTTCGCGGTGTGTTGGACAACATCGTCACGGACGGCATGCGCGTTGCACAAGAAGTGGTAAGACGGATGGAGGAGGCGCAGAAAGAGCTCGAAAGGAACGCGCTCCCCGGCCAGCGGAATGACGAAGACGAGGATGAGGATGAAGAGGACCCCATCACACCGGGGCCGGGGAAGAGCGCTGCATACCGTGGCGATGCCGAGCGTCGCAGCGTACGCAGCTCGGACCGCGACTTGCTCTCCGGGGCAGACGCGGATGCTGGCTTGGGCGTGGCTGGAACGGACCGCCCCAGCGTGGTCTCTTCAGAGACCAATGGGGGGAACTCCGCTGGGGCCAAGGTTGTGGGGGTTGAATTTGAAGGCTAGATTGTGCTGGCGACCTCAATGGGGGTAACTATCACTTTGGCCCTCTCGGCATGCTTGAAGGCGTAGTGCAAGTGCTTTCATTTGGCTCTAACTACTGTACTGTTTGGAGATGGATATCATTACGGGTAGGAAATACGCTGGGAGGGCAAGGAGGCAGGGCGTCCGGGCTAGGGGGGAGGGGGTTTGATTCAGGGAGCAAAGGGTGTCTTGTGAGTGTCTGCTGGTGAGCCGATGCAGTACTTCGTTCAACTGAATTTTTGGACAGGCGTGTCTGCCAGTGGTGGGCGATCTCGCGCCCTTCGCCAGAGAATGCCATTTGACGTGATATTTGCCTCCTCCCCCATCAATCATGACTTTGCCGACATTCCTCTTCACCCTCGTTCTTTCGTACTCCTTGGCCCAGACTGTGGACGCGCCTCCCTTGGTAAGTGCGATGGTGGAACTGATCGGCAAGTACCAGACTCTGAACTTGCAATCAGGGAGGCAAGCATTTGCAATCTCAAGTGAGACCACATGAGGGCGAAGAATGCTCGACTTGAACACCAGGAGAATAGTCTGGCGGAGGCCATCAGCCATCGTACGCATTCCATCTCCAGTTGCGATGTCTCACCCACATCAACACAGTCGTGATTTAAGGAGGATAGTGATTTGGTCAAGATGGTTCCTTCAAATAGACGTCCGCTCTCTTTACTGGAAGCGGTTCAGTCGTCAAGTCGAACCAGAAAGCCTTCTCCCAGTCGTCTCTGGGTCTGTTTGTTTCCCCTTTTCTCATTACCTTACTTTACGCAGCTCTGCTACCTCCACTAGGATCACACTCGGCAGCAGATATGCACCTCTCGCTCCCGGCTTCTCGGGCTCTTGTGGCCGTGACTGGTCTCTTGGGTCTGGTCGACGCCCAAGGCTTCTTCAGCCCAGCGATCCCAGGGGACAGCGCATGTCAAGCCGAAGGCTTCGTTTTTCAGGCTTGTTTTGCAACCACTGATGCGGAGTTCGCCGACTACAACTATTTCACCCCGGTTGAGTTTACGCCGGGGACCACGCCTCCTTTGGATCGGAGTTTCTATGGTTACAGCTTCGAAGGGGGGAACGCCTACGACAATACGGTGACGCCGCTCAACTGCGCTCGTGTCTGCAGAGCCTACGGCTTCAGGATTACGGCACTACGAAGCGGCGAGTGTCATTGCGGGACCCAGATCCCAGACACCCCGGGCGGTGGGGGCGATTGCCTTCTTCCCTGTCCCGGTGATTTCGGACAGACCTGTGGCGGAACAGATGGCCAAGTGCAGTACTACTACGACCAATCCTTTGCCGCTCCTACCTCGGCTTCTGGCTCCCCGAATGCCGGTCTCGCGAGCAGCTACCAGTACTTGGGGTGCTACCGCATTGGTACTGGCACGCTCGATGATCCCTATTTCATTCCGGCCGACCCTCGCTTGCCTTTGACACAACCGCCGCAAACGTCCGCTGAGAATTGCTTCAGCGTATGCGCTGGCTATGGTTACCCACTTGCCTCTGCTGAGCGGGTGTAAGTCTACAACAACACAGCAAGCGGTTGTGTTGGGAACTTAAACTAATGCCATTTTCAGGGCTGCCGGCGAGTTTCAATGCAGATGCGGCACAACATTCTCGAATAATGACTACCGGGTAAACCCAGACAGCATCGGACAACCTACAGAGTGCACAACGAGCTGTAGTACTGGCGGGTCTTCGCTTCTTTGCACCGGAACCAACAAGTGCTGTGCTGTGACAGGCTCTGTCTATGCGCCAGTATACATCAACCCTCTTCTCCTCGGATGCTACAAGCCAGTGATCCCGGGCTTTAAGGATTCGGAGTCCGACAGAACGTTTGAATGTTACGACATTCCGGCCAGCCTTCTAAGCTCCCCTGCCGGCACTGTGAAGCCTGCTGCGGTAGAGCCGGCAGCCCGGACTCTTTCCCCTTCGCAGACCGCTCTGGCTCGGCCACCCACTGTTGTCGCTACGGTTCCTGCCCCCCGCACATATTACCTCCTCGGCTGCTATCAACCAGCAGGCATTCTTGGCTTCGCCGGCCTGATCGATACATTTCTTTTTGGATCGGTGACGGTAAACTCCCTGCAGGAATGTGCCAATGTGTGCAACAACCCCAGCATCCTTGGGTTTCCCGTTCCCGTCGGTAACAATATCTTCGGAGTAGCCAACTCTAAGTGAGTGCCCTGCACCCTCTCCCTATTATCCAGACTATTTAGCACTTGCATCTTGCTCACAATCAGTACAGCCAATGCTACTGCGGAACAACCCCTCTCGCGGGCTTGACTGCTGGTAATCGGGTCTTTATGGGCGGCTGTAACCAGAGATGCCCGAGCAGCCCCGGTACGGCTTGTGGCGGTACTAACAGAATCCTTCTCTACATTGGCACCCAAGAGGACGCCACCGGCTACAACTCGTACTCCTCGTCCTATCTGGCAGCAACAGCAACCCGACCCGTCTATTCATGCATCCCGTCGGGTAAGTGTCCCTCCTTGCCTCCCCAGTGTACCGAGGCCCCCACTAATACTGGCCCCAACAGTTGTGTCTGCAACTGCAACCGCGACAGCCACCACGACGTCGGTGGTCTCTGTCACAGAAACCGTTGCAGGCTCCGTGGTCACTATCTCGGGCGAGAGAGTCACCCTCACAGCTACCGTCGCCAGCGTCACCAGGACCGAAACGCTAACTGTCACTACCCCCTATTTCGCCACCCTGACCTTTACCTCCGTCAACTCGACCGTCCTCGTCACCGAGCTCCGCTCAACCACCTACACCACCGTCCGAACCCTCATCGACCCCGCCGCCACCCTCGTCCGGAACGTCACTCTCATCGACGCAGGCTCCACTCGTACCCTCATCGACGCAGGCGCTACCCGCACCGTCGTCGAGACCTTCACCCGCGACGGCACCACTGTCACACGCACTGTGACTGGTGTGTCCCAAGGCACCGGCCCCGTGGCGGAGTGCTACGACGAGGGCTGCACCCTCAGCCTGCGCTATGGCGCCCTCCGCCTCCCTGCTGCCACGCCTGCTGGCGCCGTGTGCAGAATCAAGACCGAATCGTGGGTCTACGGCGCTACGACCCTTCTTCCTTGAGCTTCTTGACTCCGCCCTAGCCCGGGAGAGGAGCTTCGCTTGTTTCAATGGTAACTTTTGCTTGGACTTGTTTGTGTTTGTTTCTGGTATGGGGTTCACTTCTGATGCAGGGGAGGCTGATTGTCCGGTCCCTGGGCAAAAACTCGGTCGGGTTTCTCCCGCACCTCCAAGGGTCAATATTGGGATTTGACTCAATTCTTGTCCAGGGGCCGACGTAGGTGGATAAGTTGTCACTAAGAGTCCTGGAAATGTTATTTTCGCTTGTTTCTTTTGGATAGCGCTTCTTCTAGGGAATGAATGCTTTCCAGTTTGTTGCAATAATATGTATGGCATGTTTTTGGGACCATGTATTCTAAGTAGTAAGGAAATGTTGGCGCAGGTAGTTGTTACCACGGACTTTTGACTCAGGCCGTTCGTGAAGTTTGATCCGTTCAGGCGGTATGTGTCGATGAATACACGAGCAAGCAAGTTGCATGCAGTGTTCCACTAAAAGCCTATATATGATCCGACCTCAATCCATAAAGGAAATGGAAACACGGAGGTCACACAGTATGTTCTGCAATATATCCTATCTACAACTAGATATGGGCTTCCAAAAAAATAAATCCAACGATCCCTCAACGTTTGGCAGAACCAAATCAATGTACCCAAGAAACGCGGAAAAGAAGAGGAGCGGCCCAGAACACCCTGCCTGCTTTGTCTCGAGCCTATCCTGAGAAATCCATCACTTCAAACCTCAACACACCCTCGCGTTACCTTCTCGTCCCCTAATCACAGCTTAGCCCCCTTTACCCTTCTCTCCTCCCTCTCCCGATCCCTAAGAAGCCTCCGCAGGATCTTCCCGCTCGGGCTCTTGGGGATGATTTCAATAAACTCAATGCCTCCCTTGAGCCACTTGTAATGAGCTTTGTGGTCCTGGACGTGTTTGGTGATCTCCACGGCAATATCTTTGTCTTTGCGAGAGGTCATGGATTCCGGTATGACGACAAAGGCTTTGGGGACCTCGCCGTCTTGTTCGTGAGGGATGGATATTACAGCGCAGTCGTCGACGGATGGGTGGCTGAGGAGGTGGGCTTCGAGCTCGGCGGGGGCGACTTGGTGGCCCTGGGGGGAAGTTAGGGTTAGGGTGTGTCCTGGTGGAAAGGGGGTGGGAGGGAATAGAAGGTACCTTGACTTTGATGAGCTCTTTGAGGCGGTCGACGATAGTAAGGTGCTCGTTTCCCTTGGGGGACTTCGTGACTATAACCTCATCACCAGTTTTGAGCCAGCGACCATCTTCGTCCCAGACGAATGCTTCGGCTGTGGCTTTTTCGTTGTTGAGATAGCCCAGCGTGACCGAGGGGGACTGCACAAGCAGTTCGCCTGGCTTGCCGTATTCGGTGATCTCCCGGCCGTCTTGGTCGATGACCTTGGCTCGCACGCCAGGAACTAGGGAGCCAGATGTGCCTTGGTGGATATCGTGCTCGCTGGTTGAGCAGACTACTGTCGCGCTCTCAGTCATGCCTGCTAGAGGCTTAGTGGCCCGTGCAATTCAGGGGGGGGGAGGGGGGGGAGGTAGCATACCATAGCCTTGACCGATATGCCAGGTTGGATAGATCGACAGCAACTCGGCAACAGTCTCCTTTCCCGTGGGCGCGGCTCCTGTATAGAGGAACCGAACGCTGCTTAGGTCGTATTTCTTGCAGACATCTTTACTGCTCAACAGACGAACACAAATTGGGGGCACCTAGAATACGGTGTTTATTAGTCCCATGTTTACGTCCCAACTGTGCTTGATTTCTTGGTGAACTTACGACGAGAAGATGGTTGATTTTGAACGTCTCAATGGCCTGGAGAAACTGAGTGAGTTCGAACTTGGGTAAGACGATTATCTCGTCGCCGCGCCATGTGCCCGAGTGTGCGATCACCACGAGGCCGTAGATGTGGCTAAAAGGCAATAAGCCTAACTCGACCTGTGTCTCAACGCCCTGCTTTTTCCGGGCTATCTCCTCATAGATACAGTACTGCATGGTATTCGCGATCACATTTCTGTGTGAGATCATAACAGCTTTCTTCGTTTCATTGTCAGTGTGTGGGGAGTATGTTAGGAGAGCAAAAGACTGACAGGTAAGCCAGAAGTGCCGCTCGAATAGCAAAGGTATGCTGGCTGCCGAGCGCCCTGCCCCTTTGTCCAGTTCAGCGGCTCGAGCTCGGGCACAGTGCGGCCAAGCCTAACCAGGTCCTCTACGGTCTCAAAGTGAGTTTTATTGGAGTGATTGGGGAGATCCAGAATAAAGATCTTGTCCTCAGGGATACCGGCGCCCTTGGCTGCTGCGAGGGCTGTCTCCAGGGCTGGGACGCACGTAAACAAAGCTTTGGCCCCTGAGGACTTCAGCTGATGCTCTAGTTCACTGGCGCTGTACGCGACATTCGCAGGGGTTGCGATGCCAGAGAGACGGTGGATGGCAAGCAACACAGGGAGGTAGTCAATCTGTAGGCAATGGTGAGCCAACACAATCCAGCCATCAATCGCCCCTTTCCCTGGTCAAAACTTACAGTGTTGAGTGAGAAGATGCCGACAACCTTATCCCACGGTGAGTCGGCATTGGGCTCCCAGCCCATGATTTTAGAGAGGGCCTTCGCGATGAGGTCCGACCGCTCGTGGGATTCCGCTGTGGTGAAGGTCTTGCCTGTGATCCCACAGGTGAATGGATTGCGACTCGTCGCGATGGGCCGACGGCCGTAGATGTCGCTCCTCATGAACTCTCCCACTGTGATGGAGTCGGGAGGGTCTGTCGCTCAGTGTATGGTCAGCTCCAGCGATCAGCTCTATCTCAATCGCTGCAGAATGGGGCCAGCCCGGCCCGATCATGGAATCTGGGGCAACTCACCGAATGGGAGCTTCGGGACCCAGGCTGGAGGGTAAAAGACCATCTTGGCGGTGTTCTGGGTTGGCTTGGGCGACAACGAGCACAACGCGACAACGAGCGGAAATGAGGGTATCACCACCTCCCACAGTCAATCGTTGGGGTCCCCGACCGAGCTGCAGGCTGGGCTGGGGCTTCCCCGCAGCGTACTCTACCTACTCCCTGCGGGGTAACGCTAGGGAGTGGGTTGGCACCTTGGCAAGCGAGGAGGTCAGCAGTTCCAACTTCTCCACACCGGCAGCTTGTCTCAAGGCTTCGGTAAACCGAATCGGCACAGGACTGGGTGTTTTTGCTTGCAATACTTCACGATAGGTACATATCAAATATCACTCAGAGGAATGAGCCAAAACCAAGTAACCACCTGGGAGGTCTCCCTCCTCGCAATCCCTCACAGTCAGTTCAATCACGTGTACCGGCATGTGACCCCCTTAATCATCACGTGACCCCTGAACCAACGTCAACAACCACTCACTCCACACCACAGCCCTCAAATGCAGATTTCAAACAGCTCTGCATGTTTGATTTTATTTTCTTACGCCCTCGGTTATTATTTTCACGCATTCTTGTCCAGTATTCTAGCAATAGAGTAATCCTCTGGAAGACTTGTTGCCCAGCACTCCTGCTCTTCAGCAGCCCATGCTTATCGACTCTTATCGAACCCAGCTGCCCAGTTACAATGGAAGTTGAGACGAGCTGTGCTCAGTGCTCCAGTACCAGGATGATCTTCTAGAAGACTTATTGACCCTCCGCTCCTACTCGTCGCAAAGCTCTTCCCTCTTATCGGCTCTTATCGCACCCAGCTGCCCAGTTGCGATGGAAGTTAATTCCAGAAGTCGAGACGAACTGTGCCCAGTACTCTAGTACCAGGATGATCTTCTGGAAGAGTTGTTGGCACTCCGCTCCTGCTCGTCGCAAAAGCTGCCCTCTTATCGAGTCTTATCGCATCCAGTTGCCCAGTTGCCAAGATCAAACCTAGAAGTTGATCTAGAAGTTGAGACGAACTATGGAAATTTCTAATTCTCTTTGTTTTCCATCGCTACTTTGCAGCCTTGCCGAAATTAATTCGTCTCATGGAGTTCGTCCCATGGAGCAATGATGCCCAGTGACTCGGAGAAATTTCTTTAGGAGGCCAGAAAGGTTAAATTCAAATAGGGAGCTAGCTGTTCTTGCGATCATGATCTAGATGCACTGCCAGATTCATTATCGCATGAGAAATAGCAGATCCTCTGTCTCGATATTCTATTATTCTGGGCTTCGACGTAAATCACAGGCCTAATACTCATATCTTCCCCAGCATCTCTGCTGCAGTACCCAAGAAGAAAGGAAAAGCCCATATTTTTGCTCAGAGCCACCCCCAACTCGTTCTTGCTTGGCAATCGAGTTTCGATCCCCGGGTAAGGAGGCTGTGGGCTGGTTCGTACCTGCCGTGGTCACCATCTCAGCTAATTTCCGAGAAAAGAAGGATCGATCCATCGAGGTTCTTCGAGTCTCCAGGCCACCAGGGCCTTCCAGGCAATTCCAAAACTTCTATAAATCGAGCCTCTCTCTCCCCGCTTCTCGATTTTCAACTTCTTCTCCAACAACTACCTCCCATACCAGCCGCCGACAACCATAGGCTGGACTTCCAACTCTCTTCCTCTTTTCTTAGGCTTCATTATTGGACATTACCCTTTCACTTCTCCTCCACTACCCTAGGCTTCTGTTCTGGCTCCTTTGTCGATCACAACTGCCGACCATCTTTGAACCAGATCACCAGACGCAAACACAGCAGCCTCAGAAATCTCACAGCATCGCTCTTTGATCCTCCCAAGATCGAGGAAATCTCTACGTCATTGACCTCAAAGAAACGTACTCCAAGGTAAGAAAAATCTTGAAATCGCAAGAAGCAGCCAGCTTGAGGCACGGTATATTCCCATCGTTCTTTCCTCCTTGTCTTGTGCCCTCGCACAAATCATCACCAGTCATCCCAAGCCCTCCAGAGCGCGCAGTTTGAAAAATATTCATCCTGTATCAAACCCAAGACAAATGACCACCCTTCACTTCAAGCCCCCCAGAGCGCACAGTTGCATTATTCACCTCCCGTGGAATTACCTCAGATTCACCTTCACGACTTCAAGTTGATCCCCTAGCAAGCCCAAGACAGAGGATCGCGGGCTTGAAGTCAAGAAACATCTCTTCCAACTACTCCCTCTCAAAGGTTGGTTCTATTTTGCAGAAACCGCCTCTACAACTGTCACTGCTTCAAATTCCTCCTCCACAACCTAAATTCATCTTCCTGTCGAGCTGTCGAGAAACCGCTCAAGTTGTGGCGTCGGAGGTTCCCTTTCCATCAAGATGCATTCTTTCCTGCCGTTTCGGCCTCCCCTGGTTGCCTGGTATTCCCCCCAGTTGCCGTTTACTTCCCCTGGTTGCCGACCGCTTCCCCTGTCGCCGTTCACTTGCAGCGACTCATTTATTTCACTCTCCCTTTCGTCTCTCCTGTCAAATCAACGATCTCCCTCACAACACCCTTCACCTTTACTGTCATATTATTCATATCTATCGCTCCCTTCCTCTCCCCTGATATCCTCATCGCTTTTCACAAACGAACCGCAAGACCATATGTTGTCCTACCTCCATTTCTCTGATACCAAGGGCATAGTTCTGACTCTATAGCAGCCATTTTCTCTCCACAAAATCATTGATAGCCGGGGGATATCACGCAATCACGATAGTGTTCGCTCTATACCAGGTATGCCAAACTTTGGGATTTCAGTTTGATTTCAGAAAGCTAACCTTCCATCTCAGATCTCACGACGTACCAGCTGGCATCATCTCCCAGCAACGTTCTCATTCATACCGCACTCCGTATTCTTACGCCAACTCTAACCATTGAAGATGGCTTCATACAACGAGCCCATGGCTTTGATTGCCAACTTTCAGGCCCAGGCAACCGAAATCCAGACTGCGCTTTCCGAGATGCAGAACAAATTGGCTGAGATTCAGGCCAAGATTGCCGAGATTCATATCTCGGATGCAAATGCCGAGGCGAAGAATCATATCAACACTGCCCACATCCTGGAGCCGGAAGCCGAGTTAGATGCTGCCAATGCTGAGTGCGAAATCGTGGACAACACTCCCGCGTCCCGCGAGTCCACTCCGCTCTCGACTCTCAGCCGCACGCCGTCGTACTCTGCCCTCGATGAGCTTATCACCACGGCCGACCTCTTCCCTGGAGATCCCAATGGACCGCCCAATACGGGAAAACATCTCCTTGAGTCCGGTGATGACGAAGGCCCGCCCATGAAGCGTGTGCGAGCGGACGGCCTTGATGCCTCTCAGATGCTTGCCACCACCGAAGGCTATGACGGCAATATCGGTGACGTTGAGATGACTGAGAACGGCCTCGTCAATGCCAACACTGAAGGTGGCAATACGTATGACAAGTCTACAGCTTTCCTCGAAGCACAATATGGCTTCGAATATCGGCCTGCCGTGGATGACGAGGGTGCAGCTCTCGAAGTGCATGAGACCATCGAATATCGGCCTGTTCCGGATATCACCGCCAGCCAAGACACAAACTTCGGCACCGATGGCCAAGGAGCGCCTGTGCTTGCTGGAGACATCAACAAAGTCCCCTCGTCACGCCGCCCAGAAGTCTGGGCCTACAAGCGCACCGCCCTTTGCGAAGCACTCCCGTATTACAGAGCATACAAAGGGAGCTTCTACACCAACGGAGGCGTGCTCTACGCGGTTTTGATTGACGGGGAATCTGAGACCCGTGATATCTTCAGTGCGCAAGTCATCATTACCTCAATGTAAGTCAAATGACACAGGACATCTCAATGATCCATTTCTTTGCCTTCACAGTTGCTAACAAGTATGGTAGCGGAGGAAGCCGCACCAGGGACCCGCAAACCGGGAGAATGATCCGCTTGATAGACACTCCAGAGAAAGGCTTGTACAAAGCTATCCTGCATGCTCTGGAAAACAAATCACCCATCGCAATGATTGCAGGGGAGAATCACCCCCTTTACCCCTGCGCATCACCCGCACCGTACGCCGTCCTCGATTATTTCCAAATCACACATATGTGGAAGGAGCTAGAAAGCTCCACCCCCGGCTCGTTTGTCAAAGTCTGGAGAATCCGCTTTGAGAAAGCCGACCTGACCAAGATCTCATGGTGGCAGGAGAAGGGGCTGATGATCACAGATGTCTCGGCTGCACCCCGTCCGCTGGCCAAGGTTTGCCCGACCTGTGGCGAAGAGAGCACTGAAGTCTATACCAATGGCTGGACATGCCTCAATCACGTTTGCGAGGCCTATTACGGAACGCTGAAAGCCACCCCTGGCTTTGACCCTTTGACCTTGGCATACAGCAATGCTTTTGTCAACCAGCGCACAGCCTTCACTGGCCATCTTCCCGCTTTGAAGCCGGCAATCCCAAACTTGATCACCGCTGGATCCAATGGTACCGATATGACTGCACGCCGCGGTATTGTGTGCTCCAAATGTGGCTGCTGCATCAGCAGGATCTTCTGGAACCGTTGGGAATGCAGCAACGACGCATGCGACTTTGTGGAATATGGGCACATGCTCCCCTACCCACAGTCAGAGCTCGACAAGGAGGAGCTCGCCCTAGACAGTTCGCTCGCCCAGAAGAGGGCTAAAGTCAACGAAGACGTTGCTAACCCTCATATTGAGTTGATTGCCAGCGTCATGAACCGTCAATGCATCACAATCGCCAATGATTTCTTGTTCGGTGGCTACAATGCCCGACAGTATATACTGCCTGATACCGAAGGAAGGCCCATCGGATCGTTCACACTGTTCATCTCAAACGAGGAAACCAATGCCAATGGTCCAGACGAGATGTTCCGCGAGCTAGAGATTGCCGACATTGGCCTCAAGAGAAACCCTGTCGCAGTTGTCGGTCACAGGCTCGAGGGGCTATCGCGACATTTCCAGCAAAACTTCGTAAGTCTTCTTCATTTTGCTATGAGTACTGACATCGGCTTACGTTTGGCAGGGCGCCAGATACAAATTCGGCGTTGAAGTTCAGTCAAAGGGCTTCAGTGAGGCCCCTCCAGCGATCTTAAAGGCTCTTCATCGGCTCATTTGGGCTAGCAAGTGTGCTGTGAATGCAACTACTGCAACGCTTGCCGACCATCCTCCCCACGAGCACATGCCCCCGGCGCTCGGTAACGATTTCAATGAGCTACTGGCCCTAGGCTTCATGGAAAAAGACAAAATCAGCGTATGTGATTCCTTCTCATGGCATCCTGGATTATATTTCTCACTAACGCTCCATACCCGCAGTACCACGACGATGGTGAGGCTGAGCTCGGACCGACTGTGGCGGCTCTGGCTTTGGGATCGCCGTCACTCATGAAGTTTCGGCCAAAGAAAAGATCTGGGTTTGGCCTTCCCATGACAGGCGGCCGATCGCCTCAGTACATGGACGTGCTGGAAGTCCCTATGAAGCATGGGGACATGATGGTGATGCATGGATCCCGGATCCAGGGACTCTACGAGGTAGGTCATTGCAGCCCTACCTAATCCACGTATACTAACGATATATAGCATGCTGTCGACCCGCAGGGAGGCCGTCGGTTCTCGCTGACGAGCCGATATATTGACCCGGATTTAATGGCCTCAGACGCCGAGCGGCAGGAAGCCATGGTCAGCGGGGCGATTTCTGCCAGCGCGGCCGCATACACCTACGACGGCTACTGAAGGGCACATGGGCGAACGTGGCAGGGAGGGTGGGACGAGTAGGCGAAAGGATTTTTTTGGGGCGATATTTTTGGCATCAAGCACACATGGGGACAGATGGGAGCCCTTTGAACTGGCGGCAAACGCCTGAAATTTCGACCACTTGAACATTAGACTTACGCCTGATGAAGCTGGGCAACAGCCCTACGAGGACATGAGTGAATTGAAACTTTGGAACATGGAGAGACCCTTGGTGACATATGAACGCAATTTAGGAAGTCCCTGAATTTGCTTAAGACCTGCAAGTGTAGACACTGAGAATGAAATGAAGATAAGATAAACGTCGCCAGGAAGTCAGGAGCCTTAGTGACTGAAGAGGAACCAGAGGGTTTCCCGAGAGGGCTTCTGCCTTTACAAAAATGCGCAGATATCTCAACACCAAGGCCTCGGAAGACATTCATCGGATACCTCCCGACTTTGCCTTCAGCCTCTTTGAGTACGTACCAATACGAGTTCAACCCGGAGAACCTAGCTTGCCGAGCGGTTTCGCTAGGGGCAAAGACATATTCAGACACCGCATTATATCTACCTACCTTGGTATCCAGAATCTGCCTGCTCCTTGAATCTTTCCAGGTCAGCTCAGATGTTGACGTCATGCGGAATCACTTACATCTCCAACCCTAACACCAGAAGCTAGCTCAAATAACCCTAACTAGGCACCTAAGACACAAAAAACACCAAAATCAATCCCTGGCAACGCTCTCCATACTCTATTTTCCTCCTCCCAAAGACCAACTCACAAAGCACCGTCCTCACTTTCGCTACCATGATCTCCCTTACCGTGATGCAACTGCGAATTCCCCAAGTCCCAATCACCGATGACACCAACCGGTTTCAATCAGCAGATCGCTCGAAAATCGCAATTGAATACCTTTCGTCTCAGCACCTCTTCGCAGCGCGCTGGTTTTCCGACCTTGAGCGACGGCTGGCGCGGGTAACGAGGGCTCAGGGGTAAGTAAACAAAGGGGCGGGTGGAGCCTCTCAATGGGATCCGAGGTATTGGGTCCGTGCCACGGAGGAATTCCTAATTCCTTCCAGGGGCTGAGGCAGACAGGCAACGCCGGAGGGGAGCAGGTGGAACTTTTGGGGTGGAGTGCGGTGGGGAAATTCCTTGCGGGATGTGCGTAATTCTATTATGCTGTATGCAAGGGATGCGCGTGTTTGGATTTCCGATTGGCGGGACAAAGGAAGGGGATTTCGAAGGGAGGAAACGCGACTAGTTCTTTGTACCACCGTTTAGACAAGGTACTTGTATGTCTTGCGCGAGGTCGTCTATCAATTACATCGCCCGTCTATCATGCTCTCATTTACAGCAGCGCGATATACATTTACTATACATGCTTGGAAGCTTCTGGGGTTATTTGTGTCCAATCACTAACACCCTCAAACCTATGCCCTGGGCCCATGTCCAGACACAAGCAGCACGACGCTCCCAAATTGCCGCCTGACATCCTCCTTTTCCACGTCATGCGTGTCCTCGACCTCACCCCACCTCCGCGTCTGCCAATCGACCTCAACACTGACCGCCCGAGCCGCCTCCTCCACACCAAAGCGCGGCCCCGCCTCTTCGGCCGCATCGGCAGCCACAATACCAGCATCCCCTTCGCTCCACTCCACCACCAACCTCGCAGCGGCGAGTAAGCTCTTTCCGCCGAGAGTTGCCCGCTCCAGGCCGGCCAGCTCCCAGGACGACAAACCCAGCATCCAGCCCATGATGACCTCACGCGTGCCAGGCTCCTGCTGGCGAGGCAAGATGGCCCTCTCGTCCAACACCGGGGCGATAGTCACACCAGGCCAGACACGTGTGGTAAGATAGGAGACGATGGGCATGGCTGATGCCTCCTCTACATCGCGGAGAGACTGGCCCGCATCGTTAAAGGTGCTCGCGGGGTTGGCCGGATCGTTAGGGTCCACGGACGGCGCCCAGCAGAGAAGGCTGTCGGTATCAAGGTAGCGAATAAGCACCTCGGTGATGGCGGCGCGGATAGGCGCCGTTGATTTGTCAGCTCCCGCGTGGGCGGCATCGTCGTCTGCGATATCCAGGGCGCGGCAGACCAGCGACGTCAACGGAATGAGATGCTGGCGGGTTGCGTCCTGGGCTGAGGTAAGCTGGTCCCACTCGATTGCTAGGGCGGTAGCTAGGGTGCGCTTGGTGAGTGGGAGGCGGACGATCTTCTTTGTAGTTGGGTGTCGGAGGGCGCGGGAGTCAAGGTGGACCTCGAGTGCGCCGTCGACCTCCTTGACGACGACGTGCTTCCAGAATCGCCCTTTCAGACTTGTCTTGTCCTTCTCCCCTGGCGCGAGGCCCTGTTTGATCTGTGTGTTCCTGGTCGACGCGGCGGCCCGTATCTCCCTAGCCTGCTTGAGCATCTCGGCCTGCCTCCTCCGGCGGGCGATTCGTGCGGTCGCCTCGCTGTACTCGCCGGTGGGCGTTGGTGGCTCTGGCGGCGGGCCAGTACCGTATAGTGGGACAACCTTGGCTGGCTGCGCTGAGTTTTGATGTATTGCGCGAGCGGCGCGACATGTCAACCTCGACAGCGGCTTTGCGGTGGCGGCCGCATGCCGCAGAGGCAGCACAGTCGTGCAGAGTCTCGTTGCCGACACCATCTTGTTAGTTTCTGACAAGTGGTGCGGATTGGCACCGCGGAGAAGCGTATATGGGCGGTCAATCGAGTCAACGGGCGTGTTTTTGCAACCTGGTGAAATGCATCGTCTGGAGCAGCGACACTTTTCTTTCTTGGGCACGGGCCAAGCTAGGGCGAGCAAGGGTGGCAGGGGGGGACCCACCTGTAGACAGGGGTAGCTAACTATCCACTCTCCGAGGAGAAAACACCACGATGACATCATCTAGGAGGTATCACGAAGTCAACAGCTCGCAGTCGAAGCATGTACATATCATTTATCAAGACTATCCCGTTTATCCCCAACCCCCGACAAGACACGCCTAACAGCCTGATGGCAAGAATGCATTACAGTATTTACAGCAAGGGGTACCAGTAGGTAATTTACGCGACAGATACATCCCCCAGAAACAAAAAGGAAAAGAGTTGCCTCGAGAACCTCTGCCTGTCTTGTCTGCCAGTCCGCGCTCCCAGTCTGCGCCAGCTCTGCTGTTGTTTTTGTATGCCCATCCTGTCTTTCCCTTACCTACTTACTACCGAGCCATAAAAAATACAACCAGAAACATAGGTAGGTTTGCCCACTTGCACAAAAGATATACAAGCTTGTAAACTCATCCACACCCCGCTTCTACTACCGCACTTTTCTGCAAGGACCAAAATATAGCCGCATGCTCCCTTTCGTTTATTACTCCCCCATCAATAAGGCGGTGTTGAAAATGACCCTAGGCTCTTCTCCCCCGCGTGGCTGTCAATCCCCTTCAGCAGTGATGTGAGATCCATGGCTGGCGCCCGTCCTCCCGCCTCGCCACCTCCTAGCTCGCTCCAAGAGGACGATATCGCCCTTTGATCGAGCCCCCGGCTCTTGACGCTCCGCCTTGACGTTGCCGGCCGTGGCAACGTCGCCCCGTGATCAGGGAATGCTACCCCTCTCGACACGCGGCTCTCTAGTCCGCTCGGAATGGGCGGTACAGGCGGTACCACGGTCTCCTCTTCGCCACGTGCAGACTCGGTACTATCGCGTGTGGGGTGAGAGCTGAGTGGTCCGCCGAGACTCAATGATTTCCTGTCCCTCGACGTCGGCCGAGGGCTTCCATCTGTTCCTGGCACCGACGAAGATGCAGCGGCTGGATTGAACGACAACTCGCTAGGCGTCATATCGTAGCTAACCATGCTGTCACCACTGTCGTCGTCCTGAGGAAGCGAGGTGGCGTGCGACGTTGGCGGTGGCTGCAATTGCCCAGACAGCACAAGCTTGAGCTGCTCAACCGAAGTGACAACCTGTTCTTTGCTCTCGGCGGGCGCCGGCGGGGCAGGATGGGGCGACACGCCGCTGCGAAGACTCGACTTACGGAGTTTGGCGCCATCGCCGGCAGGAGACGTGGCAGGGCGCAGGTTGGTCCTGCTGCCAAAGGGTGAAATGTGGCCGTTGGCTCCATGAGCACCACCATTCGCGGCGAGGCGATTACGGTCCGTACCCGTAGTGCGCGACCCGTTGAGCGACGCCGACTTGCTCGCGGCTTGGACCGCCACTAGGACAGCCTCGCGGCTCCAGTCAGCGAGCATCGTCTCGCGAAAATGCGGCGGGATCTCTTGCTCCGTCTCAATAGCCGGGATTGTGCTAAGGGTTGAACCCAGCACGGGATGGCTGAAGCTGCGGCCAGGACTAGTGGCCGGGCTCGTCGGAGGCGAGCGTGACTGTTCTGCATACCCGTCACAAACGCATTCGACTAGGCCAATGCGCTCGTCAAAGGGTAGCAGTGCCTCCGACTCAATTTCTTTGACGGGGAGCCGTGGCTGTGGTCGAGCCATGCCTGGGGTTCCGACCAACTCCATCAGGGGGGGCGGCACATTGATGCCCTCAACCCAAAAGTGCTTGCTTCGTCGCCGCACTATTTCATTATGGATCGCCCTCCCAATGATCGATCCGTCAAAGTCAAACTTCTCTGTCAGCGCCCAAAAGTAGCCGTGAACCAGGCTACCAATCCGGACTTTGTGAATTGGCGTTTCCGCATCCTGAATATCCTCCTGTAGCCTGAAAATCATGGGTAACCCGTATCGAACTGCATTCACCCCAAGCTGGGTCACGAGCTTTGCCAGAAGCACATGAAGCAGAACAATGTCCGTCTCGTAGTCGACATACTGGATAGCGTTGTCGTAGATGGCCATGTGAAGTAGCTGTAAGAAATGCGACTTAGGCATCTTTACTGGCTTGGCGGAGGCGCTGGAAACCACTCTCCGTGCCAGACTGGCCGACCCTGAAACATCCCGGCTTTTCAACGTAGCCCGCGCTGTCTCGTCTCTCGCCTTCGCGTCTGCTTTTGTCGTTTCACGGTCCAGCCAGGTAACTACCGCATCAGCATAGGCTTTCCGAACGAGCCCATCGGGATCCCGCAGCAACCATTGCGTGCCATCCCAGACCTGGACCGGGACATGGTTTCTAGTGAGTGCGAGATTCCCAGTCATCTTAGTCCGAGGATTGGCCACCAGTAGGACCGATTTGATCGCCCTCAGTGCCGCGATCTTAGCGACTGTGAGAGCAAACAGGGAATCAATCTGATCGGGCCCCGGGGTAAGAGGCCCGGTAGTGTTGTCGGCCCTCTCCCCTTGGGGTGTCGAGCTCGAGGTGCTACTCGACCTTGACGGCTTCAGTCTTCGGAGGATCGTCGAAATCATATCGGATATCTGGTCGGCATAGTAAACATGTGTTGCCAAATCGCCGATGCACTCCTGCAAGCGAAGCAGCAGGTCCTTTCTCTGTGCCGAAGCCTGCTCCGCCTTCTCAGCAAACTGCAGCGTAGTGGGCGACCGGGGGTCTGGCTGGCCTGGGCGCGGCGGATCGCTCCTCATGCTGTTCGGGTCTCCAGGCATCTGAACTAGCCGCTTTATATGCGCAACAAAGGCGAGCAGAACGTCGTTCACGCTTAGCCCAATGAGGTTTATATCCGAACGCAACAAGGCCCCAATGATCGCCGCCAACACGATATGCTGTCGTAGGGTCTCATCCGTTAACGGCTGTCGGGCCAGTGCATCCAGCGAAGCGACGAGGATCGAGAAGCGATCTGCTACTGGCGCCCAACGGGTGACCAACAGGAACATCTTAATCGCCCACCCGCTATCCTTGCCACTCGTCGTCGTCCTGACAACTTCCTCGTCTTGGTTAACCCGCTCTTCGATAAACTTGAGGAGGGCTATCGCTGCGATGTGCAACTGGCTCCGGCTGGAACCGCTGAAGATCTGCTTCAGGCACTGCATCGCCAGTACTCCGATATCCTCCTCTGCCAGCTTGTCCACGTCCACAGCAGTACCGGAGAGCGCCAGCGGGTTCGGGTGAGGCTCGGTATCAACAGTTTGCACCGTGGCGATGCTCGTCCTACGCCTCATCAATGCCCCCTCAACCTTATCTTCCAGCTCGGCGCGGTGCAGTAGGACTTCCAGGAAGTTCTCGTTGTCGGTCCACAAGTTCTCCAAGACCATGGGCACCGCGACCTCGTATTGCTGGCCAGCGACGGATGATAGCGCTTGTGACGAGGCAACGCTCCGGATGGCTTCCAAACCCGCGTTCCTCCATCGCAGCGCAATCGGCTTGCTCGGTTCAACCTTCCCGGGGTAGGCGCGCGTTGATGCGAGAGACGCGTACTGTTGTACTACCGACTGATATTGACGCAGGTACGTTTGGTCGGCGAATGAGGTGGGGTCGTGGTGTTCGCAGAAGGCCTCGAAGGTCGGGATCGAGGATTCGACCATGGTAATGTCATTGGCCTTGAGAATCTGGTCAAGGATTTTGAGAACGCATAGCGCAAACAGAGGGAGGTCTTTCGGGGCCTTCTCGATGAGGGCCGTGAGGATTCCGAGTGTGACCTGGACATTTCTGTCGCGCAGTTATTAGCTGGAGCTCTGGCACCCTCAGGAACAGCGGCAAGCAGGCAGGCGGCATACCCTATCTTTAGGCGATACACGTCGCTGGCGGTTTTCTTCTCCAGGAAGCTCCCGACCTTTTGGATCTTGGTCCGTCGCGATTGGACGTAGAAGAGCAGGTAGCTCAGCTCGCTGGAGTTGGGCTTGACGTCGACGGCGCCCTTGGTGGTCCGGGGGTAGCATTTCAGGACGAGCACCTGATGCTTCGGGCGGCATTTCTCCTGGAGCGCATGCATGCTGGGCGACGGCGACAGCGACGATGTAACTGTCGTCCTGGTGTTGACGGACTGAAGATTGCTGTCGATTCCGCGCCGCCCCTGAGAAATTATTACGGGCTGGGGTCCGTCCGAGTTCCAGTGCCTAGGCCGCGGTGGCTGACAGCGCAAAAAACGTGTCCCCGAGGTGTCAGCTCAAAGGTGGGCTGCTGCCCGTTGCCAAGATTCTCAGTTGACCGGGATGTGCCGGAACGGGACTAGGCGGATTGCGAAAGCAGCAACCTCGACGACCTCGGCGAACTTGCACAGCGACTTCCGAAGCCGAAGCGACACGGATGCGTAGCTGCATTCTTCCAGCGAGGTTGAAGCTTGCATGAAGCAGGTATTGGAAATGCAAACGTCATCCGAAGTCCAGGTGCACAATGCGCTGTGCTAACTATCAGGGCAGGTACCTAAGGTACGGTAGGATAGGTGCTATCAGGTTAGCGTCCAACTTGGCTATAGGCTGTGTCGACCTGGCAACTGGCGGCTGCAGCCGTGAATCAATCAAGTGCGAAGCATCGCTGGTGTGTGGGAGGCCGACGATCCATTCGCACGATCCATCCGTCCCATCCGTCGTCACTGTCAGTTGATCGAGACACCATCTGCCCAGTGGCCCCGGCAATCTCACGTGTACATTCAGGCCGCTGGGACGCATCAGTCCAATCATGGTCACAGGAGGTGGCGCACTCAACAATTCCGCTCACCCGCCCGCGCGCCCGCCGTTGCTGACATTCGGAGTCTGCTGGCTCAAACCAGATGATTCAGGGTTAGGGTGCAAAGCATGTTCCTAGGAGAAGGGACAACAGGATCGCTTTTTTCGATCATCATACACGTGCCCTCTCCGTCTCTCGGGTCGTCTGTCTTATGAATGCATCAGACATGGCTTCCTCCGCCCAGCCAAGCAGCCGGGTCCTGCGTTGGTGCACCTCGTTTCCGCCGGCTAAGCCAGGAGGAACCGATGGGACCTTTCTCGAAGAATGCGCTACCACTACAAGGTGGGAATCAGGATGTTTTCACGTGGTTCCAATTACCTAAGGCTATACCTCTCAAAAGGATCAGGAGTCGTCAAGATAGGCTCGTCTTGGCACGGATTGGTCCCACCCGCATCTTGCGTTTCTGCAGGCCGAATAATACGAGGGATACGGCCTGCCGCGTGTTGGGAGACTATGCCCCTCAGCCGCCCAGCCCGGCCGCCTTACGGAAGAGCCGCGCAACCATGGCGTTGGTTGTATGGATGTTTGCTCACCGGAAATGTACATTGAGGGATGTCCCACGAGCGAATAAGCAGACGGACAAATCATGGCCGTCGAACGAATATATATGCATCTTTTCCAACAGCACAGGGGAGACATCGAAGATCACAGACATACCTTAACAGACTTATACAGGCCGTGAGTGTTTGATTACAAAAGCGCCAGCCTATTTCTGCAATGGCACCCAGAACCGCCCCCTTGAGCCATCTCCTTCTCCTTACCTTGTCTTCCATGATGGCAGGAAGAGAACTTCCGCTACCAGCACCACACTCGAATTGCAAAGCCATACCCGGAACCGCTTCATGGCCGTCGAAGGCCTCGTGGTCACGCTTCAATGAGTCGGTCGAGGGACGACTGCTACTGCCAACTCCGCCAGGGTGCGAATTACACAAGAGAATGCTCCTTACAAAGGGCGGGGGGGGTTCACTAACACGGCGCCAGAGCTGTCTGCCATCCCGGATCGCGAGCCTTCAACACTACGCAATGTATCTCAGTCAACGCAACCGTATGAGTAGCCTTCCATGCACAACATGTCACCCTGGCTTACTGTGTCTTTCTTGCCCGACAGTGGTCGACCTACGAGTTTCATGCCGCCAGCCCAGTCTCAGTCGATTGGAACCAATGGGCCAACGATACCTGTCTTCCTTGGTCAGGTTATAGTTGCAGCGACGAGGGATATCCTAAAGTCGTCCTGAATGCATCCACGCCTGCCCACGTCAAAGCCGGTATTGACTTTGCAAGGAAGCACCACGTCAGGCTGGTAGTCAAAAGCTCGGGTCACGATTACATGGGCCGGTCGACCAGTCCCAACTCTCTCTCGTTGTGGACTCATCACCTCAGAGGAGAGTTGAAGTTCCACGAGTCCTTCCGCCCCAAGAACTGCAACATCGAAATCAACGCCACTGCAGTCACCGCCAGTGCGGGCACCCAAATGATAGAACTCTACGCAGCTTTGGATGCTCTCAACCAGACCATGGTTGGCGGAGGGGTGAGTGTTTAATCCACCGGTCTGACTTTCTTCGTGCTGCCCCAGCAGCTGCGAGCGGAGTTCCCAATTCCAGCATACAAACAAGGCTATACCATTATGTGGAAACCACAGCTGACATTCGCCACAGGGAAAAACAGTCAGTCTCGGCGGATATCTCACCGGCGGTGGCCACGGACTCCTAGCACCCCGTTACGGCCTAGCCGCAGACCAGGTCCTCGAAGTAGAGGCCGTCACGCCGACCGGCGAGATCGTCACAGCAAACGAATGCACCAACCCCGATCTCTTCTGGGCCCTCCGGGGCGGCGGCGGCAGCACATTCGGCATCATCACCTCCGCCACTCTCCAAACGTTTCCCACCCCCAACATCACCTCCCAGATCGTCCTCATTGTGACACCTGACCTCCACAACCCCTCCACCTTCGACATGATCGCCTACATGCTCTCGCAGTTCCCCTCCCTCGGCGACAGCGGCATCTCCGGCTACTCGTACTTCTTCTCTTCTTACCCGAA
>Ga0247760_1000484_pt1 | contig 43132 bp, 40 predicted proteins | sample UWRJL171409R4_FD_179936 | JGI IMG/M metagenome (GOLD analysis project Ga0247760, IMG submission 179936) | Plant litter microbial communities from Arlington Agricultural Research Station in Wisconsin, United States - UWRJ-L171-409R-4 | ecosystem: Environmental > Terrestrial > Plant litter >...
GGGGGGGGATGAAACAGTGCATGAAACTGGGTGTTAAGCGCGGCTTTTTGCACAAGTTCTCCGCAGGACTTGTGACGCGGATGTTGCTGGATGTGGAATCACGCATCGGAAAGCGCGTACTCAGTAGCTTCTGGGAATTGGTGCCAGGCCCGGGAATGTAAATACCAGCTCGGTGCCTAATGCCTGTGTCTTTCTTGGACCTGGCAAGGTAGACGCTCGACTTCAATCGCGGTCGGTGATGGACAGCCGCTATCAATACCTGCCCGCCGGGGCCGAGGACTTGAGGAAGTACCCCAGCATCCTCCACACCGAAACTTCCGAACATGAACCATTGCGAGCTGCGCGCCCCAAGAAAGTCAGCGCCCGTCGTCGAATCGGCGCATACGGACTGTTCTTGATCTTTGGTGGAATCCCTCTACAGCTAGCCATTACGGCCTTCCTCGGCTACCTCTGGTACCAGCAGGGCACCGGGCCTGAATCATCGACAACACACCCCACCACACAGCGGATTTGGAGAACAATCGTCCTCAACGTTTGGATGGCACCGACCATAACACTCGCATCAGTTGTGCTACGCGTTGTCGTGGGCGTCCAGCTCGTTGTGTGCACCGGCCTCACGGCCGGCCTGATTCTCGAGTCGGCTTCAGCCGGCTTTGAGGAGGCGCCAAAGCTGTCCGTGTTGCGCGCCTATAACAGCGGGCCGCTCGACGTGGTCCTGCTGACGCTGCGGCGAGTGAAGAAGATTGGGCTGTCCCGGGTGTCCCTGCCCGAGCTGCTCATCACCCTGCTCTATCTTATCGGCCTCGCGCTGCAGTTCACATCCACATTGCTCGTCTCAGACCTCGGCGAGACGGGCCTCAACACGGACCCGGAGTTGGTCAGGGTACCCATCGTGGATGCGGCTGGACAAATTGTCAGCGCAAATGGGTACTACATGTGGAACAAGTCGCCGGGGACGTGGCGGTCGTTTGGGGAAGAGAGGAGCAACAATAGCACCCTCCAAGCCGAGGTTAGCGACACAGGCACCATCTTCCGGGCCCTCCTCCCATTTGAGTCCCAAAGCCGGCTCCGGCTGCGGTCTTACGACGGACTGGCCGTCATGCAAGAGGCGCGCACTATTTGCGTCCCCGCTGAGCTTGGGGGCAGCAGTGTGACGCTCTTTGGATTTACCGACGAGATCGCGCTGGAGGGCACCGTGTCCGCCTCGATGGCCCCCTTTCACAGCGCAGGGTTCACCTTTATTGATCCGCTCAGCCGCAACGACGACAGGGACGAGCGCGCCGCCATGGAAAACAGGTCCTTTGTTTGCCCCTTCTACAACGTCCCCAACGGCTCCAAAGCCATCCGAGGAGACAATCTGACCATGGCCATCTGCACGCTCGGCGACCCCGGCTTCCAGCGCTTCCTGCTCGTCAACGCCCACGGCTCCTACGCGAACTGGTACCCGCAGGACAAGCCCCTGGAATATCTCGAACGCACCAGCTCGACCTCAAACGGCTGGGCCACCTACGTTCCCGCCGGGCCCCGCGGCAAAAAGGACGCCCTGACGCTGACCGCGTCCATCTGCGCCTTCAAGTACAACCACACGGTACAGTCCATTTCCGCCTCCACACCCGCCACCCCCAAGGAAATGTCGATACAGTGGAACACCACCACCCAGTCCTGGTCCACCGCGCCCATCCTCAGCCTCCTCGGCGTGCTCAACACCACCCTCCACTCCGACGCCTCCCGCGGCATCTTCACCCTGCACAGCCACACGGTCAACGCGCCGTCGCACATCACCAACTTCGACACCGGCGTCGCTTACCAGCAAACGACCGATGCCATGAACTCGGCCTTCGACCGGGGCATCTCCTCGGGCCACGACCCGCAGGAGAACTTCAACCGGACGCTCGGCTTCTGCACCGCGTGCGACACCTTTGGGTCGGCGGCCAACGACACCGTTCATCCCGCCAACGTGCTGCTCGTGGGCGCGGCGCTGAACGCGACGGACAATCCTGCCGCCGCGCTCGACGCGCTCTGGGCGTCGTGGACGCAGACGCTGTATTCGAGCGCCATCGGCCAGTTTGACGGCACCGGGTGGGAGACGGACCCCAACGTGGCGGGGACCGATGCGGAGAAGGTGAAGGTGGTGTGGAGCACGACGGTGCTGGCGCCGAGGCGGTGGAGGGGGCTTGCAGCCGTGGCGGGCTTGTTGATCATGCATGTGGTGGCGACTTTAGCGGTGCTGGGGCTGTTTGCGGGGAGGACGACGTGGTCCTTCTATGGGGGGTTGTGGCAGGCTGTTGCACAGGTCGCCGAAGGAGATGAGGTGAGGGAGGTGCTGCGCGAGGTTTCGAGCGTCGAGGATGCCGTGGTCAAGAGAGTCATTCGAGCCAAGGGGTTGGAAGGGAGGGAGATGAGGGTGATGGTTGACGGAGAGACGGGAAAGGTTAGGCTTGTGAGGGCAGCCAGGTGGAAAGGGACAACTGAGTCGCAGACGGGGTTTGAGGCATGATTTGCAGTATTTAACACAATATCGTAAAATATGACAGTGTTTTGAATGTTAATAATCGTTGGCCTTTTTTGGAAGCGCGGAGTCCCTAACAAGAAGAGGTCACCTCGCCGAAGGTGAAAGGACTTGAGCCCCTGACTGACTGGCCAGGCTTCAACCAAGAGCAAAGGAACGCAGCGATCTGCCACGAAAAGTCTACCACGCAAGCACCCAAAAGGCCAAGAGCTCCAGGCGAAAACGTCGAAAAGGGTCTCTACCTAGACAGCATGGGCAGTTTATTAGACATCTAGTCTTCCCTACTGGACAGTAGCAATCTCTTTCATAGCAGCAGCATATAGCTGGTCGACGTTCCTCCTGGGCAGTTCGGAATCCTCGCTTTCCGTGCCACTCAACAGAACCCTGCAACGTCCAGATCCGTTTTCCAGCCTGTCTAAGCTAGACGGCAGCCTCGAACTCCTGACGGACTCGGACCCGATCGTCGGTGGTCCGCTCCCAAGGCTCGTTTTCTCCACGGGTAGCCGAGGCACGCGGCGCAACTTGTTCCAGAGCAAGTCGATTAGGGGTTTGATCGCTAACAGGCAGGCGCAAACGACGGCCGCGTTGACCTCGACTGAAGTCCAATACGATATAGTTACGAAGTCCCACGAAAAATCAGTAGATTTGAGGAGGGGCTTTATCAAGATGGCTCGAAGAAGCGAGATGGCACAAACCCTAGGAGAAAAAGTCAAGTTAGACAGCAGGAATCATGATCATGTAGATCCGACTTGGACAAAGGGATGCTTTTAACATACAAGAAGCCCAGTGCGAAAATGAGCAGCAGCATGATTCGCTGCGACAGCGTCACGGTCATAAGGATGACAACCGGTACCGGGAGCGCAAATATCAAAAAGTCCGTCACGATGTGAAAGCCAATGGCCACCCACATATAGACGGGGCCTATATGGCAGTTGCCCTTCACGGCCGGGTTCCAGAGCGCTTCCAGAGGGACGCATAACGTCACAGTGGATATAAAGTAGAGCGTGTTGTAGATGACGACGACGGCGAAGAGGACCCAGGCGGCTCGGCGGACCCAGTTGTATGTGAGGACACGTAGGTACAACAGGAGAATAGAAATCTTGGAGCATGTCAGGCTCAGCTGGTAGAAGAGGAGTGTAGCCCACGACGCCTGTAAGTTTCTATCAGCTCGAGCCATAGCGGTGGAAAGTGGGCGTGGCCCGGACACTCTCACTTTGCCCCAGGTGACCAAATCTTCTGGCTGGAGCGTCCAAATGTGACGACCTAGGGCGGACTTGGCTTCTAAAAACGAATCAGTAATATTCGGGGCCACGATCGGCGACAAACGGAACCACGGACTTACGTATAACAGCGGATACCGTATAACCTATCGAAAGAAGCTGCGTTGCATTATTAGTTACCAATTGCTATCCTCCTCGACGGCGCAGCCGAGTGCTACCCACCCATGCGCCGAGAACAAACCAGTCCTCGGCCGCCAAGGCGCACATTATTACGGCCCGAGTGTAGAACCGGGCAGCGACCGCGACGGCGGCTACCGCCACGGCGGAGACGGCACTTGCAATGACGAAGGCCGAGATGTCGTCATCCCCATTCGACGAAGGGTGCCCAACTGGAGGCATTTTCGTCATCTCGGAACTCAGCGACAGGGTTGCGGCATCGGGTATACTGCCCGCTCCCCAGGCGCAAGAGGAGATACCGTTGAATGACTTGGCTCGCTGCGGGTGTGCATCGAATGGAGATATACGCGACCGGATCCCCGAACTAAGAAGGAAGAAATCGAGACAACCGTTCTAGTTTGAAGAGCGAACAATTGAGCAAGACTGTTGCTGCAGTGCCAAGAACGGTGGAAATGGGCAAGCGGGCAACAAAATAATTTGCACGCTTTGGTCATGCTTTTGGCGGGCTCGGGGACTGGGGGCGTACCCCGGAATCGACCGCGATTGGACTGCTGATCCGTAAGCGAGTCAGACCCAGCTGCGAATTGGCCTGTGAACCACACCACCGGTGAGGAACTCACACGGTGAAAGTAATCGCTTAGCATTTTTTGGCGGGGATTGCACCCAAAATATGCTAAGGCATTTTTTTTCACCGCTTGGAACTTTCAGCCGCTTGACACCACTTGCTTCGTGTCGGGTTTCGGGATGGATCAGCAAATCCCCGCGTTGAGGAAGTTTTCGTGCCGATCCGGGGGTTAATGAAAGAGGAAGTTTACTTTTGGACAAGATGCTCAAGGGGCAGCACGACACATGGGGCCCGGCAGAAAAAAGCTTTGCGGGGATGGCGCATCTCATTGGCAGGTTGGGGGGACACTGATTACTCATTCGCCACCATGCGCACAAAAAAACGAAGCCCTCAGAACGCAATGGCTACTATTGACAGAATAAGTATTCCGTACACTTTTGGCTTCAAACTCACCCACGACACCGATAAGCAGCGCCGCCCCAGCATGGTAGGAATCTGACCACTGAGCCACCAAGGCAGTGTTAGCTAGTTGACAGCTGGTTCATGACTCTCTAGCGTTGCCACTCCTAGACTCAAACCCCACGTCAAAAATGCCAAGGCGCTAAAATCCGAAAGTTGCCCCCTCTCTCTCGGTTGTACAGCCAGTTGAAAAACCACAGTTCAAAACGGCAACTGTATGCTAAATAAGGCCCTAGAATTGGAATGGCTGGTATAATTAGGATCTTTGAGATCAGGCCTAGTATTTAGTAGTGTGTACAGCCTTTTAACAACGTGATTAAAAAGCTGATTTAATCAGTTTCGTAGATAATTTGCAGTAGTTATTCAGAACGCCGACCACTAGTTGCATAAGTCCCTGATCATAAAGTGGTATATATTATTAGAATGGCAGCCAGCGAAATATGCCGTCTCGTCGAGCTTCATTCTCTGGTGGGTAACTCGGGTAATATTGCAATTTGGAAAGACCAAAATTCCCACAGCAGGCAAAAGCTTCGAGGTGAAGTAGTACAGGCAGTTCACTGGTACTGAGATTCCAATGTAGATTTTATTGCAATAACTGTTGTTCGACAACTCGCTAACTGCGGCAGCCAGGGCACTTCCTCCTGGCTGCTTACCCAGTGACGTTGAAATAACTGCCCCTGATAGGTTGGCCGAGACCAACGGCCTTCACGAAAGTCGCCAAGTTGAAGCCGAATGTCTGTCCAACCTGAGCCTTTGTATAGGTGGCCGACGACTCGTACAGCAAGCTGACGTAGCGGTGGGCGTAGGGAGGGTTCTCGGCCGGGGGGCCGGGTCCGACGTAGGTGATTGGGCCGGTCGATGTCGATGTCAAGGTATGAACACCGTTGGATGTCTGACCGCTTGACTTAAAGCCGGTGATCAGAGCGTGGAGGTTGGTACGGCGGGCTCCGGCGCTGGGGTTCTGGAAGTTCGCAGGACTGTGGTTCAACATCAGCGCTAGTCGGTGACGGGATGTGCAGCTGAATTTGCGGGAATATTTACACGTCTTGATCAATCAACAGCCAGACATAGGTTCCGTTCAGAGCGACATCTGAGGTTCCGATGATGGGCTGTTTCGCGGTTTCTGAGGGGGTCAAATTCTACTCGGTAACGATGGCATTGTGGGAAGACTCACCGGCCTTTGTGAGGCTGGTGCCGGCCACAGAAATGACCTTTGTGCCAAAGATCACATCAAGGCGGTCCTTGACCTCGGGCGTGAATCCTGCCGGGGTTTGGGCCGCGGCGAGACCCGCCAGCATCACACCGGACATGAGCGACTGCAGCAACATCTCGGATTTCGGTGCGTGATGAGGGAGGAGTAGCAATGGCTCGGAAAGATTACCGATCCCGGGATTGAAACATTCGTGGGATCGCCGCACCTCGCGAGCTTAAATGCTCGCCGATTGCTCGCTTCGAAGCTTGATCCCCCGGGTAGATGGGCGAAGGCGACATATTGCGTATATAGCAACGGGCTCTAACCCTCTGCGATGACGAGTAAGGGCTTTATCCAATGGACCTGGTTGGTTTTGATCGAATGCCCAGCCAATGGATAAATGTCAAATTTGATGCTGCCGTCGCAGCCCCGTTGAACTGCCAGCGTGCGATGCAATTCATCCGAATTGGCAAGAGCCATATAGCGGTCCAATTTGCAGCGCCCCGCTTCCCGATTCCGATGCGTGAGTCCAGAACTCAATTCGGCTCTCCTTTCGCCATCAAGGTGAAACCATGAGTGCTGCTCTTCAGCTGGTGGTGCCTTCCATCATCTGCACCGGGGTTAGGGTCGACAAAATTCCGTCTGCCCACGGAAAACCCCGACACAACGCCTTGACGATCAGTCCAAAACGCATTGACGGCTAGGACAAACACCTCACAAGTACCGATTATGCGTCTTTGTTCGCGACCTTTTCTCATTTAGCATCCAGTGACACCGATGACCACTTCGAGGCGCGCAGCCAATAGCGTTCGAGTTGACGACTAAATCCAGCAACAAACGCGCCGTGGTGGGGCCAGCGACAAAGGCGGGCGACGCCAAAAATAGGTCGCTTAGCACGATCCCCCATCTGAATCAACTGGGCGTGGAGTGTTTGGATCACGACAGCCAATCTCTTTGTTTAAGCGCCTGTTGCGGTTTCGACGCTCACATCGCTTGTCGCACCGAATCGGCTTCTTTTCAGGCCCATCTGAAAATTAGGGCGCATCGTCAAACGCCGCCAGACGCGCCACAGCAAATCGCTTCCTCTGGCAAGGTTTCTGACTGCGACCTCCCATCTCATCCAAACGCCGACCTGTCACATGATGAAGTCGCTCTGTGGATGCGCTATTCACCATATATGACAATGGGTTCTCTCTCCATTGTGCGATCTTATTGTCGTCACAAGCAAGCATTGTTCTGAGCCCATTTTCTTTCTTTCTTTCCGTCTATTTCCTTGACCTCTCTTTTGTGTCTCTTGGTGTTGTCATTTTTCTTCTGTCTCTTATAAGTTTCTTCCAGGTCACTTCTTCGTTGCAGGTCAACGTTGCAATCGTAATTTTCCTTTTCATCGACCAGAACAACACTGAATCGCCCTTGCACACAATCTGCCCATCATGGTTCTCTTCAACCTGGCAAAGATGTTCGTCAACCGTATGATACTCTCCTCCAAAACCCATCGAGATGGTCGAGCTAACGGCTCTGCAGCTACTAGCACCATTCGCTTGGCTCCCTACGTCTTGATCCTTCCGATCATTCTCTTCCAAGGTATGACATTCCCCTGTCTCACGCCACCTGATAAACCCCTACTAACAATGACATAGCTCTCTCCCTCTCTGGATGCGCATCAACGTCGCCTGCTATCCCTGATATCTACATCGTCTCCCTCGAGCCCTCGAGAAATGTCTCCACCCCCGTCGAAGTCCGTATCGGATACTTCGGTAAGATTCCCTCTGTCCCACATTTCTCCCATCCGTCCCCTGCTAACCCTCTCCCAGGAATCTGCGGTGACGATGGCACCACCGTCCGCTGCCAGTCCGCGTCCGGCAGCGCGATCGTCGACGTTGTGACAAACAACCTCTTCCCCACCTTCGCCATCAATGGCACCAAGCCCAACGGCACCTCCCAAGTTACCGCCTCCGACGTCCACGACCTCGTCGCCACGGCGCTCGAACTCCAGAAGCAAATCTTCATCTCCATCCTCGCCGGCGCCTCCTTCCTCTTCATGGTCGGCGTCGTCTTCCTCTTTCTCCTCAAGCGCAACAACGCCAAGCCGAACCCCGACAAGCCGCGCCGCAATGCGATCATCCGTCGCGGCACCTACGGTCTTCTCTACCTTAGCACTGCTCTCGTCTTTGCGACTGCTCTGTCTACTACGGAGACTGCTGGCGCTCTGCAGTTCGCGAGCAGGGCGACGAGCAGCTCGAGCATTCTCATGCATGCCGGTCGCACGATCCAGGTGCTGCAGTGGATGGCGTTTGGGTTCTCGACGCTCTTTACGATGACGGTGCCGATCTTGGTGGCGCCCGGGATTGTGCAAACGTTGAAGGAGATTGTCTGAGTGGGACGGGGGATATTTTGCATCTACCTCTCTGTCATGGCTGGCGTTGGATGGCGTTCCGGGTGGGATGCTGCTTTTTGGATAATTTACAACCTAATTGTGTCATGAATGTACAAACTTTAAGTTAATCTCTTCAGCTGTTTCTACCAGGGGGTTGTGAGATGTGAGAGGAGCCTGAATCGCGTTGCGGTCTTCAATGTCACCACGCACGAGGGGAACATATGCACCCACGACTGACTTTGTAAATCCACTTTCATGTAAAATCCAGTATTCCTGGGCCGTGTTTGCACCTTCGAAGTCAAACACCACGACCCATTCCTGCCCTCGCCCGCTTCGACTGCCTGCCCCTCACTAGCCAAAACTGGAAAGAGTGAGAAAATCTGAGGCCAAACAATCGAGAAGCGAATATTGCTCGCAGCAAGGACACAAAAGCCTCGAGAAGACAATGCTTCCGAGCGTAACAGACCCGAATTTGCTCTTTCCGTGAGAGGTGAGAGAACTTGGCAAGCGGTTGACAAAATAAAAGAGACTCCATACCTTGAGATACTTTATTATAGGCCTGTTTTATTAGAAAGTTTAAGTATTTTTAAGTAACTACCCCACTCTACCACCCAGTTAATTTTCCTTCGCTCTCTAACACCTGTTGCATCCGCACTACCATGGAATCAACTCAGAGATTTATGATCACCGGATTAATTCGCCTTCATCCTTCAACCACAAGATCACAAATATCAACACCAAGCCGAAAATTTGCTCGAACCAAAGATTTGACAGCCCTCCAGCAATTTTCGATCGGAGATAGGTTTGGAGATGAGGAAGAATTGTTAGGGGTGCTGATAGTGCACACGGACCATTCTACTTGCCAAGACTTTTTTGGAGTCTCTTTTATTTTGTCAACCGCTTGCTTGGCAAGCCGTGGGCGTCGAATGAGCTCAGTTGAAATAACGTCACAGGGTTAGGGTTATTGTCCCGGCAAGTGGGTGACAAAAAAAGAGAGACACACAGACCACTCCTACAAAAAATTCTTCCCCAACAACATTGCACCAAGGTATCTTCACCAACTTCAACAACAATCTGCGCCAGCAATAGCGATTCGATTTCTACGGCCTATATACCATTGGAAAGCCCTTTAAAAGCCGGTCATTTTGCCCTCAAGATCGATTGTTTCCTTCAAGATTTGGGGTATCTGGTCGATCCATTTGTTGATGGTATCCTGATCCAGCTTATGCCAGCCATCCTGAACGGCTTCAACGAGGTCGTCGTGGGTCAGGCACATGCGGCCTTTAACTTCCGATTTTGGCAGGCGCCAACAACGCTCAATAGGCGACCAATCTGGTGACCCAGGACAGTTGAAATAGTGCTTTAAGCCATTCTTTTCCTTCCAGGTCTTCACAATATTAGTGCCCCTGGGGCCATGGCCAGAATCACCATCTTCTTCAAGAATAAAGGGGTTACATAAGCCATTACGGACCTCCTAAAGCCAAGGCTTTACAATAGGCTCAAGTATATGATCGCGATAGTACCGCTGCGTCATCTTTCCGTTGTTGTTTGTTGGAATGGTGTATTCGTGAAGCCTTTCCATCTTGAAGTCGTATCCAACAGACCCCCAGAAGTGCGCGGTATTCTTATCTTCTTCTTTTTCCGGCCTACACCAGTCAACCAGAAGTCCAGAGATCTAGAGGTCCAGGGAGCCTACCTTTCAACAATACAATCCGGACAATACCGCTCTCCAGGCTTCCGAAGAATCCACACACGGCCAGATGCCCCTGAAGAAACGTGGAATTCGTCAGAAAAGCGTACGTCGTGCCAATCCTTCGGCTCTGGCCGGCATTCGAGCGATTTCCTGGCCTCTTCAACTCTCTTTTCGGCCAGTTTGTTATTAACGAAGGACCTGGTGCAAGCCACACAACGGCGCCAATCTCTCTGCCCTAGGGCCCTCTGGATAGTTCGAGTTGAGACATCCTTATCAACACCAGCTTCCATAAGGAGGGCTTGATAGGATAACATCCGGCCTTCAATACCATGGTCCCAAATAACCTTCTCCATCTTATCCACATCTTCGTCAGAAAAAATCTTCTTCCGGCCACGCGTCTCATCAACAAAGGGGTTGTTGTGGAAGGTACGTTGATAATTGTCGAGTATCTTGTAACCACGGCAATGGCTAACATCGTTAGCCCTGAAGATATCCGCTTTGAAGAAAGGAACACCGTATACGCGCTTTTGATGCAAAGCGAAGTTGTAGGCGCCTTGAACTCTGGCCTTCTTAGGAGTCTTATGGTGTGAATAACCCATTTTATTCTTGTATTTCAGAGCAATAGAATGACATCTCGAGCGGACAGAACGAGGGAAAACTCATGGAGAAAATGGTGGTTGAATGCCTTGGCTAGCCCCCTGGCTGTCGTGATGTCATGAATTTTTTGTACAGGGGGCCGCTTGGCTAAGCGCTTTTTGGTGGGGATCGGCCATTGTGTGTCTCTCTTTTTTTGTCACCCACTTGCCCGGTTCTTCGGCACCTCGGCGGTCGCCTGAGGCATTGACTACCACGTGACTGCTCAGCAGGCTCTTTACAATGCCCTTGGGATCTTTTACGGCTGGTGTCACAGAAAAACGACGCTCTCAAACCGTTACATTGCTGAGCCACGGTCATTTTCAGGCTGACCAGATCCTTCTGGCAATCACGGGCCACCCACCCTACAGGGTGACCAACGCTCGTGTTCCCGCCCATGGTTTTGCGTGTCTCAAAGAAATTGCGCAGAGGCAAACCAAAACGCGCATCAAGATTGCCCATCGGGATTTCGAGATGCAACAGCCGCACCACGTCACTGCTGCACGAGCCTGCGGGTTTCATAAATCCGTCCAGTACCAAATATGCCCGCGACGCCGAGCGCTGACAGCGAATGCCATGTCCTTCCCGATTGGATGCGGGCGGCCCGTTCGGCGGGCTAGCCGGTTCGCGACGCCAAGTCGTGCCTGCCACCTCGCATTCCGGTAGAAGAACGGTTCTCATTTCGCGGCGGCCCAGGCCTCACCCTTTTCTTATTTGCTGCCAGGTTCTTCCCTCTTCCTTTCCATGTCGGGTGCACGCATCATGAGGTCCGGGAAAGTGCATGTGTAACCCGATATCAGCACATCTCTGCCACCTCATGTCAGCAGGCTTGTTCGTACCACGAGACACAAAGGGCAAATTGCCGACGCAAAAGCGAGAACCACGAACTTCCCCATCCTTCAAGTTTCCCACCAAAACTGGTTCCACAGCAGTGTCTGACATACCCGCTGCTTATCAAAGTCCAGGATGGCCACTCTGGGGTTCAAAGCACTCTCCGTCGTCGGCAGCGTTCTCGGCGGGGCGATTGATGCTGTGCGCTCCATTACAGGCCACGGAAAAAAAGCCGACCAGCATGCTTGGCAAGCCCCAACCCCGACCGATGGTGCGTTTCTCCAAGCTCCACAATCCAGCCCCCAACCCCCAAATGGAAGCATCTCGACTAACACAAGACTGCAGGTCGGAGTCCTTGTCCGATGATCAACGCCCTCGCCAATCACGGCTATCTCCCTCGCGATGGCAAAAATGTGTCGCTAGCAGACCTCATCGCGGGCTTCAAGGACGCCATCAACCTCGCGCCCGACGCGACGTTGATCGTGAGCCTGAAAGCCCTCCAGGCGTCGTCAACGGGCAAACTTCTTACTATTCATCTGTCTGACCTGAACAAGCACGGAGGTAAGTGCACATCTCCCCACTCCATGCTGGCATCAATACTCACTGCAAACAGTCATCGAACACGACGGTAGCTTCAGCAGGCACGATATCCACTCGGGCGACAACCACACCTTTTCTCCCGAGCTCTGGGCAGCCACAGCGTCCCAACTCACCTCAGAGACCATCTCCATCGAACTTTCGGCCCAAGTCCGGAAGAACCGGCTCGCGGCCGCGAAATCGGCCAACCCAGAGTTCAGCATGAACAAGGACGACGTCCGGTTCAGCTTCATCGAGACGGCCTCGTACCAGCTCGTCTTTGGAAGGGGGCTGGACGGCGAGGCGAGGACGGACTGGGTCAAGATCCTGTTCGAGGAGGAGAGACTGCCGTTCGATGAAGGGTTCAAGCGCTCGGATAAGCCGCTTGGCGTGCTTGACTTGTTTGCGGTGCAGAAGAAGGTTGAGGATGCCTCGGCTTGAGCTATTTTGGGTTTTCATTTTGTCTTTTTGGAGTGGCCAGAGCATGATGCTTTTTGTTGCCTTTATGAGCCTGGTTACCGGTAGACCGATGCTTTCCGGAACCTTGTTTTGGGTCATGCCCTTTCAAGTGCGATATTGGGGGGTTCCGCATTGAAGATTGCGATTGTAACGCTCAGTACCTAATATTGGATGCCTGGGGCCGCGGAACAGAACTGTGAGGTGGGGACCTGAGACCAAAACGTGAGGTGTTCAACGTAGAGTGCTGACGACGACCGACATAGTTCTACCGAACAAACACAGAAAAGAGTTTCTCCTCAAACAAATACTTCGAAGATTGTCAGCGGTCTCCGACCTTAACTGCCCTGGGTATTCTAAGGTTCCCAAGGGTATAGCGTTGGGATAGACCCACAAGGTCCATCCTCAAAATATAACTTGCCGGGCCGCCTTGCTTCTATCCGTCGTCGACTCGCTTGAAACTCTTCACCATCCCATTTCGCCATCAATGGAAACAACAGTACTATTACTGCGTCTCGTTTCCCAGTCGGCGAAATGGAACCGGAATCCACAAAATCAGCGCCGCCGCCAGACTCCTCTTGGAAAGACACGCGACCTTTTGTCGGCGGCTACTCTGACCTACTATATCCTTTGGGTATTACGGAACTGGGCGAGCCCGATCATGGGATCGGCGTGGGGCAGTACTGTGTAATCCACCCAAACTTTGATCTCGATGTTTTCCTCAGCGAATCGTTCAAACCATCGACATTAAACGAGGTGGTCGAGGACTTTAATGTTATGGCATATCGGATTTTTCGCTTCGGCACAAAACCGACCGGCCGGCTCACTCATTCATTTGGAGTTGCAATCCCCATATATTGTAGGCCCGACGACTACGCCAAGGCCTTTCAGCTTTCTGTGGGACATGATGTCCCGCATCCTCAATACGACAACGTCGTGGATATATCTCATCTCGCAAAGTGGGGGCCCGTTGATACCCAATCATGACCGACGCAGTAATTACCGGCACGGCCTCACTCGACACACCCTTTCGCGACTGGCTGGCCATGACGTGGACATGGTCCCGTGAGCTTGCCATCGAGCTGCCGAAGACCACAGCCGCTGAATTCTCAGCTCGTCTGCAAGAACTTCCTATGTACGCCTACTCTGATTACGAAGAAGGGGCTGCCCTCGGCTTGCGATATTCCAATGGCTCGCTTCCGCATGCAGGCCATCGTCGGCGAGATCAAGCGAACATGACATTCTTCGACATCCCCGCCGCCGATACCAGCAAGTTCGTCCGCAGCTCCGCGATAGGGATCTTCGATAGATTCTACGTCGACACACCCGTCGGGCAACAAGTCTTGACCTGCGTAGGAAAGCGCTTCGAGCTCTCCCGGGGGCCAAACGGGGAACCGTGCATCTCATTGAAACAAATCGTATGTGCCACATCAGACAACGCCTGGATCAAACAGCTCCAGCAGCACGTACCGGGTCCGAATACCCCTGAGAGTGCGGTCATCTGGAGATGCTACGAATGGGCGAAGCCGCACGACGATGAGGCAACGGTCCTGGCGCGCCGCGAGGTATGCGGCGTGCTTCACTTTTCGGATATCGTGCCGAGTGATTTTTATCAGCTCAACGACTTGGCTTCATATCTTATGTATGCGGATGTACTTGACTGGGTGGTTGAGCGGATGGCGGAGGCACGCGCCAAGGAGGAGGTTGAAGTGGCTAGCATTCAGCGAAATCATCACGGAGGTTGGACCATTGCATATTATGGGAGTGATGAAGTTCAGCCGGTCGAGGATGAACTTTGAGGGGCCTGGCGGCTCAGGAGGCAGCGTTCAACTCGATATTTTTATGATTAAGGGTTTTTTTGGGGCTCGGTGCGCTGACTTTTGCACTGAGAAAACTCTGCTGGAGAATGAAGCACCGCGACGAATTGGTTCTGATGCACGAGGTTTGACCAGAACAGCGGGGTGCTTGTAATTTGTGGTTTTTTTGGAAAGTTGTTTTTAGTCAGGGGTAAGTAATTAGCGAAGTATTTCAGCTTGAGAGTCCGCGAGTGCGGCATTTCTTTTTTGCTTTTTTTCAGGCTTTTCGGCAGCCACAACAAGCAGCCAATATCATTTAAGAAGCCCAGATGGCTAGTGCAGTTGCCTTAGTTGGACGCCTGTCGGTTGCCCAGCGCAGGGCGTCGAGGACCTCTTCTCACTGGTCTTGGCGTTGGAGGTAGGTGGTGGCTGTGTGCGGAACGCACAATGCACTGCCCCTCTCTGACCTGGTGTTTTCTGTGTCATATAACGATCGACCCGGCGACCGCTCGCGGGGATCGGATTCTGTGTTAAACAAACACTACTTCCATGTTTCAACATCTGCGTCACCGCGATGGCATCCTTTTAACCTAATTGCACGCTACCGACTGAACGCGGCGCCTTCGTGGTGGCACCAAATGTGCGGTCTGCGATCGAGATCATCTGGAGCTGTTTCGCCATCACCGTCCTTTGCACGTGGTCCATCATCCGTATCAACGTTCCGCCACACGTCATTCCGCAAACGTCCTCGCAGTGGGTGAGGTGGCATGCGCACCTTTTCCGCCGGAAGGTACTCGCCTTTCTCACTATGCTCTTTGCGCCAGAGATTATCATTGGGAAGGCAATTGTAGAGTGGGAATATGTCTCTTATTCAACACCACTACTCCAGAAGATCGCAGATGCAGAGGGGGTGCCGTGGAGCCGGCAACACACGGTATTCCTCGAGATGGGTGGACTAGCCATCAGGTTTCTCGACGATGGCGAAAGTACAGAGGAGAACCGGAGCACGGCCGCCACTAGAAGAGGAAGACGGGCCGAGGCGCTTGATAGGTATGCTGACGAATTAAGCCAAAGGCTGCGGAAGTTCGGTATGCCTCTCTGGAAGAGACATCCACACAACTATAAGATGGCGCTCCAGTACGGCCCTGTTTCGGACCATACAGGCCGATTTCTGAACCCATCGCAAGGCAACATTTGGACCCTCGACTCCCTTCAGATGGTGGCGGCGCACGAAGCCGGCTTGTTCAAGGACTCGGGCTTTCCAAAAATCCTGGCTGAGGACATCCAGGCTCGCGATAAGAGCGACGGCCTGTTTAAGGCAATCGCCGTCCTCCAAGTACTCTGGATGGCAATGCAAGTGGTGACGCGGCACACCATGGGTCTCCCCTCGTCGCAACTCGAGATAAGCACGCTCGCGCTTGCAGCCATATCGATCCTTGTTTATGGATTGCAGTGGTCTAGGCCGAAAGACATCTCGGTCCCTCTCTACTTCGACATGAAGTCAGCCCGGAATGTGGTTACCGAGGACCTCATGCGGCACTTTGTAACAGTGAAAGACACTATCGATGTTCCAGCACGAGCAGCATACACTATACCAACGACCGAGTTTGGGTCCCGATTGTACGACAATGGCGCACGTGCTGGGGGACGCTGCATGCCGATGGCCATCATCCTTGGCGGGATAATATTTGGAGGGGTTCACCTGGCGGCGTGGAACTTCAGCTATCCTACACTTGCTGAGCAGGTCATGTGGCGGGTATCAAGTATCTACCTTATGCTTGGGCCGCTCCTCTCCATAATCCTCGCCTCCTTCCTCGTCCGGGTGCTTAGCGAGTTCGGGATGCGCAAGGTGTTGACGCCGTGCCTCGGGGTTGCGTATGTCGCGGCTCGTCTGGCATTACTTGTCGAGAGCTTGCGATCTTTATGGTTCTTGCCGCCCGAGGCGTTTGTGTCCACCTGGGCTGGGAACGCACCACATTTTGGTTGAGTTTCGGGCAAGGCTTAGAAAAATTTTTCGACCAAAATCATATATACACCTATACCTTATCTCACCCCCCCTTCCACATCCCCTATCCCCTCACAACTTACTGTATCGTAATACTCGCACTCCCACTACTCCCCGGGCCCCCCGTCTTGGTGTACCCCTCCACCGCCATAACCACATAATCATGGCTCCCCAATCTCATCTGGCGCTTCGCCCACTCATCAAAGTGCTTCTTGGTCGTGACGGTGCCGCCCACCCGCTTCTCAGTCCGCACCGACCAATACTGCTGGAAGGTGCGCGTCCCCTCGATCGACGGCTGGTTGACGCGCGTGGACTGGTATACCTCGAAGGTGCCCTCATCGATGGTGAAGTTTCCTTTGGAGGTCCAGGGCTCGTTGGGCGCGAGGTCGGCGTGGGACTCGAGGATGTAGTATTCGATCAGGGGGTTGCGGGTCCAGCCGTAGATGGCGAGGTAGCCGGGGCCCGTTGCGTTGTAGGTTCCGGTGTACTTGATTGTTCTGGGGGTGTTAGCGAAGACACATGTTTGGTGATGGGGAGGGAGGGCCAAGGGGGTGATTCGGAGAATGGAAGAGGAGATATTGACAAGAAAGGGGAAGTACCTAGCCCCGGAGCCTTTCCATCCCTTGCCGCAGACAAAGCCGCCTTTGCTGTTCCAGTTGGCTGAGAAGCCGCCTCCGTTACCGTTGTTGCATCGGATGTTGCTGCCGCCCTCGGACCAGTTCTGGAAGTAATACCCCTGGCGGGCCTTGATGATGCTTTCGGCTTCGCCGTCAGGGAGTTCGGGTCCGATGAGTGCTCGGGCGAAGACACCAGGGAGTAGAGTAGCAGTGAGGAGAGAGGTGAGTCGGACCATTTTGTGGGATATTCTTTTGCCTCAGTGTTGGATGCAAAATGCTCGCTGCGAGGGCATAATGCGGTGTCCCCGGGCTAGACACCGGGTTTGCACCTCCCCATAAATACCAGAAATCCCAGTGTCAGTAATCCACGCTATGGTGCCGGCACTTGGCCGATTACGACGCCCGCCGCCAAGAGTTCTGTAGGTCGTATCAAGCATTTGGAAGTTTAGCCCGATGCAGGGTGGACTGCTGTGTATATAGACGCTCCTCCCTTTTTATAGCCCCCCCAACCAGAAGTGTCGGTTTGGGCGGAGAAGCGGGAGGGCCGCACAACTACCGCCGGGAGATATGCCATTTTCTGGGGTGCATAATTGTCCGACCGCCACCAGATGGATATTGCCGGTCAGAAGGGCATCTTGGCCAAGACCTCGCCTTTAAACCACCGAGCGATCGCCATATTTGGCACAAGGGTCCCCAGGTCAAACAGGCCAATGACGGGAATATGGAAGTGCCCTTTATCATTATTCCCCTCCTTCTTTGTATGTCTCTCCAACACATCCCGAAGTCGGTAATTAGAATATGAATGCGCGCCTATCAGCCAAACACAGATCACGAACCTGCGTGTCACCGGCACCACGTGCGCCAGCGCTCCCAAACTATCCATGCGCGCCTATCAACCGGCAAGGAGGCCCACCAACATGTAGGGTTTTGAATATAACCTACATTGGCTCTCAGCTTCCCATATCCCGGAATGCCTCCCCTCACAACACCATCGCGACAATCCCCCTTTTCGGTCGCGGAGCGGGTAACAAATGTTATGTGCGATGAATCTGGGCATATGAAATTTTCTTTTTCGTGCCTCACGCACGTGACGTTGCTCACCCTGGCTCCGGGGATCCGGAAAGAAAGGGGCGCCGACACGGCGTTGGCGACGAACTCGAAGAGGCAAATAGCGGCGCTTCAGTCCGCAGCCGATTCGGTCAGTTCAATACAATCAAGTAGTTACAACCCCTATTATTTCCACAGAATCCAGTATGCCGCGCTTCTGACATGAAACTACCTGTGTGCTGTAAAGCTTTGTGCCGACCCCCCTACCAGACCGGGAACATGCGCCCCTGCGTGATGTTCAAGTCTTTTTGCTCCCTTTTGAATACCCATTCTCAAGACAGAGGAGGTATGTCATGATACAGATTTGAATACACACATGCAGCACCAGCTTGAATTGTTGTCAGCTGTGCTGGTCTGGGATCACCACGGCCCTTGTATCCGCCCGACCTACGCAGACTACCTGCAGGGAAGCTTAAAGTGCAGGACATTATCTTGTAGACCCCGGGTGCCTAAACTTAGCTTCTTGGCCGCCTGGTCTGTGTATTTGCGGCAAGAGACCGAGTCGTGAATCGAGAGATGACTGCTGTTGCTGTGTATACAGCCGTTCGAGGGCGCCCACACTGTCGCCCTGGACTTTCCAACGGTAGTGGCGTCGTTGCTTGTTGTCGGCAGAAACGAGCGCGGCTTCTTCATCCGAAGTGCTGACGGCGGCAGTTGGAAGTCGATACCGGGTGGGAAGAACTCTCTCGATCAGCAGTACGACGATTCTGACCGTGCTATGGGCTGCCGATATTCCGAGGATGACAGTGGCTTCCTCGACGAGCGGTTCAATTTCCCACCGCACGGGATCCAGTTTCCCATCCGGAAGCCGAGTGCGGACGTCCTGCAGATAGGCTTTGATGGCCTGGTCGGACGTTGACCTTGAGGCAAAGGTTTGGACGAAAATATATAGTGCTGCTGATACCCCAACGTGCAGGATGCTTGCTACGCCGCAAGCAAGAATGCAAAGCTTGATTCTGACGCCTGGTTGCCAGAATGAAGTGCCAGCTCTTGTGTAATGTAGGTGGACATGTAAAGCGCAGCTCAGTAAGCTGAAGACGAAAACCGCAATCGCGGACCAAAAGATGCCCGCCCCTAGCCCGTCATATTTCCGAAGGGCAACATTCTTGGCGTTCTGACCGGAAGCCGGGAGAGCAAAAAAACCACGGCCATATTGATCAAACTCTGGCTCCAGCTGGTCGTAGTTGAAGGGGTATTTGTATACTGAAAAGTCTTCCTGGTCCATGTTGTCGTCCGGCCGTGAACCGATCCCGTCTCGACATTGGATGGTCAAAAGTATCAAAAAGAAGAATTGAACGCAGGTCAGAAGGTTCGCTGCCACGATTTCCCAGAGTATCCATAAGGACACAAGTTGACTGCGCAACCACTCGGATCGGCGCGGAACGGAGTCGGGGAACATGCCCCCGGGCTTGCCGCATTTTCTGCACATCAAGGCGTGGTTGGGCTGGGATAAGTTATGATGCTCGTGTGTGGTCGAGGTGTCTGGTATCTTCCACTGTTTCCGTTATCACCGTACTATATTCTCAGACGTCGACAGAGGCTCGTAGCGACGCAGACTCAATGTTTTCACGAGAAAATTCTCTTTGTCGGGCATGCTGTTGCAAAAGTGAAGCGACAGCTCACGGGTCCATGGAGGTTGGGACCTACCTAGGTATAAGATTATCAAACAATCCCAGTAAGTTAACGCGATCGTCGAGCTCCCCAGTCCGCCCGCGCGGTTGCGCCGTGTTAGTGGGCGCGTTAATGCTTGACATGGCATTGGCGATATTGTGTGGCGTTGGGAAGCGAGATTGAGATGACGGCGCTGCGCAGTCTCTGCGCAGTCTCCGCGCAAAGGTATCCAGGCATCCCACGACCCTTTCCTTTCATCTCTTTTCCGGCCGTGCCAAGCAGCGACGCTGGTTCTTTTCTCTGTCGATTTCAAGGCATACGCAAGCCGTAGGCACTTATTATTGTGGATTGCTGCGGTTAAATTAACCGCCAAAACAATGAGTCTCTGTTCATCCTGCCGACAATTCGATATCCAGTTCTTGTCGCAAACCAAACACCAATGGAAGAACTTCTCGTCCAAGTTAGTCCTAGCCGCGGCTCAGGGGGGCTGCTCGTTCTGTGGGCTGATTGTGGCCCTCTTGGCAAAGAGGGCTCGGAAAATAATGCACAGCGACAAAAACTCCTGGGTCCGGATACTCTTTGAACGACAACCGCCAGGAAACAGCGCAGGACAAGGGCTGGGAATCAGATGGCTGCATACCATGGTCTCCTCGACAGCAAAACCGATCGACTACTCACTCACGGCGATTTTCGATCTTCATGTTGTTGCCGACGATGGTGAGTTATATCAATGGACTTGTAACTTTCCATTATAGAGCTTCTTGGCGGAGCGAAACCTCAGAGCTGACATCGATGTTACCTATTAGGCACGCCGGCAGCCATCTCAGGTGACATTGCCGGCCGGTACAGAGAAGAGTCATCGCCTCTTGACAGTATTGAACTTGTCAAGGATTGGTGGATTAGCTGCGAAGCGCATACCATGTGTTGTCGGACATTGTCGGGCTGCCGAACCATTGATTCGGACCAAACTGCGCTCCCAAAGCGATGCATCCGGGTCACTTTGCCAGCCAATTCAAAAGATGTGCAGCTGAGGCTAGAAGAGACGAATGGAGGGAACGGGCGTTATATCTGTCTCTCCCATCGATGGGTTCAACCGCAGACGGAAGCACTCTCGACAACTACCCAGAATTATGCCTCTCGCAGTTCAGCTATCGATTTCAGCTCCATGCCCCACAACTTCCAACACGTGTTTCTGACGGCGGTTCGATTTGGAATCCAGTATGTTTGGATCGATAGCCTATGTGTTATCCAGGGCTACGCTGGCGATTGGGAAGAAGAGTCGTCAAAAATGGGGGATTATTATCAACTGGCTGCTTTCACCGTCATCTCGACCTTCCCCTCGAATGACTCGTCGTATGCGGACTACTCGCCTCCAAAGCCATTCCCTCTTGTTCGACTGCCATACCGAGACAGTGCCGGAATGCAAAAGGGCCACTTTTACGTTTATCCCCGAGCTAGCGCATCACAGCTGGGGAGCGTGTTTGAGCAGCATCTCAAGACCAGCCAACTATTGACTCGTGGCTGGATCTTCCAAGAGTGGCTTCTCAGTCGGCGGATCGTTTGCTTCACCCAATCCGGGGTCTACATGCAATGCCAGTGTCGAAACGAGACCGTAAACAACCAGCTCGGCGACATGGCTGGATCGGCCGCCCTTGATTATTCAGCTGAGGCCATTCTATCGATCAAAGCGTCACTCCGCTTAGAGCTCAGAACTGCAGAGGACATTTATTGCGGATGGGAAGCCGTTGTCGAGCAGTATAGCAGTCTGACTTTCTCGTACCCGGGCAAGGACAGGATTAAGGCTCTTCTCGGTGTGGCAAATGAATTCGCGAGAGCGCTGGGGCGCACACCATGTCACCAAGGTATCGGGTCCGTCGAGGATGGCTTCATGGCGGGACTTTGGAAAGGGGACTTACATCGGGGCTTACTCTGGGAACAAGCTGCGCCCGGCACCCACGAGCGGTTGGCCAAACACCCTACCTGGTCTTGGGCGTCTGTCAACACAGCTATCAGATGGCATTCTCGACAGCGTGTTGCTTCCCTCTTGCTACAAACTTTCGATTTGCCGGCGGACGGTTTGCCGAAGGTTTGGTGGCGGTGTAATGCCGAGAGTCAACTTGTCTTGGTCGCTGCTACATCCACCGACACTCTTGATTCCTCACGGGTGGAGGATGGCATGATGTCAAGGACAATACAGCAACAAAGTCAGAGCCATTGCCTGAGCAGTGAAAATCCAGTGTCCAATCTTGACGTCTTGCATGTCCGTGGCTGTCTGCAGCTCGTCATAGTCGGTGAATACCTTACCGGAACCTCCGACACCACTATCAATTGGGATAGCTCTCAGGAAGTTGGACTATCCCCAAGCGCACGACGAGCTGTTGCAGTGCCGGAATCACGAAGCGCTATAAGCGGCTGGGCTTCGTTGGAGCATCCGGAGTTTCAGCAGCAGTCCGCCTTCACGCCAAATCCTATGATATATGCACTCTTAGTCTCAACTCCACGTGAATGGACTGAAAGAAAAGCATATTTGGGATTTTCAGAAGGTTGCAATGTGTTCAATGTGCTGTATTTACGGCGATGTGAACAAATTGTAGACAGCTTTGAAAGATTAGGGATGGGAAAACTCTTTGGGTTTGCCGCAGCTAAAGGATTTGAGATTTCAGTTCTGAGAGATATCAAACTAATCTAACATTAATTGAGTAGATATTCTAAAGTGGAGGAAATTTTATTCCTAATTATTAGATGAACACTAGGTAGTGATTATTAGCTACGTCAAGGTACTTAAAATAGAGAGGAACATACTTAACGGCATAGCCTGCCCAGTCACGAAGGAGTTTGATGCTTAATAAACGAGGAGCCGTTTCAAGGATTTAGAGAGGATACCGAACCGAATCCTTCATACTGTGGCAGTCCGGGTCCTGGCCGAGGGACAGAATCCAAATGTTTATATCCCGAAATTTGTCCGCCCACGGGATAAACATGTCCGCTACGGCGTGAGGCCGCTTCACATAGCGCCGCCAGCTCTAGCCGCTGATTTGATACGTTTCGGGGCACACCCCAATGCTCTCGACACAATGGGACGTTCTCCATTGACCTGGGCGCTTCAATATGCCAAGACCGGCAAGCTCAACGCTCGCTCTCGCCATGGGAACATCGCAAGAGCTCATAGCGCCCCAAGCTTGACCAGCCGCGGAAACACAGTACCTATACACATCGATAGGAAACTTTAGTCGGGGGACTGAAAAGGGGGCCTCTGAGGCTGTGCAGCGGCGGTTTACGGGATCACCTTTAGCTCAGGGAAGAATCAGGGGACGCTCAGGATAAATCAGCGACGGCTCAGCCCAGCTCAGGACGACGAACAAGAAAGGAAATTCCGTGTGCCCAGATTCGTCGCAGATTACTAGGCTGTTAGATTGGCCTACCACCAACACACCCCCAAAATCTCACCTATCTCCGTGAACTCCTACTGTACCTCATCCTGTGGGAAATAGCTTCCGAGACCAGCTCCCCGGCGCTGATCTTCTAAATTGCGACACCCGAGTACGACCGGGTTCAGACCAGCAACTGGTCGCGTGCTCCCTGAACGCTTCAGTATCAAGCGCCCTATGCTGTCTTACTCTGCGGTTGCTTAGTAGTAGACCGCTGTAGGTAATGCACCATTCCTAGTCTGCGATACCCGAAGAAAATGGCGTCTGTACGACACAGAGCAATCCCCCTCCTCGATGAAGCCACCCGGAGGATCTGGCCGAAACAGAATGGAAGCCACACGGGGGTACACAACGCTCCTTTTGCTGGATGTATGGTATCTTGTCAGCCATGGATGTCAGCAAGTCCGAGTACGGTACAGCCCCGACGGGACATGCACCAAGACTCTTGTCTGAGCCATCCCCTGTGCTCTGCCGGCAGCGATGAGCCTGTGCTGCAGCGCGTTACACAGGCCCGACCGCTGGCGACCACATCCAGTCAGCCGTCGTGAGACCTCGTATTATGTTCCATGGGCTGTAGCAGGCCGCAAGATGCTGTGCACCACGCTCTCGCATTCTGGCCCCCAGCCGAGTCCGACTGAGCACAAAACGATGTTTTTGAATAAGTCAGTGTTGCGTCCTCGTCATATAACCCAACACACGCTCCAATATCTCGCCTAACAACTGCTAGCCCTCCCGCCCCGGTCTGAATCTCCGCCCTGCTACAAAACCGAGTACAAGCCGTTCCGTCCATCCCCACATAAACAGCCACGGCCACCAACACCGCCCCTGGTTCCCCGGGAGACGTCGCCAACATGTCGACCGGCCCGCTCCCGCTCCCGTCCCCCCGGATTTCCGAAGGGGACGACCAGTGGGGACGATCACGCACACCCTCCCCCAACCCCGCCCTGCGCGGACGCAACCCCGAGCCCGTCTCCGGCCGCGTCTCCCCCGAAGACACCCCCCTCCACGCGGCACCCGACCAGACACCCTACCAACAACTCCACTGGGAAAAGGGGCATTTCAAAGAACACCCCGGCCGGCCACACGTGATGCGGTACTGGCCGCTCGAAATCGCCGGCATCGCAGGGGCGCTCCTTATGTACGCCGCGACCATCGTCCTGCTGTGGTACTACGACGGCAAGGACTACTACCAGGACTGGACCAGCAAGATCCCCATCAGCTTCAGCACCGTGATCGCGACCCTCGCGACCGCTGCGCGCTCGTGCATGCTCTTCGCCATCGCCGAGATCATCGGCCAGATCAAATGGACGTGGTTCACGCGCCGTTCCCGCCCGCTTTACCACCTCTACCAGTTCGACGAAGCCAGCCGCGGCATCATCGGCTCCCTCGAGATCCTCCCCATGCTGTTCAAAAACCTCCGCTCCCGCCTCGCCGGATACGCCCTCACGGCCGTGGCCATCGTCCTCATGGGCTCGGCCTTCGGCCCGTCAACCCAACAAGCCTTCGGCCTGCGCTACTGCGACAAGAAATCCCTCAACACGACCGCCAAGCTCCCCGTAGCCAACTTTGCCATCGGCGACCTCTACCGCGTCGGCACCGAAGTCGAAGCCACTGTCGACATGAAAGGCATCATCGTCGAAGCCCTCACTAACCCGCAGGACCTCGACGCCTACGTCAAGCCCATCAACTGCACCACGGGGCGGTGCGTGTTCCCCGACTACGGCACCGGCGTCACCCACGCCTCCATCGGCCTGTGCTCGCGCTGCCGCGACCGCACCGCCGACGTCGTCCCCGGCCCGGCCGGCATGGTCTCCCTGTCCATCCCCGGCGGCACCTCCCCCCCTCTCCAAATCAAAACCACCGGGCCGTTCGACCTCCCCGCGCAGCCCTTCCTCGGCGCCTCCTTCATCCCCAACCACTCCACCGATGCCGACGCCCACATCCGCTCCACCGCCCTCGGCACCGTGCACATCCTCACGGGCTCCTTCCCGGGGGGAATCCCCACCACCCGCGCCACCCACATCGCCACCTCGTGCACCATCTACCCCTGCCTCAAGACCTACACCGGCCACGTGCTCGACGGCCGCCTGTCCGAGCGCGTGACCACCACCGTGCCCACGGTGAAGCAGATGCGCACCCCCACCGACGGGAATTACACCGACGGGAATTACACCGCCATCCGCCTGCCCTGCGTCGTCGACACCTTCCACCTCGACCAGCAAGCCAAGTGGTTCACGGCCGAGAACATCACCGAGGCCGACGCCCACCCCTACCGCACGTGGGGGACCTTCGTGCTGCCGGGGCACACGACCGAGTCGCGGGTGCCGAATGCCTGTCTGTACAAGTTGGACTATGAGTATGGCAAGGCGCTGTCCAAGTTTTTTCTGACGCTGCTGAATGGGAATTGTACGTATTCGAACGGCCAGGGGGATGACCTGCAGTGCAATGATAAGTGGTGGCTGAGCCAGATGTATCTGGGCGGGGTGGCGAGCTTTGCGCAGCTGGATCGGCTGTTTGGGAATATGACGGCGGTGGTGACGAATCGGTTGCGGACGACGGGGTGGGGCCCGAATGAGCATCGGCCGGTGAAGGTTGGGCCGGGACATGCGGGGGTGCTGGAGTGGAAGGGGAATGGGTATGGGGTGAATGGGACGGTGATGGTGACGACGATGTGCATGTTTTTCAACTGGAGGTGGATTATTCCGCCGGGGATCATGCTGTTGACGAGCACGGCGTTGTTGGTGTGGACGGTGACGAAGAATTATACCGAGCAGAGGATCCCGCTGTGGAAGTCGGATCCGCTGCCGATGATGTTCTTTGGCTTTGGGAAGAAGGGCGTTACGGGGAGGGATGTGCCGAATGATGTGAGTATCTCGGCGATGCATCAGAAGTCAAAGGGGATTAATGTGAGGTGTGTGATTGATGATGATGGGGAGGGGCCGGGGTTAGTGAAGGGGTTTACGCTGAGGAGGAGGGGGAGGAGTGATGACGGGAGGGAGTCGTATCGCATGGATACGATGCTGTTGGCGGAGGAGCCGTGAGAGCCTTGGGGGCGCTAGAGGATGGAGGCGGATAGAGTTGCTGGGAGAGAAAGAGGTTGTGGAGGTTGCAGAATGGTTTGAGGTGCATGGGGAGGTTGCTGTATTCGTAGCAGTAATACCTTTGGTTAGATAGTCCCGAGTAGACAAAATAATGAAAGGAACCTATCCGCAATGCAGAGGCATTTGTTGAATAGTCGGCGGGGGGGAAGTTGGTCGAAGCTGCTTTATGTTTCCAAACTCTTGCTCAGAACGACTCAGTTCGCGATTGGCCTTCTGCCTTAGCCGCTTCTTCATCAGACATGATGAGTTCTTGCCATGTAAGAAGTAAATGGTCAAATCTTCAACTTCCAGGTTCATAGCAAATATGGGGTCATGGATCGCCGGACTTACCCACGTTTCGTACCGCTTTTCTCACCCGCTTAATCCACATTGTCGGTCGATCGGGCTTTGGCTTGACAGCTTGACCCGCTCGTTTGGTATCTTCTTTTCGGGAAACAGCAACCGATTGCATCGTGGGTGTGTCCTTAACCGGGGGCCTTGCGCCAACCCGTAGTGTAGTGTCTGTGCTGGGCTCCCAGGTCGACTCCGTTACGCGATTCGGCTCCGGATTGTGCCGCTGCCAAATATTATTCTGCCGGCTGACAACTGCGGCCCTGCCTCGCTCCTTGCCCTTGTTTAGATGTACTATCGGCTTTGGACTTGCCCATGCGGATAGTTCATCCACCCTGTTTGTTCTTCCAGCTGAGATGCGCCATCTTCCCGGCAGCCTCTGCCACGATTCTATGTGCCGGGCAGTCATGGGGGTAGTATCCCCGGGCAGGTCTCCGCGTCACGAGCCACCAGGTACTAGCCCAAAACTCTGCGTAGGGGTGCATATCTCTGTCTCCCTTCTGAGCGGGACCAGGGTCGAGAAATTTCCGTCTTTGCTTAGCTTTCGATGGCATCGTTCGCCATGTTTCGCTAGCGGCTGTGCAATGTTCGAACCAGTACAGGGCCGCATACCGCAGGAAAGCGTGCTTTTTGAGCTGTTCTCTTGGTCTTCTCTCCCATCCTCCCTTTTCTCCCTCGGATTGGATGTTGCTTGAAAGGTTCTTGAACCAGGACATGGGCAAGTACGTGATACAGATGCAGGCTAGGTCTCCGTGGGTGCGCTCCTCCTCTGCCAGGAACTTGAAATCACTCTTTCCAGTCGTTAGGTGCGTCTTGAGACTACTTTGCACAAGCTCAAGGCCCTCTTCTCGAAATCTGACGAGCTGCCTGCAGCAAAAGTCCACGCTGGCTGAGATGTTGCTGTCCAAAAAAGTTGTGAGCTCCATTTCGGATATTTCCAGACCCATTTCAAGTTCGGAGATTTCCCATCTACTTCTCAACGCCATCCCAACGGCTTGTGCAATGTTGAAATCCGTCGCACTCAGTGTTTCCTTTTGGAAGAGGCCCCACCTGAGAGCGATCATTGCTAGTGATGTGTCGTCCGATATGTCTACCTCTCTATGTTTTCATTCTCTTCAAAATCACTCCTGCTCCGCTGCAGTCATCCAACTCACAGTCCACCCATCTGAACCCACCCATCAAGTCCAAGGTACAAGCGGTCAAATAACCCCCCACACTCACCTCTGCCGCTCAGTCTCCAACTCTTCATCCGTAACCAGCCCCGCCTCCAAAAACGCCGCCCGCTCCTCCACAATCCGCTTAACCCGACTCCCAACCTCCTCCGTCAACGGCTCAAACACCCTATAGGGAAGTAGCTCACCATTCACATCGCCATCCCTCTCCCGCCGACACAAAACCGCAGGCGCAGCCCCTTTCCCCCGCCGAGAAAAACATCCCAGAGCCAGGACTTGAACGGATGGTATTCCAGACTCTGAGAACAGCCAGTCCGCGAAGAGTTTTACATCCTCGCGGAGGATGAACCAATCCCGGCTGCTGGGGCTTCGTTTTTGTTTCGTGGTGGTGTTGACGAGGGGTTTTAAGAAGAAAAAGGTGGCTGAGGGGGTGTTGAGCGGAGGGGTGGAGTTGGTTTGGGTTGAGTGCTTGGTGAGGTACGAGTCGAGGGTTTTCTTGGCGCAGGATATTTGTTCTGGTGTGCTCACGGGTTCTCTTGTTGAGAAGGGGGGCGGGGTTGAGGTGCTGCAGAGCGAGACGAGGCAATTGCCTGTGATTTGGATGAGTTCGAGTTGGCAGGATTGTGAACACACCAGTGGTCTCGTTAATACATGTCTCTGAGAGATAGTTAGGAATATCTTCTGCACCATCGTTTGCCCTTCCAAGACGTACCATAATTTCTAATTGGAGTGGAAAACAAACACACTTGGCGGAGGGGCAGCCTAGCCCGTCTAAGATATGTAGTCGTATTTTGTAGAGCCGCGTATCTGCCGTCCACAAATTTGCTTTGTAGGCATACTCTTGTAGGGGCCGGGCATGAGTTCTAACCGCAGGAGGGAATACAAATTGGATTACGGGCTGCGCGTTCAAATCCGGAGACACCAGGTACAGGCTCTCAAGGCCAGAGAAACACCCCAGAAAGCCCTGTAACACTTGAAGGTAGTCAAATAATCGCGTCTGGTCATGGGCTGGGAAGGCGATTTCAAGGCGCTTGAGCCCAATCATCCGTCGAGATTCCTTCCACGCCGCAAGGAACTTATCCCAGCCGGAACAGTTAGTGAGGTTCAGAGATTGAAGGTTTTCGAGGTAAAGAAGCTGATGGTACTCTGTTTCTGGGTCGAGATCTAGTCTGTTGAGGGTTAAGTGCTGGAGTTTAGGAAACGTTGATCGTGCTACGTCTGAGGTAAGACCCAGTATACCGCCTATAGGTATGTTGTACTTGTTATACGAATATCGCGACGAGGATGATGAACGGTGGTCTGCGCCAAGTTGTAATTCGGTGAGTTGGTCTCCAACTTTGCCTAACGCTTGCCTTAGGAACGTCAGGTCTGCGCTCACCACCCATTGTTGGATATTAATGCCCATCCAAGAGAAGTGTCTCAGTTTCGGGAACCTCCAAATATCGATGGCGCATGACTGATGGTAATGATCGCAATGAGGATTTGTGATGACGCTGAGGACCCCGAGTTGGGTCTGGCGTTTTTCCAAATATTTAAGGGCGAGCGGCATGCAAGTCCCCATGTGCCAGCTAAGATTTATATGCCCGATTAGCCCAAATACACCGCAGGTATTGGTACACGACGTTGGAACACCATTGACTGACCTGAAGCTTCGCAGCGAATCTTGGGGAATAGACAGCACGAAGTCTGTGACGCCTTTCATGTAGTACTTCTCCGATGTGATATTTCTACTGCTCATGACACCAGGTCTCAGCTCATGGACGTTGTACAAAGCACATCTACCTCCTTTTCGCCACATTTGCGAGTACTTGAGCATGGATATCTCCAGGTGGCGAATGCATTGCAGAAACTGGGGCTTGCACGGGGGAGAATCTCGCAGGCTGAATCTGTCGTCGGGAGTCAACGTCAGTTTGAGAGAGCGGTAGAGTATGCCGCTGGCCTTTGCTCGAGCAGTCTTGCAAGTGCGAGCAAAGGCATTGCGGTCCAGTGGTTCAAGCTACAACGGTCAGCAATCTTTGCGAGTTGGAGAGGAAGACGGTCTGTCTATTACATGCTCGAGAATAAGCTCAATGATCTCTAGGGGAATTTGGAGAATCATTTTCGGCTCTGTCCATCTGCGGAGTGTCCGGCCGGGACGCGAGGCCCTGTGTGAGGTTAGCATGGAAGGAAAGAGCCCGCAGCTGAAGATAGATACCGTATGCTGGAGATCAGGAAAGCATCATGGTTGGGAAAGTGAAGACGCGTCAGCAGTGACTGATTTATACAAGGAGGGGGTGCTAGGCAGGACGCTGACGCCAATGTGAGTAAATATGGAATTACTGCTTGGCTGATTGACAAACAGCAAAAAGTACCACCAAGGAACTTGAATGATAAGGTACCTGGGGAAGTTGCCAGGTACTAAAGAAGATTGCATCGGACAGGGGCCAAACCCCAACCAAACACATACAAAAAGTAGATGCACAAAGGTAATGCAGGAAGGCCTTTTCAGAATTGATGTAGGTGTTTTTCACCCCTTGCTGACCTCCTTCCCGCATGCTGCGTAGAGAATGTCGTGACACAGCTGGGACCTCGAGGCAAACCACGGGCTGATTGAACTTGGGCGGTTGGCGTGCTTTGGCCATCCCATGTCTATCGCAGATTTTCCACACCATCGGCCCACTTCAAGGCAAACAAGGCTAGAAACATGCATCGACCAGAGCGGTTAACCCCTCAGGGTGACCGACCGACCGCCGAACGCGGGCGCGCACTGTCGCTGGTGTGAAGGGCTGGAAATGAGAAGTCTGGCGCCTCGGTTAGCAATCGGGTGACGGCAGGCATGACTGTAACTGGGGGAACACATGCGTGCTATGACAGCACACGGGCAGTGGCGCGAGTCCTAGTCCGGCGTGGCACCAGAAAAATGGGTCTGAAACCGGTAAGTAGAAGCGCTGCAATTGATCTGTGTCGGCGTGGCAAGCTCTGTAAAAGGATCGGGCAAGTGTTCGCGGCATGCTGCTCTGCGGTTTGACAAATTTGCACAGTGCCAGAGGTGAAAATAGACATTCATTTCCAAGAAGGCAAGAGCCCAGGCCGGGATTAAGCCCTGCGAGCCGTAATCCAACCAGGCAAGAGGGAGGGTTCCACGTGAGGCAACCGAACGCAGTCGTTTCCCTGTCCTCTCGTGGCAGTGCCCAAATTTCTCCGGTGCTTTTGCACATCTCCACGCCTCCTCAAATTTGTTCTCCTCTCTTCAATTGAGCCGACCACGAAACGATATCCCACCAGAGCGCGCATCACGCCATGGAGGTGACGACTGAGCCAGTGGTGAAGACCAAGCCGACTGACTTCCAGGAGACATCAATGGAGGCCGAACCAACCGATACAGCGGCGATGAGCGAGACGATTGACTCCCGAGAGGCAACGATGGAGGTCGAGCCAACCGATATAGCGGTGATGAGCGAGACGACTGACTCCCAAGAGACAACGATTGAGGACGAGACAACCAGAACACCGTTCAAGAGAAAGAGAGAGTCGACTGCCTCCCGAGAGTCGGCACTGGAGGCGGCGGTGACCAAGACGACGTTGCTGAATATCGTTGCAGACAGCGACAGGTATGTGTCCGATTGTAGCCACCAAACAATCACCCTTCACAGCCCTCCCCCAAGCCAGACCCCTCGGCTCCCCGAGCCCTCCTCCGTGGGTGACGCTGTCGCTATTTCGATCCTGATGTTCTGACCATTCTGATTGCAGCTGCCCGTACGACTCTCCCTATATCGAGCAACTCTACAAGCTCTACCTCCCGAATGATGACCGTCCCTACGGATATCTCATGCCAGAATTCGTGGCGAAAATGCGCTGGACCAAGGACTTCAAACTCACCCACAGCCGGCCCCGCAGAGTCGACGTTTTGGACAGCTCCAAAGGTAAAAGTACCTCCGAATCTGTCATCGCCGCCTTCGAGAAGCTGGGTGACATCTGCCTGCCACGATTTCCGAGCCTCTGCAACCCCAAAGACGTATTACAACCACGCGGGCCCTTCACTGTCGTAGGTGTCCCGTACCCCCTTCGCGTCTACCGATTCATCGCGGCGCTTTGTGGTTTCATAATCGAAAGAGCTCATCTCCTCGTATACACCCGAACAACCTCCGGCGACTTCAAGATCTGGCTCCAATTGCGTGATCCGTGGGAAGAGTCTATATACCCTTACTCTCTAACCAGTAGTGTCTGGTGTAATGTTCTCGCTCACCAGACACCTCTCAACTCCATCGTCCGCCAGGCTTAGGAGGAAGCGTCACTCCCAAGTGACCTTGTCCGGCGACACATTCGCTCCGCTGGGGTCCTCACGTTTATGTCGATAGCGGAGAAGAAGGCAGGGGAAGTCGGAGGTCTTGTTATGCCCCAAATGGTCCATGTGTACGACATGGAGGTTGCGAGCCTTGAAGATGCCGTCCCCAGGCGTAATCTTGACAAGAGAGCCAGGGGATACGGGGCTGCGCTGACCAAGCATATCAAGGAGGGTCTGCTCAGGGGGGAGTACGACCGCTGCTCGTCCGCTGTGTTCATCAACTTCTTCATCAGACACGGGCTCATTACTGTGGATGACGAGCCTGACTACGCTAAGATCGAGACGCGTTTGCATCGCAGGCTGCCATTTCCCGTGGCCCCGCGACTTGTTTAGCTTGGTCACTCACTAGCGTGTAGCGTGTATCTTACTGTCTTGTAGCCAACTAGGCAGCATTGTCGATTTTACGCATGGCCAATGGGCCTTCTAGCAAGTGCCTCTCATAAAAAAGAAGAGGCCGTCTCGGTGTACGGTGGTCAACGTCTCCGTGTACGGTAGCCCCACATATTTTGCCATACATAACCCTAACCCTGCGCGTAACACTTGACCCCACATAACCCCGCGCACCTGTGACAGCTGCCAGACCGCACCTAAATGCCACCCCATCAATTGGAACGCACACAAACAAGGCTCACACAGCGAAACTGGGCCAAATCCGCGTTTTCCGCAATAAAATTACAAATAACTACTATCATTACAATGATAACTAAGCCGTAGGCTTACCCTCTGATTAGCCAGAACCGTTACTAACACTCTAGCTCAATACCAGAGCTCGCAACCGTGTAACCTTAATTCCTTACGTTCCTACTCTCCTTATAACCCCTGACGGCGTAAAGGAGGCTATTATCGTCGTTAAGGATGGCGTACGGGCATTACCACGACCTTAAGAGGCGTTATTAGACGTTAGGACTGTAATTCTACTAGTTATAACTGTCGTTTAGCTCCTCTCCAGTACCACACCCTCCTACTGTGATAGATCGCGGCAAATACTCGGCATTATACCTAACTTACAGCTTATAGACTGCCTTAACGCCTTGCCGCGCGGTGCCGCTGCGGTCACGCTACACACCTCTAAGCCTTTACCCCTAACCACACCCCTACCCCTAACCACGCCCCTACCCTTAACTAGCTAGCTGTCTGGAATTATAGGGGGCTGGCTAGCTGGAATGGTAGCCTGACTGCCTTGTGGAAGCAGTGCCGTTAATATAAGTGTAGAGGGATTGCTTATAAAGGCTATAAAGTTACGTAGTTTACCCTTAGTATTAATAATATAGTTAAACTCCTGTAAATAGAGATACTTATTATTATTAGTAATACTTCTCTCTAACCATTAGAAAAAGTGGAAGTCCTCTTTAGCTAATAATAACTGTTTAGCCTAATATTTACAGAGGAGGTCGTGACTATAAGGTATACTATATTAGGCTGTAAATCGCTTGGTACAGTCGTTAAAAGGTTCCAGTGTAAGGTTAGTTTAAGTAAGTATAATATTAAGTATTACCTTATATTATTCCCTTATAAGATTTAGAGTTTTAAAGGAGACGATATAAGGCGTTTTACTAAGCTAACCTTTATTTAAGAAATTATAATAGAGGCGCTTTTTCTCTGCCTTTAAGGCTTTATTAATATTCTGTTCTATAGCCTTAACTATCTTAATCGCTTAGTAAATTATGTGATTAACAGTACTGTTACTGTTAATAATAAATAACTTAAGATATCAGTTTACAAACTTTACTAATAACGTGGTTTATTAGCTAAAGTTAAGCTGCGTGTTAATATAACAGCTAGCTTACTGCTTTTTACAGGGTATCTAAATCTCTTTAAAGTACTTAATAATATCGGTTTATTAAGGAAAATAAGCCTTTAACTTCTCTTAGGTGGTGTTAAAATTATTTTCAATATAAGAGTAAACAACACATTCTTATAACTTATAAATACCAGCTATAAAGTACTTTACAGTCTCCAGAGCTAAGCTAAGGCAGCTGTTTATCAGTCTGTTATTATAATCTATAACTCTCTCCTCTTAACTGTTAATTAGATAGTTAAAATTATCTGTTAGACTGCCAGATTTTATAAAAGTAAGGGCTGTAGCAACTGCCTTTACAGCTTTCTTATTCCACTTCTTCTTAATATTTAAGCCAGTATTTTTATTAAAATAGAACATATAGACTTAAGGTAGGGCTTAAGGGTATTATAAGGTAACAGTATTCCTTATAACGGTGTCGAAATCAGTGATGGTAATAAGCGGCAGAAGTGTATAGATCTCTCAGTGCATATAGTTAACTTACTTTATTAACCAGTTAAATCCTTTTTACTATTCGTTATTAATTAAGTTAAACTTATACGAAACGGCTATTCTAAGGTGGTTTAAGGCTATTACCTAAAAGAAAGCCAGCCCTTTATTATTAATCTTATAAGTGTTATCATATAGTTACACTTAGTAATAATAAGCTTACTGCTTCTTTATCTAATCGGTAGATTAAAACAGGCCTTTTAGTTTCCATATATCGTCATTACCGTTATTATTCCAGGATTACGCTTACTTAACTTAATAATTAATGCCCTAGTTATTAAGTATCTTTATTACTGATAAGAAAAGGTTATACCTATTTATAACCTTTTTCTAGAGTTTATAACGACAGTTCTGGAGTTAATAATACGTAAAGATAATACCTTTAAACTAACACCGTAACTTTATAGCTAACTCTTAGTTATTAACTACTAGTTAATCGATATATAGCTTTATAAAGTCCTTATAATCGTCAGTAAACTTATTACTAGTTTCGTGATCCTTAAGGGAGTAATTCTAGTAATACTAATAATCCCTAAACTTAACCTTAAAGGTCCAGAGTTAGCCGTTTACAGCGTTCGCCTTAATAATACCCTCTTATAGGCATTTAACCTTAACGGTTAATGTTTAGCGAGAATAGGCCTTTAAGGCTTAAATCTTACCTTTAGCGTAACTGTAATAGTATCTAATGTAGCTAAAGTCCTTAAATTTATTATTATAACGTAGGTGAATGATTGCGAATTAAACCTTAACGCAGTACTTATAGAGGTCGGCCTCTAAGTCTTTAAGGGAGGTATACTTATACGTAAGAAGCTTATAGCCTAGCGGAGGGTTAGAGAAAGGAACCACATCGTCGCGATCGTTTACATTACCACTATTATCGGAATCCGAGTCGCTACAGCCGTTCCACTCGCTAGAATCGTCCGACTCGATCGCGGAAAACTCCATTCCTATAAAAGATTAGTAAGGCAATTGATTAGGAGGTTTTTCGGCTTACTATAGCGATTAGTTGTTAGTGCGTGGCGTGGTTAAGGCTTGCAATTGTGATGGTGATGGTCGTGTGGAATGCGGGGTGGTGGTTTGGATGTGGGCGAAAATTCTTTCGCGCGCGCGGATGCGGGTTGGCAGCTGTCACAGATGCATGGGGTGGGGATACTCAAGGGTTAGGGTTATGTATGGCAAAATATGTGGGGCTACCGTACACGGAGACGTTGACCACCGTACACCGAGACGGCCTCAAAAAGAAACGCGTGAATGGCCGAAGGTGAAATTGGATCCACGTTGAAACCCCGAAGACGACGGACGCCCGGAGATTATCGGTGTTGAGCGCACTGGAGGCAGACCTTAAACCCTTGGCTTGTTTCCTCGAGAGCCCGCACACTGATGCATGGATGTGAATGGGAAAACCTAAACCCGTACTGACTACCCAGTATCCATCTTATACCAGGATGAGTACCTCTTTTCTCGACCGCCATAGCATTCTCTTTTTGAGGTTAATGCGCCCTACCTTTCCAAACTCCATAGGTTTCCCTAGCGCACGTAGACCCCACCAGCAGCGACTTGACTGCTACTTCGTTTTAATATAAGGGCAGCAGCAGCCATGTTGCTGTTTTTGCTGTTGCTGTCGTTGACCTCGCCAGATTCCCACTGAAGGCTGAAGGGGCGACACTCAACTGTCAGCGCCGCGGACTGGACTTGGCCGAACTGGTGTTGAAAATTGTCGGACACAAAAGAGTGTGGCTCCACATGGTGGATTGATTGCTACCAGTTAGAGCAAGGAGCTTATATTCCAACAAGGATTGGTGAGGTTGAGGGTGAATGAGTTCACCGAGATGAGGGATTTCGTCCTTGCGCGTATGAAGGCGAAAGCTGGGCGAAAATAAATGTGCCTCCATTGACGCCCAGCTTCAGTTCGGGGTCCCATCTCCCGGGCAAACCCCTCAGAAATACAAAGGAAGGCGACGATTTTGTCCGTGTCTGGATACGAAAGACTCCAGCTTTTGTACACGCTACACATTCGAACCGCCTCAGCCTACTACACTTTATACCTAGGTACTAGTTAGCAGATAACCACTCTCCGCGTACTACCATCGACCCGAAACTCCTTCAACAAAGACTGCGGCCACCCTGGGTTCCCCATGAGCTGCATCTCCCCAACGAAATCCTCCAATTCCAATCCAGCCAAGCCGTTCTCAGACGCAAGCCACAGCGCCCTCGTATAACCGCTGAGGGATAATCGACCAGCCCAGTACTCATCGCCCTCGTCCCGCCCCACAAACCACCGTATACCATCCACGGTTCCGGGATACTCGACCGGTCGATGGTCGTATCTTCCCGCCTTGGAGAGGAACAGCTCGAAGAAATCCTCCAAGTCATCAACATCGATCGAAACCTTCGTCCTCTGCGTGCGCAGATCCGGTCTCCGCAAGATCTTGGCCAAAAGAACGTGCCACCTCATCCATTCGCCGCCGCTGAAGCGAAGCCGGATGCTATCCAGACTCCAACTCATCAAGTCATCCATCTGCCCGCCTCTGGGCCCAAACAGCGTCGCGGACAGGTGCTTGAACTGGTCTAAGATCATCACGCTCCCAACCCCGTGCTCGAGCCAAAAGTTGACGTATCGGCCCCTCCTTCGCGGGTCAAATTCAGCGGGAATACAGCTGAGGTAATCTGTCACGAAATCGCCGCCACCACCGCCGCCGCCGCCGACCGATTCTCTCGCCTTCTTCTTGGCGCTGATCCAGATGACTCTTTCAAGTATCTCTGGCGTCTTCTGTCCGAGAAACGCTTGGCTCATGGCTAGGAGAGGCAACGCTCCGTGGGTTAAACCTGCGGTTCTGGCTGAGGAACTTGCCTGGATCTCGGTGCTTGCGGCGTGCCCGGATATGTAAACATCGCAGCAGGCGGTAACGACGTGGAAAGTCCCGGGATTTTCCCCGTCCCGAAGAATCAGAAAGACAGGGTGGTCTTGTTCCTGGAAGTTTTGGACGGGAAGCATGTACAAGCTGTCTCGTCCTGGCAGTATCAGCTTGTCCAAGCGCTCACAGCGCGTCACTAAGATTAGCGACCACTCTTCGCCTTGTATTTTGTACGCGTAGAGCCCCGAGGAGGTGAGGAGGTGCTCTGGCTGCCGCCTGAGGCGGAGCACGCAGACCACGTAGAGAGATAAGGCACCGGTTGAGGCATCTGCGGCGATGCCCCGATCCCATCGTTCCCCCATGGCCATATCGCACTGGACAACATCCACTCCTAGCTCGGTACGGATCTCCTCCCGGGCGATCCCCCGCTGCTCCTGGATATCACCAAGCCAGTCGAGCCTCGGCCGCCAGGTGACATCGGACGCACCGCCCGCCAGGCACGTCGATGCGCTCAGGATCCTCGGCTCTTGGAGGTTGAGCAGGCAGAACGCGCCGGCGCCGGCCATGACATGCTTGACTGACAGGGTGTAGTCCGGCCGGAAGTGCTCCATCCCCTGGGTCTTGGGCAGGAGGGACACCAGGGCGAACAGTCGGTCGCGGGGGTCCTTTGCTTGCGAGTTTGCGGTGAGGCAAAGAAGCTCGAACAAGTTGGTATTCTCCATGGAGCCCTTTCCCAGAAACTTGAGCCACTTTGTCGGGGTCTTGTGCCAGTCCCAGTGGCGCTGCTGTTCTAGCTCTTGGAAGACGCGCGGTAGAGCGAGGAACTCCTCGTTGCTGTACCGGAAGAGTGTTGATGGTGCGAGGATTAGCTCGGGGATGATCCAGATGCGCGTGAAGTAGGTTGCCTCGAGTGCGTCGGGTAGACGGAAATGTACGCGGTAGGAATTGCTGTGTTCATCGATGCCGCTGAGATGTCTGCTAAATGCCCCGAACACGTCGGCTTGGAATAGGAATCGGGGAATACCAGCCACCTGCTCTTCTCCCTCTTCTGTCTCCTCATCACCACCACGGCCGTCACCCAGATAGGCAAACACACGGCTGCATCGCGTGTAGGTGATGTGCATCAGACCAACCTGGGTGTTGCGCTCCTCCACATCCGCCTGGTTGATGCAGATAGCATCAATCCAAAGAGTCCTCGTTCCACCCCGTTTCGCCCACAGCCGGCGCAGGACTTCCCAGCAGTTCCGTGTTTGCCGAGCACGTCCCACCACGGACCGACGTATACCGGGCTATTCCTTGTGTAGTCGCCGCTGTCACCGCCCCAGCTGTACGACACGGCGTCGTACTCGGGGGTTCGATGGCGAGGATATGTCTCAAGATGGATGTGAATGGGGTCGTTTGTTGTGTCCTCCTGCCTCGGGGGGGCATCGAGGGCGATGAGTCTTATCTCGTTTCGGGCAAGCCGCACGGGATAGATAGGGGACGAAGATACGAAGGGAGGCTGTGATGTCTGACAGTGGTCATCCACAAAGACGCCGTTATCTGAAGTATTGCTGTCTGGGAAGTAATTGTCCATCCGTGATAGCTCGCACCATAATGGCGTCGCCGTCGAGGCTATTTGTTTGGCGATAGTCCAGTTGAAATCGGCATACGTACGGAGGGCGCTTGATCAAGGGAACCATCACGGAACGATCAGGCTTGTCGTGCCATCCATTACGGGTGTTGTAGTTCTTCTTGCGAAGCTCTGACCATGTTCGCTCGCTCGCTCGAATATGATGCCCTCTTGTTCTCTTCTTGCCAGTGCCGTATTCGACGCATTTTGGGTACCAGAGATTCAGCTGGCCGGGTTGCTCGTCTGGAGGCGGGGGTGGCAGTTGGTCGCTAGGAGGTTGCGCACGGTGAATGCTCGCCAAATCCGGCGCTGAGTAGCAGGATTGGCAGTGAGGGATGCGCCGCCCTTCGGATCTACGGGCCGGGTTTGTCGGGGCGACGAGAATGACGTCTGGAGTTTTGCAAGACGCCAGGTGCCAGCGATCCATCGTGTCGCTTGTCGATGGACGAGCCTTTATAACTACGCATGACGGCTGTTGAGGGAGTGCAAAATTCGGGGTCGTGCTGGAAGAGCAAAATGACAGTGCCGATTTCCTTTTGCGTTCTTTGCTCCCCGCCGAACACGGCATCGCCGATGAGTGCCCACATGATGAAGCGGCAGTGCGCGATATGGCGTCCAATGAACCCAAAGGATGCCTGTGATAACTCTTGGGAGGCTTGGGAGAGTGTGGTTGATCTCCCGTCCATTGGCGAACCTCACCGAACGGTTGCAGATGCACAGAAGCGGCTAGAACTATGGCCGGCTGAAGAGTTGGGTAGAAATTGCCCAGGTATCAACGGCTTACCTGGTACCCGGAAGCCTAGCCCGGACGAAGCGCAACATGCCCACTAGAAACTCTCAACTAACCCAGATGATCCGGGACCAATTCAACCTCCGTTCCCGCTGCCAGCCCGGATTTCCTGTCGCCATGCACAGCCGCAAAAAGCATCTCCGCCCCGACCGGCACGAAGACAGTCACAGCCATCACCTGCCCGAATCTCCAATCAACCCCTTCGTAGGTGCCCCCTGCTCTCTCCGCGAGCCCCTGCTGCCAAATGCGAAGTCTCCAGAAGCCCCAGAGTAGCGGAGCCGTTAAGAATACCGGAATAGCAGGAGAACATAGCGAGCGGCGCGGCCTCTGCAGATTTTGCCCACTGTATTGTAGACGTGCCGTACGTTCTCTCGTACTTGGCCAGTACGACTACCGAGGGTTTCAAGTTTCCTCAATGCTTCCGGAACTAGCGCCCTAATGACGAATATGTAGACAATCAACGAACTAGCCAGTTGGCATGCGGCGAATACAGTCTGCTCGGCAATGCTAGTTAAGGCGACGTCGGGACCGAAGCAGACCCCTACCACCGCGCGCCACTCGCTTTGCGATACAAGCTCATTGCCGACCTGCGAGGGTGAAAACATCCGCGTGGCTTGCGAGATGAAAGGATACACAGACGCGAGCGCCGTGAGGGGCAGGAGCCACATTCTGTGTGGTTGCCTTGCTGAAAGGGTGACATGCTGTTGCTGAGTGCGTGCAAGGACCGCATGATCCGATAGCATCCAAAAGGGATACAGAAGGGGTAGCAGACAAATTATGCAAGCGAAGCCTGCGGTGCGGGCCTCAAGATCGCCGAAAGAGGTATTATCCGCTTCAAAGTCCTTGGGTCCGAGGACGGTGATGGCGGCTACCTGAATCGCGAGGGCAAAGTACGCGGTTGACTCGAAGTAGACGGGAAGTCCAGTGCCGATGTTGAGAAGGCGAGATATGACCAGTATGTTTTGTGAGCTGTTAAAGTCCGATAAGACGAGGGATGAGAGACAGAGTAATGGCCCTAAGCTGGCGGCCAAGAAGTAACCTGCGGCGGCCTGAGAGCTGGTCAGAACGGGATACCAGATATTCTCGAGCGTATTTACTCACACCAACCCCAGACAAATCTGGAATGCCATATCCCCAGAGAGCCTGGCATATTGAGACCTGACACTGAGCCAGGTGGGGCTCCTGGAACGACGTTCTGTTCAGAAGGAGTCCCATGTACTCTCCAAAGCTTCTGAAGCCGCCAAGACCATCACATCCAGCTCCTTCGTCGGCCGCCATAGTCTGTAGTGTTGCGTAGGAACATGAGCTTGCTAGGGTGGTGTAATCTAGGAGCGTTGTGCGTCACAGTTGTAATTCTTAATCAGGCTCGGGCGTCGTTATCTGGGGTTACACAGGGAGGGGGTCGTGACTTGCATCAAGCTGAACTTCGGAGGCGTCGATGTTTCTGCATCTAGTTAGTCCGCTCAAATATTGGTCCTAGGCAGATATCACAGCTCCCCAGGCATTAATGAATGTTACCTCGCCCATGGCACCTTCGCCCATCAGTGCCATCAGTCATCACCAAAATGAAGTGGCAACTATTACACGGATCTCTAGTCGGGATTCCTGCTTTGGCCAGCTGCACCGCAGCTCAAACTCTCACCACCGGCCACATCCATGGCGTGCAAGCCGCGGCGCTGGTGATGACGGCGAAGGTGGCTTCGGCGGTAGTACGAGGAGTCGACTTGAAGCGACAAATCCGCGAAGTCAATGCTGCGACCTGCGGTTTCGCTCCTCTGAGTTAGCCCAACCTTACTCCAATGCTATGGTCTCCATGGTAACTGACAGTCATCTGCAGGGTCCGCAGTCGGCCGTGGCTTGCCCGTTACCTGCCAAAAAGGCGAGCAAACATGCACGCAGTCAACGTTGGTGGGGATTCTATCGCCATCCCCTTCCATCTTCGCCGGTTGTTGTGGCCTAGGGATCTGTCCCTTTCAAACCTAGTGCATTGGCTCAGATACACAGCTGTTAGGGACACAAGCGTCCGAAAATCCCTCTATCTTGACATGGTAAGAGTTCACCGTTGTCGAGGGGACTGGCAAGATAATCTCTTGGTCGGTTGCTGACTCTCAGGTTCCTCTCAATCCAGTTCAGACTCATCTATTCCGCAGTGCGAGACTTTGATCTGGGGCGAAAACCATGTTAGCGAAACTGTCTCGTATCGATGCGCGACTGACGCCATCAGCATTGTTGTGTATCCTAACACATCCCCTACCAGCGATTGTGAGAGCTGTAATGGTATCACCAGTGTGGGAGGATAGGCCTATGTCGCAGCGCCCGACAAGGCAAACCTGACGCTCGGCTTGGGCCTTGGAATTGGAATCCCAGCCTTTCTGCTGTTTGCGCTGGTGCTCACGTTTTGCGCCATGAGACGCGGGAGGAGGGCGAGGCAAAAAGCCATATCCGAGGGTGATCACGACGCTTGAACCGCTTCAGAAGATAAAGCAAACAAGTAGGCGGATACAGAAAGTCCAGCGACTCGAGACAGCAAGCCGGAGCAAGAGGCTGCAGCAGCAGCAGCGAAGCCTAAGCATACCTGAGCGAATGTCGCGGCAACTGCGCATTTAAGTTAGATCAGCGCGGCGCGAATGCGAATAATTCTCGAAATTTACCCTGATGTTTGTTCCAAAAACGCGGTGCTCGGCGGGCAAAGAAACGGTGTGGGGAAGTTGGGAGGAAGCAGGTTCGTACTCCGACGCAGAGCGGTGGCAACCAGCGCCTTCCCGCTAAGTGGCACATCAGCCCTACGTGCCTGCCGGTCCACGCCGCTTCACGTGGGGTGGTTTTTCATGTCCGAGTCTCGTGCGGTCTCGGCAAAGCCAATGCATCATTCGGGTCTATTACCACCTCCTTCTGGTGGAGGCATCCATGGAGATCAGCGCGCAGGGCCCTTATTCTTTGGGACTGCCAAACTTCAAGAGCCCTCGTGTAGGCGAGAATCTGCGCAAACGAACCAGTCGTATTCCCCTGTCATCTCGTTTCTACAGTTGATGCTCTATATGCGATGATTACTCCGGTATTACATGTACATTACCACCTGACACAACCGCATCTTTGCTTCCCCCATATGTCCGACTCTCCTCCCCCACCCTCCCCGCCGACTCCCCTTCTTCTCTAGCTCGCCCACCCTCTCTCCCTCTTCTCCTCTCCCTCCTCGCCCTCCTTCTCTCTCTCCTCGCAGTATACGACCCCTCCCCTTTCCCCTCCAGATCCTCCCCTTCTCTAAACACCACCGGCCCGCTCCTCCCCAGCGCATCCATGCCGACCTCCACCTCTCTCTCCCTCTCTCCCTCCCTCTCCCTCGTCTCCCTCCTCCTCTCCACCCTCAACCTCACCCCATCCACAAACCCCACCCTCGGCGCCTCCTCCC